>Ga0105045_10002362_pt1 | contig 15857 bp, 14 predicted proteins | sample MAT02_FD_78089 | JGI IMG/M metagenome (GOLD analysis project Ga0105045, IMG submission 78089) | Freshwater microbial communities from Lake Fryxell liftoff mats and glacier meltwater in Antarctica - MAT-02 (megahit assembly) | ecosystem: Environmental > Aquatic > Freshwater > Ice > Liftoff...
CACGCGCCCTCGACCTCCTCATCGCCGCGACCGCGCTCGCAGAAGGACTCCCGCTCTACACGCGCAATCCCGACGACTTCCGGGCGCTCGAAGGCATCGTCGACGTCATCAGCATCTGACGAGCCTGTGAACTCGGGTGTGACCCTGCGTTACAACCCGGCGGGACCGTCAAGCTCGACGCTCGATCCCGTGGGGCAACGGTACGTGTCGGAGGGGGGACTCGTACCTTGACCCCACCAACGGGAGCGGAGGGATTCTTCCTCGCTGCGTAGTCGACACGAGGTGGTGACGGTCCCGCACTCAGGGCGAGGACGCAACCGTGTCGGACGTCGGGCCGTCGCGCCGTGAGGAGAGCGAAGCGCGCCTCTCTCGCCGGCTGGGTGGAGCTACAGCCCTTGTATCGCGCATCTTCTCGTGCTCATTCGTGGTGGTGAACGCATGATCGCCTGACGCGTGGCCCTTGGACTGGTCACTGGAGTAGCCAAGGTGTTCGTGGAGCCAGTCGTCGATCCGTTGACGTCTGATCACGTCGACGAGACGGTCCTGTTCGACGCCTTTGTCGAAGAGGACGAGGGTCGGGATCGACCGGACATGGTGACGGCGGGTTGCGCCGGGGTGGCGTTCGACGTCGACGGAGACGATGCGGATCTCATCGGCCCAGGACCGGGCCAGTTCGTCGAGGACGGGCTCGAGGAGCTGGCAGGTGCGGCACCAGGTGGCGTGGAAGTCGACGAGAACTGGCCCGTGGTGGCGCAGGACGTCGAAGGCGAACCGGCTGTCGGTCGTCGACGTGACCTTGCCGACCGAGGTGGTGGCAGTCGCCATCGGGGTCTCCCTTCACTTGGCCGCGGGTGACGTGCCCGTAGCGGTGTCGATGGATGCGGACAGGGGTGCGAAGCGACGGAGTCGGAGGCTGTTGGTGATGACGAACACCGAGGAGAACGCCATGGCGGCACCGGCGATCATCGGGTTCAGATACCCAGCGGCGGCCAGTGGGAGGGCGGCGACGTTGTAGGCGAACGCCCAGAACAGGTTCCCCTTGATCGTGCCGAGCGTGCGTCGAGCGAGGCGGATCGCGTCGGGCGCGGAGCGCAGGTCACCGCGGACCAGGGTGAGGTCGCTGGCTTCGATGGCGGCGTCGGTTCCGGTGCCCATGGACAGGCCGAGGTCAGCCTGGGCGAGCGCGGCGGCGTCGTTGACGCCGTCGCCGACCATGGCCACGACCTTGCCCTCGGACTGCAGGCGCTGGACGACTGCGACCTTGTCGGCGGGCAGCACCTCGGCGATGACCTCGGTGATGCCGACCTGGTCGGCGACGCTGCGGGCTGCCGCTGCGTTGTCGCCGGTGAGCAGGATCGGGGTGAGCCCGAGGTCGCGCAACTGGCCGATGGCTTCGGCCGAGGTCGGCTTCACCGTGTCGGCGACGACGAGGAGCGCCCGGACCTGGCCGTCCCACGCAGCGAGGACCGCTGTGCGGGCCTGTGCCTCGGCATCGGCTTTGGCGGCGAGCAGCGTGTCGCTCGGTGTCAGGCCCCAGTCGGCGAGCAGGGCTGGGCGGCCCGCGATCACACCGTGGCCGTCGACGACACCTTCGACGCCGAGCCCTTCACGGTTGGCGAACGATTCGACCGGCGGGAGTTCGCCGACCTCATCCGTGGCGCCGTTGGCGATCGCTTGTGCGATCGGGTGTTCCGAGGCGTGCTCGAGTGCCCCGACGAGGCGGAGGACGTCGGCTCGGGAGTTGCCCTCCTCGACGACGACGTCGATGAGGGTCATCTTGCCGGTGGTGACGGTGCCGGTCTTGTCGAGCACGACAGTGTCCACCTTTCGGGTCGACTCGAGCACCTCGGGTCCCTTGATGAGGATGCCCAGCTGAGCGCCTCTGCCGGTACCGACCATCAGAGCGACGGGTGTGGCCAGGCCGAGGGCGCACGGGCAGGCGATGATGAGCACCGCGACCGCGGCGGTGAACGCCGCGGAGGCCCCAACTCCGGCCCCGAGCCAGAACCCGAGAGTCGCCAGCGACAAGACGATGACGACGGGCACGAACACACCCGAGACGCGGTCCGCGAGGCGTTGCACCTCAGCCTTTCCGGTTTGGGCGTCGGTCACGAGGCGAGCCATCTGGGCGAGTTGTGTGTCGGCACCGACACGGGTCGCACGGATCACGAGACGGCCACCGGCGTTCACGGTGGCACCGCTGACGTGGTCACCGGGCACGACCTCGATCGGCACACTCTCACCGGTGAGCAGCGACGCGTCGACAGCGGAGGTGCCTTCCTCGACGACGCCGTCGGTGGCGATCTTCTCGCCCGGGCGGGCGACGAACCGGTCGCTGACCTGGAGCTGGTCGATTCCGATGCGTTCCTCGCGTCCTTCGCGGAGCACGACGACGTCCTTGGCGCCGAGGTCGAGCAGGGCCCTCAGTGCGGCGCCGGTGCGGCGCTTGGACTTCGCCTCGAAGTAGCGGCCGGCGAGGATGAAGGAGGTGACGGCTGCGGCGGCCTCCAGGTAGATCTCATCCGCGCCGGAACCTCGCTGGATGGTGAGTTCGAAGGGCATCGTCATGCCGGTCATGCCGGCGTCACCGATGAACAGGCTGTAGAGCGACCAGCCGAACGCGGCGAGCGTTCCGATCGAGATGAGCGTGTCCATCGTGGCGGTGCCGTGGCGCAGGTTGACCCACGCGGCCCGGTGGAACGGCAACGCACCCCACACGACCACTGGTGCTGCGAGCGTGAGTGACAGCCACTGCCAGTTGTCGAACTGCAGCGCGGGGATCATCGCCATCGCCACGACCGGCACGGTGAGCACGAGCGATACGAGCAGGCGCGTGCGCAGCGCAGCGGTCGGGTCGACTTCCGCGGTCGGCTCGACGCCGCCACCAACATTCGTGGAGGGGAGCTGAGCGGTGTAGCCCGCTGCTTCGACTTGTGCGACGAGCTCGGCGGGGTCCACGTGGGCGTCGATCGTGACCGCGGCACGCTCCGTGGCGTAGTTCACCGTGGCGGTGACGCCATCGACCTTGTTGAGCCGCTGCTCGATGCGGTTGGCACACGACGCACAGGTCATGCCGCCGATGGTCAGCTCGACCCGGCGGGAGTCGATGCTCTGGGATCCCTCGTCGGGGCGGTAGGTGGTGGCAGTCATCGTCCTTCTCCGTTGTCGTGGTGGCCGTCGCGGTCGTCGTGCGCCGCGGCGGGCGAGGTGGTCGTGGTGTTGTCAGTGGCGGGCGGTCTGGTCGGGGTGTTGCTGGTGGCGGCCGCCGCCGGAGCGCCACGGCCTGTGACGGCGGCGGTGGCGGTGAACTCCGCTGTGCGGACCTGGCCCTCGTGGAGGAAGTCCAGGTAGAGCCGGTACGTCCCGGCCGACGGGACGCTTGCGGCGAACTCGATGGTCGGCCCGGCGGCCGTCGTGCCGTCGCCGGGTTCACCCTCGGGGTGCACGTGCAGGTAGGCGACATCGCCGGAGCGGAGCGCGACGAGGTGGCCGTAGGCGCCCAGGTACGGCGCAAGGTCAGTGACCGGCCGCCCCGCCTTCGTGACCGAGAGAGTGAGCGGCGAGGACGACCCGGGGATCAACTCGCCGGTGAGCGTGACGGTGTAGCCGTCGACCTGGGCGGTCCTCGACGGTGTGGGCAGCGGTGTCGGCCGCTGTTCGCCCGGCACGTGGAGATCGGTGCCCAGTGTGAGGCCTTCGTCGGTGGCAGCCGGTGTGAAGTCGGCGAGGACCCGGTAGGTGCCGGGCAGTCTCAGGTCGGCAGATGTGCTCCAGACGCCGTCGGTATCTCTGGTGGGGTGCAGATGCTGGTAGCCCGACAGATCGCGGCGCACCACGATGAGGTGCAGTTCCTTGTCGTGCTCCTCGACGAACTCGGTGACCGGAAGCCCGTCGGGACCCTCGATGGTGAAGCGATACTCGGCGACGTCGCCGGCGTCGATCACCGTGGATTCCGGGGTGAGGGTGTAGCCGGCCCGGGCGGCCTCGAGGCCGCCGGGCGTGTCGGTGGTGTGTTCCATGGCGAGCATCTCGTCGACTCCTGCCATCTCGTGGGTCGCGCCGCCGGACGGGGTGTGTATGGCGGGCTGAGGCGCGTCGATGGGGCCGACGGCCGCTCCGACGCCCAGAGTGGCGGCGAAGACCGTGGCCGACACGGCGCCGAAGGCGGCGAGCTTCGTGGGGACGTTCACGACGTCACCTCGTATCCGGCTTCCTCGATCGCTCCGTTCACGTCCGTGTCAGCGAGGACGGCATCGCTGGTGATCTGCACGGTTCCGCTGGCCAGGTCGACGCCGACGCTGGTCACCCCAACGATCCTGCTGACCTCGTTCGTCACAGAGGTGACGCAGTGGCCACAGCTCATGCCCTGGACGTTGATCTTGGTGGTGGTGGACATCCTCTGACGCTCCTTCGGTTGAATAATACCCCGTGGGGGTATATGTGATGATACCCCAATGGGGTATACTCGTCAACAGTTGATCCACGAAAACCCACTCCGGAGGTACAGATGACCGAGCGCGGATACACCGCCACCAAGGAACAGCTGCAGACGCGGCTCTCACGCATCGAGGGCCAGGTCCGTGGGGTGAAGGGCATGGTCGACGAGGACCGCTACTGCATCGACGTCCTCACCCAGATCAGCGCCATTCGCGCCGCGCTCGACAAGGTCGCCCTCGGCCTGCTCGACGGGCACACCCGCCACTGCCTCGCCGGTGGCCACGGCGGCCCCACCGACCCGGACCAGCAGGCGGACGAGCTGATGGGCGCAGTCGGACGACTCCTGACCAGATGAACGGCCTCCCGAACGGTCTCGGCTCGCCACTCCCATGGGCCGGGTCGATCGCGTTCGGACCGAACTGGCTGCGCCTCCAGGCTCATCCAGCCGTTCCGGTGGGTCGGCGCCCGGCTCCGGCCGAGAGCTCTGTGCCCAACGGGTCGCCAGGTTCAGGGTCCCAGCACCCGACCGGCGCGCGTCCATGCGTTCATGCCACCCTCGAGTTCGACGACGTTCATGTCGCCGGCATCGACGAGGTCCCTACGCAGCGATCGTCGACATCCCGGCATCACCCGGGACGAGCGGACAGAGCGCGGATCCGGGCGGTCCACCGAACTACTCCCATTCTCTCGGACATCGCCAGCGTCTGTGTGGCGTGTGCCTGTGCGGCGTCCGCGTCGCCGAGTTCGAGTTCGGCGGCGTATGCCACCGGGCTCGAGATGAACCCGCCGTTGCCAGCGCTTGCGAATTGATCAACCAATGGCAGGAGCTCCTCCAGGTGCCGACCCAGGAACTCTCGGTCGCCGAGGAGCGCCGCGGCCATCTCGCCCGCCGCGGTCAACGGGGTCCGGTACCAGTCGTCAGCGAGTGGACCATCGAACGAAGCGAGCGCAGCCGCGGCATCAGCCTTGCGACCGGCGTCCGCAAGGATCCACGCCTTCAACCAGCACACGGAGTCGCCGTAGCGCGTGGACTCGATCACCGTGACGTGTGCCAGTGCATCGTCGACGGCGCCGTGCTCGGCGTCGATCATCGCCAGCAGCGCCGCACGCGTCGATGGCGCTGCGAACCGCCGGACACGCCAGAGGGCCTCGCCGAGCTCGTCGGCGAGCTTCGCTGCGCGGTCCAGATCACCGTGCAGCAGCGCGAGTGAGGTCTCGAGATACAACCACCGTCAGCACCCTCAGCCGGAGCGGAGTCGACGGACTCATCATCGACGCCGGTGACCACATCAACCTCAACCCAGGCCCACCAGTCACCGACGACTATCCCCTCACAGTTCACCAGCCAAGCCACCCAGACGACCACAGAACGTCTCGAACGAGTCGCAGCAATCGCCGCAGCGGGTCAGATCCGCGCTCAGATCGGGTACCGGTTCACCCTCACCGAAGCCGTCGAAACCCTCACCCAACTCGAGAACGGAGCCCTCACCCACAGGGCAAAGCAGTCATGACCAGAACGGCCTGACGGACTGGAGTTGCCCCCGGTCCCGTGGAAACGTGCGACTGGCGTTGCTACCCGACCCACCGTGGGTAGGGAGGGTCGGCGATGAGGCGCTCCTGCGCGTTCCTCACTCGCGTTGCACGTCCGCCGAATGCCATCCGGGTGCGTCGGGTGACGCCACGTGCTTCGTCGTACGGGCTTGACGAGTGATCTCGACGGCCGCGAGGCCGACATCCGGACCCGCAACAACCGCCAGGGTCCGCTCAGAGCACGTGTATGTCGCGGGCGGCCTGCACCGCGGCCTTGCGGTCAGCGACGCCGAGCTTGCGGTAGAGCGAACGGCAGTGCGTCTTCACGGTGTTGAGCGAGACGTACAGCTCCGACGCGATCTCGCGTTGGGACATCGTGGTGGGCAGGTAGCGCAGCACGGCCAACTCCCGCTCCGTGACCTGCTCGATGAGCGGCACGGCTGGTGTGACCCGTTCGGCGACCCCGTGGCGGGACTCGACCCGATCAAGTTGCCGACCCGCTGCGCCGGGGTCGGGGCACCGATCGATGATCGAGCGGGCTTCCACGAGCAGCTCCGCGCCGGAGCCGGGCTCCCGGTCGTTCAGCGTGTCGCTGCACACGGTGAGCACGAACCCCAGGGCCAGGTCGGTGGACGCTCGCCTGGCCAGCCTCAGCGCCCGGGCCACGTCGGCGGTCGCGAATTCGGGATCATCGTCGGTGCGTGCGCGCACGGCGTACGCCGGAGCGACGCCGTAGTAGTCGCCGAGACCGAAGCGTTCGGCCGTCTCGATCGCCGTCGACGCAGCGGCCCGGGTCGCCGCCGCTGCACCGCTGTCGAACTCGACGATGGTCAGGTAGACGAGCGCCAGCACGTGAGCGGTGAGATGTCGCTCCTCGGTCGCCTTCTCGACGGCCACCTGCAGCGCCGCTCGGGCCTCGGCCGCCAACCCCGCCCACGCGTAGGCCCCGCCGGTCGCGGTGGCCAGGTCCGAGGGATGCGAGACGAGCTGGTCGGTCGCGGTCATCCGGCGTGCCATCTCGAGCGCCGTCGAGACGTCACCGCGTGCGAGCGCGATGTTGATGCTCAGCGACGTGAAGACCGTCAGGTCCAACCCGACGGGCGCGACGTCGAGCGCCGTGTCGAGCCAGGACTGCGCAAGGGTGTACCGGCCGGCGATGAACTCGCACCAGCCGTACAGCACCGCACACGCCGTCGAGGACCGTGCGATGTCGCCGAACTGGTCGAGCAGATCTCGCAGGGTGTCGATCTGTCCTGCGCTGAGCAGCACGGGTCCGTGGGTGCGCATGAGCTGCAGCGCAGCGTCCACATCGCTCCCGGCGAGTCGATGGTCGATCGCCCGCCGATCCTCGCCCTGCGATTCGTACCAGGCGGCGGCACGTGCGTGCAGGACCGGCATCCGCTCCGGGATCGTGTCGTTCGCTTCGAGTCGCAACAGGTCGCGCAGGAGGTGGTGGTAGCGGAACCAGGTGCCGGTGCGGTCCAGGCTGATCAGCAACTGGTTCGCAGCGGCGGTGTCGCGCAACCACCCGGCTCCGCCAGCCCTTCCGGTCACCGCGTCGACCAGTGCGCCGTTGAGCTGGTCGAGGATCGATGTTTCGAGCAGCCGCTCTCGGTCATCGCCCTCGAGCGAGTCGAGCAGTTCGTCACGGAGGTATCCGACGACCAGCTGATCGTCGCCGCGGAACCGCTCGACGAACTCGACGGGGTCCTCAGCACGCTGCATCGAGAGCCCGGCGAGGATCAACCCGGCGGCCCAGCCCTCGGTCCGCCCGCAGAGTTCATCGAGCAGGTCGGCGTCCAGGCGGCCCGCCGCGATTCCGAGCAGCCCGACGGCCTCGTCGGATCCGAAACGCAGATCGGCATCGCGGATCTCGCAGAGCTGGTTGCGGACCCGCAGGCGGCCGAGCCGGAACGGTGGATCGATCCGCGTCGACACGACAATGGTCACCTGCGGCGGACAGAGATCGATGAGGCGCTCGACGCCACGGTGCACGCTGGCGTTGTCGATCAGGTGGTAGTCGTCGACCACGATGACGAGGGGTTCGACGACGGAGGCGAGCGCGTTCACCAGACCGGCGACCACGACGGACTCGTCGCCATTCGAACCGCCGATGATCAGCTGGAGGTCGCTCCCCTCAATCGGGTGCACCTGTTCGAGTGATGCGACCAGGTAGGACCAGAACCTGGCCGGGTCGCCGTCGCTCTCCTCTACCTGGAGCCAGGCCACCGCCTCACTGCGACCGGCCGACCACGACGCCAGCATCGTCGACTTCCCCGAGCCGGCCGGAGCGCTGACCAGGACGAGTCGGGCGTGGCGGGCGATGCCGGCGTCCAGGAGACTGTCGAGCCGGGATCGCTCCACGAGCTGTTGGGATGGAACGGGTGGCGTCAGCTTCGTTGCCGCCAAGCCCGCCCGCTGGTGGTCGCTCACCTACGAACCTTACGGCCTGGAAGCTCGGGATCACCCGGGTGAGAACGCCGATCGTGCGAGGCACCGAAGCCGACATGCGCTGAAGATGCAGCCATGCCCGAGCCGAGCCCGTACGAGATCATCCTCCGAGGCCGGGCGAGCGCTCGTCTCCTCCGCCCGCTGATCGACGACTTCGTCATCGACAACTCCGACACCGGTGTCACCCACCTGTTCGGCGACATCCGCGACGCCTCCCACCTGCACGGGGTGCTGGCGCACCTGACGGCAGTGAACGTCGAGGTGATCTCGATCGCACCCTGCGCGCCACGACGCTGACCACTCACCCGACCACGAACCACCAACCAGAAGAGAGCGACATGATCACCGTTGAAGGAATCACCAAGAGCTACCGGACACGCAAGGCGGTCGACGACATCTCATTCGACGTCGCCGCAGGCAGGGTCACGGGTTTCGTCGGCCCCAACGGCGCCGGCAAGTCCACCACCATGCGCATCATGGTCGGGCTCACGCGGCCCGACGAGGGCGAAGTCCGCTACGCCGGTATCCGCTACAGCGATCTCCGTCAACCGGCCCGCCTCGTCGGCTCGGTCCTCGACGCCCGTTGCATGCACCCGGGCCGCACCGCCCGTCAACATCTCCGTGCCACCGCCGCGGTCAGCGGCCTGCCCACCGGCAGAGCTGAAGCCGTCCTCGCCGAGGTCGGACTCGAGACGGCTGCGGACCAGCGCGCCGGCGGCTTCTCCCTCGGCATGCGCCAGCGCCTGGCTCTGGCCGGAGCACTCCTCGGTGAACCGCAGGTCCTCTTGCTCGACGAGCCATCCAACGGGCTCGACCCCGACGGCATCCGTTGGCTTCGCGACCACCTGCGCAGTTTCGCTGATCGTGGCGGCACGGTCTTCGTCTCCAGCCACCTCATCAGCGAGCTCGCCATGTTCGCTGACGACCTTGTCGTCGTCGGCGCCGGCAGATTGATCGCCGCCGAGTCGCTCGAGGCCATCAACGCCCGCAGCGAGACCGTCGTCACCGTCGTCACCGATCGATCCGCCGAGCTCGTCGCGCAGCTCCACGTCCACGGCCTCACCAGCGAGACCACAGGGGACCGGCTGCACATTCGGGGGACGTCCGCTGCCGAGGTCTCCCAGATCGCGTTCGACCGCCAGATTCGTCTCGTCGAGCTCACCGAAACGTCCAGATCACTCGAAGACAGCCTGCTCGACATGACCCACGCCTCAGCCGAGTTCGCGTCGGCCTGATCACCAACCCACCAACAGCCCGAACCACCACAGGAAACGACACCATGACCATCACCGCACCTCCGACCACCACACCACCGCCAGGACGACCTTCGGCCGCCCGACCGATCCCGACCGAGATCCGTTCGGCCCGCCACGACCTCGGCGCAGTCCCCACGACGCTGAAGAGCGACTGGATCAAGCTCTCGACCATCCGGGCCAACAAGGTCATGCTCGCCCTGACCATCGCCATCAACGCCTTCGCAGCGTGGGCCGTCGCGACCTGGGTGAAGGACGAGGCGCTGACCATCTCGGAGGTCTTCGTCTATCCCGCCCTGCTCACTGCAGTGCTCGCTGCCGTCATGAGCATCCTGATGTTCACCAGCGAGGCCCAGCACGGCACGCTCGCAACCACGATGACAGCGCAGCCAGGACGTTGGGTGATCGCAGCGTCCAAGGTACTCACCAGCATCGGCATCGGACTCGTCCTCGGCGCAGCCGGAATGGCGGCGGCCGCGACCGGCGCAGCGGCCGGAGGCCTCCCACTCGGTGACACCGCGGCCGGCGGCGTCACCGCTCTCTACGCCCTGCTCTTCATCACCTTGGCCGCACTGATCGGCCTGGGAGTCGGCATGATCGCCCGCCACAGCGCCGCGGCGATCTCCGGCCTGCTCGTCTGGTGGTTCGTCGGTGAGAACCTCATCCTGGCCTTCGCACCGGCGACGGTCTCACGCTTCATGCCGGGCGACGCCGGCTACCGCATGCTCGGGGTGGGATCAGACTTCGACACTCCTGAGATCCTCGCCGCAGCGCTGCCCCGGCCGTCCCTGGCACTCTTGTTCACGGCCTACGCCATCGCCTGTTGCGCCGCCGGCACAGCCCTGCTCTACCGCCGGGACACCATGTGAACCGCTGCTCGGTAGAGGGCGTCACCCGGGCCCACTGGCCCGGGCGACGCCTTCCGTTCAACAAGGTCGAACGACCTGCCCACACCGCTGGGCTGGCGTGTGATCCAACAGAATCGACGTCAAGGTCAGGCTCGATGTGTCGCGTCGGTCCCAGCGTTGCCTCTTCGACACCACTGTTGTGCGACAGGTCGAGGATCCGTTGATGGCTCGGGTGCACCGCGCGCAGTGGTTATGCTGCCACTTTCTGCGTTCGTGTCGGAGGGGGGACTCGTACCGTGACCCCACCAACTACTCCGGAGGGATTCTTCCTCGCAGCTTGAGGCGTGCATCCTTGAGGTTTCAGGCGTGATCAGAGCTCCTCGGGCGGGACGTTCTTGAGCACCGAAGGCCGGTGGCTCCGAGTCGAAGCGGTCGACGACATAGTCCGCAGTCTCTTCCTCGTCGCCGGTGGGCACGGGACCGGCCTCGGGCACATCGTCGGCGGTCGAACTGTTCCCGTCGTCAGAAGGCCTCTGCGATGCGACAACCGTGCCGTCAGAAGGATGTTGGAAAGATCCCGGTCCAGCAGATCGAGTACGTCATGCCGTTCGGGGCTGCGCTCCGGAGGTCCGGCAGGGCGAAGGTCGTCTGACCATCGCCGCCGTAGGTCGTTCCCAGCTGGAGGAACAACGTCTCGAATTCGCTGATCGGCAGCAGCTGCCCGTTGGCGGGCAATCCGGAGGCCACGGATCCGGCGGAGAGCCTCACCTCGCCGATCGTGCAGGTGTCACCGGCCCCGGAGGCTGCCTGACCGGTGTCGTTGCCGAACCGGGGGTCCGGAGTCGCCGGCCCTGGCGGTCCCTGCGGACCAACTGGACCGACGGGACCTGCGAGGCCGTCAGCGCCCGGGCTGCCGTCGGCTCCTGCGGGTCCAGCGTCTCCCTGCGGCCCGATGGGGCCCTGCTCCCCGGTGATGTTCCACGACAACGGGGTCTCGTCGGCGACGCAGTCAGCTGGGACGTCGACGACTCGGAGCATCCCGGCCGTCCCGACGCACGCATGGACAGCGAACCCCGATACCGGAGTCGTGGTTGTGGTGGTGGGTGTGGTGGACGGTGGTGCGCATGATGCGGCGATCGTGGCCAATGCGACTGCTGCGATCGACCTTCTGGTACTGCGACCCGTCCGGCCCCCTGAGCGTTGTTCCACGATGCTCTCCTCATTCTCGCTGGACCAGGATCTTGTCCACACCGTGTTGCAGTCGCGCCTCACCCGGCGACGTCGTGACCGAGTAGAGGTGTGGGGTCAGGAGCCGGGCGGCCGGTAGGCAGCGGAGGTCTCCCCCGCGGCATCGATCTCCTCCGGTGCAATGAGCGCTGTGCAGCTGACCGCGACCAAGCCGCTGGCCGCAGCGGTCATGCACAGCCGCCCTTGTCGAGTAGGCCCTTGATGCCGTCGGCGTTGTACTTGGCGAGGACGAGGAACATCGGCATGAGACCACCCAGAGGTCGATACGAACACTTCGTGTCGATGTCGCGACCATCGCCGATCGGTGTTGCGGTCGCGCCTCACCGCAGCGCGCGCACCGCATCCACCTGTCGGGCGACCAACGTCAGGTTGCACTCGGCTGCGAGCTCCGACGCCGTGGTCAACAAGGACGTCGCCTCCTGGTCCAGGATCCCGGAGCGCCTGGCCCGCGACAGCGCCAGTGCCACCAGGGACGTCGCCTCGTGGTACCGCCATCCGAAGGAACGGGCCACACCGAGGGAACGAGCCAGGTGCTCGTCGGCGACGTCGTGGCGACCGAGCAGGGACGCGAGTTTGCCGACGTACGCACCGATGTGCCCCTGGCTGGTCGCACCGGTGAACGCCACCTGGTCAGCGAACGGTTCGAGCAGGTCGAACAGCGGTCCTGCCGCGGCCGTCTCCTGGAGCTCGATCGCCAGCACGGCGTAGCCGATGATCGTGGTCATCCACAGATAGTCGTGTGGCACGTCGGCGAAGTCGGACACCGCTGCGGCCCGGAGCAGCTCCCGCGGCCGGTCGACGTGGCCGGTCGCCACGAGCGTGATGGCGTGTGCCAGTTCGAACGGCCGTACGCCGGGGGTCTCGCGGTTCGCCGTCTCGAGGAGAGGCACGAGCTCGTCGTAGCGGCCGGCGAACGATCGACAGACGAAGATCTGCCCCGCGTAGACCGACATCGCATCTGGATCAGCGACCTGCAGTCCGAGACCGAGCGCCCGGTCGATGAGGCCTTCGGCGTCGTCGAGGCGCGCTTCCATCGTGGCGGTGAACGCAAGCGCCGTCATCGACACCCAGCGCAGTCGCGTCTCCGGGATCGCCCGGGCGATGTCCTCCATGCGGCGGAGCTGGGCTGCGGCCATCTCCGGATCCGCCGATTCGATCGCGATGTAGTTCGCAGCTCGACCCGTCCAGAACCGCAGGTGCGGGTCGCCGGACCCATCGGCGGCGATGACCGCCCGGCGCGCCAGATCTCGTCGCAGGTCGAGGGTGCCGGGGCCCGACAGCGCGAACAGCAGGGAGGAGATCATCTGCGGGAGCAGCAGCGGGTCCTCGGACCGTTCGATGAGCTCGACGGCATGGTTGGCCGAACCGAGTCGCTCGTCGACGCGCGATGTGTGGACGAGGTGCAGCGCATGGAGCGCTAGCAGGCGTGCAAGCGTTGGTTCGTCCGAGGGATCGGCAACCTCGAGCGCAGCCTCGATCATCGAAAGGAGCTCCGCGTCGATCGAGCCGATGCGCGTCATACCGCGGTCATGTGCCAACGCTGCGTCGACGAGCGCTGCTTCCGCTCCGCTGCGACGTGCACGTCCGGCCGCCGTGAGCAAGGTGGCGCGAGCTTCAGGGTCGCCGGCGCGCAGCTGCGATGCCCCCAGGCGGACCTCCAGTGCGGCGCGCTCGGGATCGGATGCTCCGGCCGCTACGGCATGGTCGAGCGCCGTGCCGAACCACCTGGAGGCTTCGGTGGGCGCCAGGTTCTCCATCGCCGACTCCCCGGCGAGCACCGCCCAGCGCGTCGCTGCGGTGTGGTCGCCGGCCGCTGCTGCGTGCACGGTGAGCTCGATCGGGGATGCGTGACCCGGTCCCTCCAGGTGCGAGGTCAGTGCGCCGAGTGCGCGGCGGTGCAGCGCGCGTCGCTCTGCGTTCGGTACCTCCCCATAGAGGGCTTGCGCCACGAGCGAGTGGGTGAACCGCAGCGAGAGATCGATCGATCCGGTCTCGTAGAGGAGACCGGACGCGACCGCGTCGTCGACCGAGCTCGCGACGTCGACGGCGTCGGTATCGAACAACGCCTCCAGCACGTCGGGACGGATGACGGGGGCGAGCACGGAGCACGCCTGCAGCACCGTGGCGGCAGCTGGACCGAGCTCATGCACGCGCCGCCAGAGGACGTCCACCAGACCCGGCGGCACGACACCGTCGGGCGTCACCGACGGGAACCCGCGGACCGGGGCGACTGCGGTCTCGCCGCGCTCGTGGATGTGCATCAGGAGCTGCGACGCGTACAGCGGGTTGCCTGCTGTCTGCACCTTGAGGGATTCCATGGATGCCGGATCTCCCGAGAGGTCCACGCCGAGCACCGATGAAGTGAGCTCGACCAGTTCCGAGTCGTCCAGCGCGCCGAGCTCGATGCGCCGGGTCGGGACGCCGTCGATGTCCGCCAGCACCTCACGGAGTCCGCTGGGTAGACGGTCACCCGCTCCACGGGTGCTGATCACCACGAACACCGGCGCATCCACGAGCGCCCGAACCAGGTGGCGGAGCAACAGCAGCGCCGTCCGCTCCGCCCAGTGCAGATCGTCGAGCAGCAGCACGACTGGGTTCGCCGACGCAGCCCGGCGGACGAGGTCGGCGACCGCCTCGAACAGGTGGAACTGCTCGATCTCACCGCCGTCCCCGACGGGTTCGGGCGCCCACGTACGCGATCTCAGCTGCGGAGCGAGACGAGCAAGTTCTCCTCCGTGGACATCGACGTGCTCGGCCAGGATCGACGGCGGAACGTGCGCAACGAGCGTGCGGACGATGCTGCGCAACGGTTGCAGCGGTACCGACGTCTCGTCACAACGTCCGTAGAGGACCGCGGCCGACGACTCCCGACAGGCGTGGGCGAACGCTGCGATCAGCGTCGTCTTTCCGATGCCGGCGTCGCCGCTGAGGCGCGCGACCCGGATGGAGCCCCGTCGCGCCGCTGCAAGGTCGGCTTCCAACAGCGCCATCTGCGCAACCCGGCCGGCGATGGGTTCTCCGAGCTCCAACGCGCCAGGCAGTGGGATCTGGACCTGCTGTGGTGTCGTCGTGGGTCCCCCCGCGGGTTCCGTCGCAGCGGCACGGCCGAGGTCGTGCCAGCCAGCGGCAACACGGCGCTCGATCGAGCCGACATGGGCCGACGGCTCGGTGCCGCTCTCCTCTGCCAGGAACGAGCGGTAGGCCTGGAAGGCGCGCAACGACTCGGCCTGTCGTCCGTCCCCTGCCAGCGCCTCCATCAGGAGTCCTCGTGCGCGGTCGCGGAACGGGTGCGAAGCGACGAGCGCTTCTGCGGCTGCGACGGCCTCCCCGCAACGGGCGGTTCGGATCAACTGCTCCACCCGGTTCTCGACTGCGACCAGGCGCATCTCGTCCAGCCTCGCCGCCTCAGCCTCGGCCCATTGCTCGTGACGGAACTCCTCGATCGCCGGACCCCGCCACAACCCGAGCGCCTGCTCGATCCGGGCGAGCGACACATCCCGCTCGGAGTCCTCGACCAGATCGGTGAACATCTGCGCGTCGACCCGGCAGTCGAGTCGATAGCCGCTGGGATCGGATCGGATCGTCGTCTCGCCGATCCGCGACCGCAGACGAGAGACGCTCGTGCGGAACGCGCTCGGTGTGGTCCCGATCAGATCGACCAGATACTCGGATCGAAGCGGGCCCGCTCTCGACACCGCGAGGACCGCGAGCAGCCTGCGCATCGACACGCTGCGAAGGGGCACGTCGGCGCCCTGCGCATCGATGAACTGCACCGGCCCGAGCAACCGGACCACACCGACACCCATTGCGTGCCTCTCTCCCGCGGCCGGTGCGGATCCTACGCCCAACCCGAACGTGCCGACCTGCCGGTGAGGCGCAACTGCAACACCGGACGATCAGGCTCCACGTCCACGCAGACGAGCTCGGCCCACCGAGCTCTACCCCGCCGCACGGCACACCCGTGGCCCACCAGGAAGAGGAACAAGAATGACCACCAACATCGACATCGTCCAAGGCCTCTATGCGAGCTTCGCCCAAGGTGACGTGCCGGCGGTCCTCGCCATCATGGCCGACGACATCCAGTGGACCG
>Ga0105045_10002363_pt1 | contig 15853 bp, 13 predicted proteins | sample MAT02_FD_78089 | JGI IMG/M metagenome (GOLD analysis project Ga0105045, IMG submission 78089) | Freshwater microbial communities from Lake Fryxell liftoff mats and glacier meltwater in Antarctica - MAT-02 (megahit assembly) | ecosystem: Environmental > Aquatic > Freshwater > Ice > Liftoff...
ACTGCGCGGATGTTCCGTCAGGCGGCAGGTGCCAGTTCCCTTGCTTTACAAAGGGATTGAACTGGCGTCCCCCCTACGCATCGACCTGCTCGTCAACGACGCGGTGATCATCGAGTGCAAAGCCGCGAACCGCTACAACGAACTTTTCACATCACAAGCCGTCACCTACCTTCGCCTATCCAATCGTAAGATCGCTCTGGTCATCAACTTCGGCGAACGTCCACTGCGCCGGGGCATTCGCCGAGTCATCGATGGATCCATCGAGTAACTGATCCGCATCACCCACCCCCAAGCTGTTCGCAGTTCTGTGGTTGTGCAGTTCCGTGGCCGTTCAGTTCTGTGATAAACGCCGTTACAACAAGCCCGCAGTCACCGCAAACATTGACGTCACGGCTTCACGGCTTCCGGCCTCACGTACGGCGACACGACCGTGTCCCAGGGCGCACTGCTGCCCGCGCGAGTCGTGCCCAGGTCCTCGAGCTTCTGCATCCACCCCTTGTTGAAGAGGGTGAGCGCGTCCGGGTCGAGCGCGAGCTCCGACGGCACCGCCGTCCACTTCATCTGCATCGTGAGCCCGGGGATCCCCGTCGTCGCGGCGAGCGCGAGTGACTCCAGCCCCTCGAGGAGCTGCGGCTGGTGCAGGTAGAACGACAGGGTGCTCCAGCGGCCGTTGATCTGCTTGCGGTTGGCCGGGTTCATGACAACTGGCGCGGCATGCGTCCAGCCGTTGACGATCACCCAGACCCGCACGGTCACCGGGGCCGTCACACCGGCGGCGCGCACGCGGGCGAGCATTGCGCGGTAGTCGTCGAGCGTGAGCAGCGTGAGGATGTTCGACACCACGCCGCCATCGGAGTGCACGTGTCCCTCATACACGACTTGTGGGAAGATGCCCGGGATGGCCGACGCCGCCTTGAGCAGTGTGCGCGTGCGGACCAGCCCCGTATCACCGCCCTCGATCGCCGTCTGCAGATCCCAGCTGCGGCCCGTTGCGATGTCGAGATCGGTCGTACCGAAGACCACCTGGCGATCCTCGGCGAAGGCCCTGCGCAGCGAGTCGCGCAGGGTGCCGTTGACCACCTGCACCAGGTTGGCGTCGTAGCGCTTGGTGTTCACCAGGCCGCCCGTCTTGCGCAGCCAGAACAGCCAGTCGAGTGATGGCGCGATGCGATCGGCACTCCGGCGATAGAGCTCCGTCAGCGTATCGATCGCGGCCGGCGTGTCGAGCAGCACGAACGGCGCCTGCAAGGCACCGGTGCTGATGGCGGTGATGAGGTCGAAGGTCGGCATCGGTGCATCGGTCCGCGCCCGCCAGCCCCGGATGAAGCCGACGCCGTACGCACCGTTCTGACCGCCGCCCGAAAGCATCAGCACGTCCACCGTGTGGTCCGGGCGCTGCACCGCGCGACGGGCAAGCCGGGTGACGACGCTGTCGCGCAGTGCCCGTTCCGCTGCCCGCGCAATTTCTGCGTCCGTCAGCAGGGCGGGGATCGTAGTCGCCGGGCGATGCACGACGGCGCAGCCGCTGAGCATCGCCAGTGCGGTCACGCGCACCAGCAGGCGCCGTGCAGTCGTTGAGAGCGGACGGGGAGCGGAGGTCGGCATCAGTGATGGTTTTCCGTGCGGTCAGACGAGCGCGAAGGCGCGGACCGGGAACGTGCCGAACGCACGAACCTTCGGAGGCACCGCGAAGAAACGTGCCCCGGCGGCGGGAAGTTGTCCCAGGCCGCACAGGTGCTCGACGATCGGGATGTTGGCGCCAAGGAGGATCGTGTGAACGGGCCGCTCGCCTGTGTCGATGCAGTCGATGTTCATGCTGTCGATGCCGACCAGGGCCGCGCCGGCGTCGGCCAGCCATTGCGCCAGTCGACCTGTGAGATGCGGGTGCTCCTGAAAGTACCGATCGGTGCGCCAGTGCTGGTCCCAGCCCGTCCGTACCAGGACCGCCGTGCCGCGCACGCTCGCGGCACTGAGCGGCAGCGTGTCGATGGCGCGACCGACCCAGGCCGTGCAGTCCACGACGTGGCACACGAGGTTCGCCAGCGACGAGAGCGCGAGGCCGGCAAGGTCGGTGCCATCAGCGTACCGGTGAAACGGACTGTCGATGTAGGTGCCCGTATTTCCCACCATGTCGATCGAACCGATCTGGAACTCCGTGCCATCCGCGTAGCGGGCCTGCGAGGCCTCACGGCTCAGGAAATCGCAGATGATCGGCGCGGGCAGGCCCTGATACGTGATCATGCCGTCCTCGATGACGTGACTGAGGTCGATGGCGATACGGCGGTCGTCGGTCTGAGGCATGGCATTCGGTGCGTGGCGTCCGGTGGCAATCAGCGTTCGACGCGCGGTGGCGTTCGTTCTGAAAGCTATGCTCAGGCGTGACGACGTCGGCACCTGCACGCCGTCATCATTTTGTCTGCGGAGTGACGACCGTTGGCAGGGCGTGCCGGCTTCGCACGCATGCATGGTGGGGCTGGTGCGCCTGACTGCGTTGTCGCCGCTTCACGTCGCGGCGGCCCGCGGTGTCCACTGTGTGACACCGGATCCGGACGAGGCGATCATGCGCAGCTCGCGCACACGTCGCGCGAGCTGCACGGCGCGCTCGGGGGTCGCCGCAGGCAGTTCATCAGCTTTACTTCCGTGTGGCAACCGCGCCGCACGCGCGTTCCCCTTCCGACTTCCACCTCCAGACCGATGTCCGCGATGCGCCGTCGTTTCAGTGTCCCGTCATTGCTCGCCGTCGCGATTGCCGCGACCGTGTATCAGGCCGCCGCCCAGCGGAGACCCGCCAGCGCCACGACGATTGCGGCGGCGAGTGCCGCGTCTGATACTGCCGCGTTCCGCGCCTTGCAGTGGCGTAACGTCGGTCCCTGGCGGGGCGGGCGGTCGACCGCATCGGCCGGGATCCCGACGCAGCCGCTCACCTACTTCGCCGGCTACACCGGCGGTGGACTCTGGCGCACCGACGACGCCGGCATCAACTGGCGCAACATCTCCGACGGATACTTCCGGACCGGGTCCGTCGGCGCGATTGCCGTCGCGCCGTCCGACCCCAACGTGATCTACGTCGGCATGGGTGAGGAATCGATCCGCGGACAGTCGTCCACCTATGGCGACGGCGTATATCGCAGCACCGATCAGGGACGCACGTGGACCAACGTCGGCCTCGCGGCCACGCGACAGATATCGGCCGTGCGCGTGCATCCCACCGATCCGACCGTGGTGTATGTCGCGGCGCAGGGCGATCGCTGGAAGGGCACCGCCGACCGCGGCATCTATCGCTCGCGTGACGGCGGCGCGTCCTGGACGCTGGTCCTCAAGGGCAGCAATGCGTTCAGCGGCGCCAGCGACCTCACGATGGACGCCACCAACCCGCGCATCCTGTACGCCAGCTTCTGGGATCACATGCGCACACCGTGGATGGTGCGCAGTGGTGGTGAGGGCAGCGGCATCTGGAAGTCGATGGATGGTGGCGACAGCTGGACGCGCCTCACGACCGGCCTGCCGGCACTGATGGGCAAGATCGGCATCAGTGTCTCGCCCGCCGACCCGGAGCGCGTGTACGCGATCGTGGAGGCGGAGCGGGGCGGACTCTATCGCTCGGATGACGCAGGGAAGAGCTGGGCGCGTCTGTCCGAGGATCGCCTGATCCAGACGCGCAGCTGGTACTACATGAAGATCACGGCGGACCCGAAGAACGCCGACGTCGTGTGGATCATGAACGCACCGGTGCTCAAGTCCATCGACGGTGGCCGCACGTTCCGCGTCATCCAGGCCACGCATGGCGACAACCACCAGATCTGGATCAATCCGCTCGATACGCGTGCGATGATCAACTCCAACGACGGCGGCGCGTCCATCTCGCTGGATGGTGGCACTAGCTGGAGCTCGCAGGACAACCAGCCCACCGCGCAGTTCTATCACGTCACCACGGACCACGAGTTCCCGTACCGGCTCTACAGCGGTCAGCAGGACAACTCCAGCGTGGTCATTCGCAGCCGCAGCGATGATGGCAGCATCGGCGAGCGTGACTGGCGCAATGGCCCCGGCTGCGAAAGCGCGAACATCGGTGTAGGCCCCAAGGATTCGCGCTTCGTCTACGGCGGCTGCTACCAGGGCCTGATCGATGAACTCGATCAGACCACCGGACTCTCGCGCGACATCATGCCGTGGCCCGCGATGAATCTCACCGAGCCAAGCGACAAGACACGGTATCGCTTCAACTGGACGGCGCCGATCCGCGTGTCGCAGCATGACGCGTCGGTCCTGTACCACGGCGGCAACGTGCTGTTCCGGTCTGCGGATCGCGGACAGAGCTGGACGCCGGTCAGCCCCGACCTCACGAAGAACGACAAGTCGCGACAGGGAAAGGGCGGCGGCCCGATCACGAACGAAGGTGCCGGCGGTGAGGTGTACGGCACGATCGTCGTGATCCACGAGTCCCCGCTGGATCCGGGGACGATCTACGTCGGCACCGACGACGGTCTGGTGCAGCTCACGCGCGACGGCGGCGCGACATGGACCAACGTCACGCCAAAGGGCCTGACCGACGGCCTCACGAACGAGATCGAGGTGTCGCCGCACGATGCGGCGACGGTGTACGTCGCCTACCGCACCGATCGCGTGGGTGATCCGTCCGCACACGTGTTCAAGTCCACGGACTACGGCCGCACCTGGACGCGCCTGGTGAACGGCCTGCGAGAGAACGAACCGGTGCGTGTGGTGCGCGAGGACCCGACTCGCCGCAACCTGCTCTACGCCGGCACCGAGACGGGGCTCTACCTGTCTCACGATGGCGGCGCACAGTGGCGTGCATTCCCGGCGACGTTCCCGGTGGTGCCGGTCACCGACCTCGAAGTGCACGACGCCGACCTGGTCGCGTCGACGGAAGGACGGGCGTTCTGGATCCTCGACGACCTCTCGGCCGTACGTCAGCATGCAGATTCACTCATGACGGCTGCGGCGCACCTCTACGCACCACGCGCGGCGTTTCTCTCGGGCGGACCGTCGTTCCCGGTGAAGAATGCCGGTCGCAACCCGGTGCCGGGCGCCACAGTGTTCTACCGTCTGGCGGCAGACCCGGACACCGCATCCGCTGTCACCTTCGATTTCCTCGACGCCCGCGGGACGGTGCTGCGCAGCTTCTCGAGCCGCGACTCGGTGGTCGCCGCGCGCCTCAAGCCGAAGGCCGGCCTGAACTCCGTGAACTGGGACCTGCGTCGCACGGCGCCGACGCGTCTCGCCAACGTCATGCTGTTCGGTGCGCCGGGCAGCGGTGGTGCACGCGTCTCGGCCGGCAGCTACAGCGTCCGCATGACGATGGGCAGCACCGCGAAGACGCAGCCGCTGCAGGTGCTGGCGGACCCGCGCCTCGAAGTCCCGGCCGCCGTGGTTGCCGAGCGTGACTCGGTGTCGGCGGTGATCGCCGAACGCATCCGGGAAATCCATGACGCCGTGCTGCGCCTCCGCGACACGCGCAGCCAGGTGCAGGGCGCGCTGGCCCGTGGTCGTGAGGCGAGCAACGCCACCGCGATCGCGGCCTCGGGCAAGGGACTCGTGACGAAACTCGAAACGATGGACCCGCGCCTGACCACCAAGGCCGCCAACGGGCAGGACATCATCAACTTCACCAACGGCATCAACGGGCAGTTCGGCTTCCTCATGGGCCAGGTCGAGGGCAACCCGGTGCTGACGAGAGCCGCCCGCGAACGCCTCGCGGAACTCGACCAGCAGTGGGCCGCGATCCGCAGCGATGTGGACGCCATCGAGCAGGTCGACGTGCCGGCCTTCAACAAGCTGCTGCTCGATGGCAACGTGGCCGGCGTGATGGTGCGCAAGGTCGTGAAGGTTGCCCCGCCGATCAGCTGACATCTGCCGGGCGCGCGCGCCGCTTTGCGGTTGCGCGCACCGGGCGCGTTCCTTTCCCGCACGCCGACACACCGAATGTCCCGTTCACTGCAGCACTCGATCGTCGCCCTCGGTCTCTCGTTCTTCATCACGGCCTGCGGCGGCGCACGCCGCGCACCGATGACGGCACCCACGGTGGCCGACGTGCCGCTCGGCACGCGCCGCGTGGTCTCGGGTGCGACTGGTCAGACTGTGCCGTTCGCGCAGATGGCCGACGCGGCAGCGAAGGCCGATGTCGTGTTCTTCGGCGAGGCGCACGACGACGAGGAGACGCACCGTGCGGAACTCGCATTGCTCACGGCAGTCGGCGAGCGGCGCACGAAGGTCGTGCTGTCGCTCGAGATGTTCGAGCGTGACGTGCAGCCGGCGCTGGATTCGTATCTTGCGGGTCGGATCACGGAGGCCGAGTTTCGCGAGCAGTCGCGACCGTGGCCGAACTACGGTGCCGACTATCGACCGATGCTCGAACTCGCTCGCGCGAAGGGCTGGCCCGTGATCGCGGCCAACGCACCCCGCCGCCTGGCCAGCATGGTCAGCCGCCAGGGACTGGCATCGCTCGACTCGCTGCCGACGGCCGACCGTGCGCTCGTGGCGCGCGAGATCGAATGTCCGAAGGATCGGTACTATCGCAAGTTCGTGGACGTGATGAGCGGTGGGCATGGCGGCGGTGCGGCAGGTGGCGGTGCCGCGTCCATGGATGCAATGATGGACCAGTTCTACCAGGCCCAGTGCATCAAGGACGAAACCATGGCCGAATCCATCGTGGCCGCGCGCGCCAAGGCGGGGGCCGATGCGATCGTCGTGCACATCACCGGCGCGTTTCACAGCGATGAGGCGCTGGGCACCGTCTCCCGCGTCACGCGGCGGCTGCCCGGCGTCAAGGGTCTCGTGGTGAGCGCCGTGCCAACGGCTGATCCTGCGAACGAAGCCGCCGCAGACCATCTCGAACGCGGACAGTTCATCATCTTCGCGCTCCGCATCAAGCCGTAGACAGCACCGGCGCGCAGTGCGCGTCAGGCCGCGTCGGCGTGCAGTCGGCGAGCCATCACCACGTCGTGCTGCGGATCCGTGCCCAGGACGAAGGTCTGCCGGCCGATCTGACGGAATCCCTGCGCCGCGTAGAAGTGGAGCGCGCGGCTGTTGCGCTCCCAGACGCCCAGGAACATTTCGCCGGCGTCGAGTGTGCGAGCCTCCGCGATGCATGCGGCCATCAGCGATTGTGCCAGGCCGGTGCCGTGACACGACGCGTCCACGTAGAAGCGCTGCAGCTCCACCGCCGTCGGGTCATCCAGGAACGTGCACGGCTTCCCGGTTCGCAACAGCCCGTATGCGAGCAGCACGCCCCTCTGCTCGGCCACGAGGCAGGTCAGCGCCGAATCCGCGAGTTCGCGGGCCTGGATGTCCGACGAGTAGGCCCCGTCCAGGAACAACGCCATGTCCGCCGGGTCATTGTCTGCGGCGAAGGCATCGCTGAAGGTCCGGCGACCGAGTGCGGCCAGCGCGAACGCGTCGGCCGGCACGGCACGGCGGATGTGGGGGAGAGAGGCGTTCGTCGTCATGCGAGCACCAAGATACGTGAGGCATGGTGCGATGGTGGCGCCGGAATCAGGAGGGTCAGTGGCCTGCGAACGAAGTTCGGGAAGCAGTCGCCTGTCGGAGCATCCCGGCTGACGGCGTCGGACGTCCTCGCATTGCCGATGGAGTTGCGTGCATCTCCGCCATGCCGCCCTGGCACCTTGTTCGGCTCGGTGCCATCCGAACGTCGATGACATGCCACTAGCCGCAACGCGCGTGGTTGGACATTCTCCGCCGCTGCAATGTTTCAGGTGCAACATTATCCCCGAGTCAGACGCTCGTGACACCTTTCCTGCTCTTTCTTGCACTGCTTGGTCAGGTACCGAGCCAGCCGCGCGCGGTGAGAGTCACGGTGCGGCTGCAGAGCGTCCGGCCAGAGAAGGGTGGCTTGCTACGGGTCGCGTTGCACAAGGAGCCTGGGACTGGTTTTCCGGGACCGTCGCCGCTCGCGAACGTGACGGCGAGACCCGACGGCACCGAGTCGGTCGTCGCGTTTGACGCGGTGCCTGGCGTGTACGCGGTGGCGGTGCATCACGACGCGAACGCGAACCTGAAGATGGACGCGAACTTCATCGGGATCCCGAAGGAAGGCTATGGGATGAGCAACGACCCGCGCCCCCGCTTTCGTGCGCCACTCTTTGCCGAAGCGCGTGTCGTGATCGTGCGGGATACGACCCTCACCGTGCGCATGGCCTACTGACGCGTGCGACGATGATCACACGTTGACGGATTTCGTCGCTGCAACGCCAGAAGCAATCCGGGCTGCTGCGCGCGGCGGCGGCGGCGTGCCGCGCCGCGCCGCAGGACGTGCGATGCCCAGCGCATCGGCCAGCCAGATGCCGACATCGTGCGCGAGCATCGGCTTGGCATACAGATACCCTTGTCCGAGTTCGCAGCCCAGCTCGCGCAGGATGGCCCGCTGCGCCTCGACCTCGATGCCCTCGGCGACAGTCCGGAGCTGCAGCGACGCCCCGAGCGCGATGATCGTGCGCGCCAGCGCCGCGTCGGTGCCGCTCGAGCGGCCCAGACCTTCTACGAAACTCCGGTCGATCTTCAACACGTCCACGGGGAACTGCTTGATGTAGCTCAGTGAGCTGTAGCCGGTGCCGAAGTCGTCGATCGCGAGCGAGACGCCCAGCTCCTTCAGCTGGATCAGCCGTGCCCGCATCGTCTCGGAGTTGTGGACGAGTGCGCTTTCCGTGATCTCGAGCGTGAGTCGTGCGGCATCCAGTCCGGCCTCCTGCAGCGCATCACGCACATGCGCGACGACGCTCGCCTCCTCCAGCTGCCGCCCGGACATGTTCACCGTGAGACCGATCGGCGCGAGCAGCCCGGGCATCGCATTCCACGACATCGCCTCGCGACAGGCCGCGCGCAGGATGGTGCTGCCAAGCGGCACGATCATGCCCGTTTCCTCGGCCAGCGGAATGAAGGTGCTCGGCGGCACGTCACCGTACTCGGCGTGCGACCAGCGCGCGAGCGCCTCGAAACCGAACGGCTTGCCGTCCGCCAGCGTGACGATCGGCTGGAAGCGCAACGTGATCTCGTCGTTCTCGATGGCGACGCGGAGGTCCGTCTGCAGCCGCAGCCGCTCGACCGCCTTGTCGTGCATCCCCGGCTCGAACAGCGAGAAGCGTCCCTTGCCACGCTGCTTCGCGTTGTACATCGCGACGTCGGCGTTGCGCAGCATCTCATCCGCGCTTTCCTGCCCGGCATTCCGCACGATGCCGATGCTCGAACTGACGGTCACTTCCGTACCCTCGAGTTCCACCGGCTGCTGCATGAACTCGAGCACGCGTTCGGCCACGCGCACGCAGTCCGCCGCGACGCGCACGTTGTCGATGAGGATCGCGAACTCGTCACCACCAAGGCGCGCCACGGTGTCGCACCCACGAGTCGCGTTGAGCAGGCGACAACCGACCTCGAACAGCAGCTGGTCACCGGCTGCATGCCCCATCGAGTCGTTGATGGTCTTGAAGTTGTCCAGGTCCAGGAAGAGCACGGCCAGACTGCCCGGCGTCGTCGTGCGCCGGTTCAGCGCCTGCTCCACCCGGTCCCGGAACAGAGCACGATTGGCGAGGTTCGTGAGCGGATCGTGGAACGCCTGCCAGGTCAACTGCGCCTCGAGCGCGCGGCGCTCCGTGATGTCCTGGAGCATCGCGATCAACCCCGTGGACCCTGACGGGTTGTCGACGCGCGTGATCGTCAGCAGCGTCCAGAGCACGCGACCGTCCTGCCGCACGAATCGTTGCTCGATGGTCGTGTTTTCGTGCTGCCGTGCATGCAGCGCGGCGATCAGATTCCCGGTGGACTCCACATCTTCCGGTGGCGAAAACGTGTTCCAGCGGCGTCCGATCAACCTGGCGCTGTCGTATCCAAGCAGCCGCTCGACGGCGGGATTGACCTCGACGAAGAACCCCTCCAGATCGAGCAGCGCGATGGCGATCGCTGTCTGGCTGAACATGGCGCGCAGGCGCGCTTCGCTGTTGCGGACCGTTTCGGCCGCGAGCCGATCGTCGGTGACGTCGCGGAACATGGCCAGCACGCTGGTGGTCTGCAGGCCAGGAACCATCGGCGCGAGTGTGCAGGACAGCCAGCGGATGCCGTGGAAGGCGCGCGCGCGCAGCATGACCGTCTGCGTCTCGCCCTGGAGCGAGCGCGCGAGCCGATTGTGGAAGAGCGGCACGTCCTCGCTGACCAGGAGGCGCGACACGCCCTCTCGCAGCAGGTCCGAACGCTCGCAGCGGGCCAGGGAGAGCGCGGCGCGATTGACGTGCGTCACGAGACCGTCATGGCTGAGCACGATGACGAGATCCTGCGCAGTGTCCATCAGCGCGCGATATCGGAGCGCGCGCTGGCGGAGCATCAGCGTGAGGTTGTACTGCGTCCAGCCAAGGCAGAGCATCTGTACCATGACCAGAAGCACGCCTGCCGCTGCAGGTGCCCACGCGCCGCGCATGGAGGCGACGCCGAAGAGATGGCTGTCCGGCAACAGGCCAGCCGCCTGCAGGCCGAGGGTTCCGGCGAGGGCCAGCAACGCCGTGGCGCCCACGGTGACCATACGCCGCAGCGGCAGCAGCGACGCCGTCGCGACCGTGAGCACGGCATACAACACAGCGCCGCACCACCAGATGCCGCCACTGAACGCCACCATGCCGGCGATGACGACCCCATCGGCGCAGAGCGCGCGGGTGACGAAGCGTTCGAGTCTGTGCGGAGACGGCTCCCGGGCCAGCAGCGCATTCTGGGCCACGCACAGCCCGACCCACGCCAGCGCGAGAAGTGCGGCGTACGGCGAGAGCCCCACGCCGGCGACGAATGCCGCGAGCGCGAGCAGAAGGATCAGGGCGCCGCACGCCAGTCGCACGCGGCTGAGCGTGACGACCGACCCGCGGTCGAGCCGGGGGGCCTGGGAAGAATGAAGCATCTTCCCGTGGTATCGACCACTCCGGCACGGACATCAAGTCAGCCGAGCCGGCGAGCGCCACCCGACATGCGTGTCTCAGGCGGGGAGAGGCGCCTCGCGCGCTATCAGAACTCGCGGCGCTTCATCTCCTTGAACATCTCTTCGGCTTCGCCAGGCGTCTCTTCCGTGCCGGGCTTCTTGGTGGCCTCGAGGGTTGCGTCGAACGACGGACGCGGCTTGGCAGCCTTGGCGGCAGCCTTTTCCTGTGTCTTCTTGAGCAGCTTCTGCAGCTGATTGTCCTTCACTGTTCCTGCCTCCGAATGGGATCGTGCACTAATCTGCACGCCGACTCCTGTCTCCTGTCAATGACCCGTCACGCAATGACCATCATTTCAGTGCAGCGCCCCACGTCGCCGACGCGCCTTCGGCCTGACCGGCACCGGCTCCTGTGCCACTGGCGCGGCGGCCTTCCGCTCCTTGGCGCGGCGTTGCTGGCGGCGTTGCTGGCGGCGTGCGGTGGTGGCGAGCCGCGAGCCGCAGCACCTGCGGCCATGCCTGACAGTGTGCCTGCCACACGAGGGGCACCCATCGATCCCGTGCTTCCGGCGCAACTCGAGGGCATGCCGCCTCGTGCGGGCGCCATCGTGGCGCGCATCGTGGTCCGGCGCGACACGACCACGTTCGGGATCGGACATGCCGTGGTGACGTTGACCACGGGTGACACGATGGTCGTGAGCGACAGCGCCATCCGGGCCTGGGCGCTGGGCGGCTCGCTGGTCGCGGTCTCGGGGCTCGATGGCGCAGGCGGATTCGAGAACGAAGGGCAGTCGCTCACCGTGATCGACCTGGCCACCGGAACCCGGCGTCGCGTGATCTCGGATTATTTCCCGATCGTGCGTGTGGAGCGCGTCCAGTCGCCGGGTCGCACGCCGCTGCTGGTGCACCTGCGCGACGGTGGGCGGGGCAGCGTGCACGTGACCGTGGTCGATGCGCGCCGCGGACAGGTATTTCGCGAGCTCAACGCGCTCGGGCGCGTCGATGGGGACCGGATCATCGTCTCCGGATTCGGTGATGGCGAGACGGCGGTGGAGTTCGGCGACCGGCGGACGCCACTGCGCGTCGACACGGTTCCGGCCACCGCGATCGACACGTTGCCGCTGCTGGTCGTCCCGCGAGCGCCACGCTGATGCGCCGCTCCATCCGCGCGACCTGTGTGCTGCTGCTGCTCGCGACGGCGACGCTGCAGGTGGCGACCGTACGGGCTCAGGACGCGGGCAGTGTGCCTGCGCGCGCACCGGCATGGCCCAGGCTCACGACCGATGCCGCGCTCGAGCGCGGACTGCGCGAACTCGCGGCACAGGTGCGCGGTGACGTCGGGATCTACGTGCGGCACCTGCGCACCGGACGGGGAGCCGCCATCCGTGCCGACGAGGCGTATCCCACCGCGTCGATGATCAAGGTGCCGATCATGCTCGCCGTGCACGACGCCGTCGCACGCGGCGCGCTGCACTACAGCGACACACTCACCTGGCGTGACAGCCTGCGCTACAGCGGCGAGGATGACCTGTTCAACCACCTGCGTGATTCCACGCGCGTGTCCCTGCCGATGATCCAGATGCTGTCGATCACGATCAGCGACAACGCCGCCAGCCTCTGGTTGCAGGGGCTCGTTGGTGGCGAGGCGATCAACCGGTGGCTCGACACGAACGGGTTCGACAGCACGCGCGTGAACTCGCGCACGCCGGGCCGCGACGAGGCCCGCCGCCGCTATCAGTGGGGACAGACCACACCACGCGAAATGGCGGAGCTGCTGGTGCGCATCCGCGAGCGCAGGGCGGTGAACGCCGCCGCGAGCGATGCGATGTATCGCGCGTTGACACGCATCTACTGGAACGGCGAAGCGCTCAGTCGCATCCCGCCGTGGGTGCAGGCCGCGAGCAAGCAGGGATCGGTGGATCGCTCGCGCTCCGAAGTCGTGCTGGTGAACGCACCCAGTGGCGACTACGTGTTCTGCATCATCACGAAGAACCAGCTGGACGAGCGCTACACGCCAGACAATGAAGGCTGGGTGCTGCACCGTGCGGTGAGCGCGCTGCTGTGGAAGCATTTCGAGCCCAAACATCCGTATGTGCCGGCAGACAGTGCGACGACGTACGTGCCCTGACGCTCAGCGCGCGAGCTGTCGTTCGATGTATGCCGGTGCCTCGGCCAGGAGTGCAGGGCCCCACGGCAACAGGTCGGTGCGGGGCCAGCTGAGCACCCACCCGGCATAGTCGAACCGCCGGAACGCCAGCATCACGCGCAGGTCGCGCAGGAACCCGGCCGGCAGCGTGCTGACCTCGTCGTAGCCGGCAAGCAGAGCGTCGAGCATCGCCTCGCCGCCCCGTCTCTCCTCGATCTTGCTCCAGAAACAGGCGACGTCGAGCATGTATCGGCCGGTCGCGACGTCCTCGAAATCGACGATGCCGACCGTGTCGCGGCGGAAGCGAAGGTTCTGCCAGTGCGCATCGGTGTGGATGAGCCCAACATGCGCACTTCCGGCCGGCAGTGATGCATGCGCCGACTGCAGTGCGCGGGACGCCTGCTGCAACCCGTGCACGGTGGCCGGCGACAGGCCCGCGGTCGCCACGGGCTCACCGGCCACGACGTCACGCAGCCGAGTGGCCAGCTGGAACAGCCGCGGGATCCACCAGTGCGGGCGTGCGTCCGCGATGCCCGCCGGTGCATCGGCATTCGCGCCGTGCAATCGCGCCAGCAGCGCGCCGGCGCGCCGCAGGTCTGCGCGTCGAAGGCCGTGATTCAGGTGCCGTCCGGGCACCCAGCTGCAGGCGATGGCTCGCCAGGCACCCTGCGTGCCGGCAACCAGGGCGGGCGACACCAGCGTACCGTCGCGCCATGCGTGCGGGAGCGGAACCTGCAGCCGATGCGCGCGCGCGAGATGCCTGAGCCACCGAGTTTCCGCGTCCAGCCGGGCGGACGATTCCGGGTGCTCGCGCACGAGTCTGATCTGTGTGCGCGTCCCGTCGGGTTGGGTATGTGCGAGGCAGATCTTGCCGAAACGGCGGCTCAGGACCCGAACATCGCCGTTCGGCAGCCCAAAGCCGTCCAGCGTGAGGTCGAGGATGCGAATCGGAATCATGGCGCGCGCATGGCTCGTGCATGCTGTTCGCTGCGCAGCAACGTTCCGGGCATACGTATGTGCCGTCGCGATTCGCGCCCCCACGGGTCGCCGGCGCGGAACGGTGTGGCATGACGGTCGTTCCGCCGCGCGGCAGGGTGGTGCGAGCGTGATGTCACGAGATGCGGTCGGGAGTGTACGACGGTGGCGTAGGAGGATGCCGGCACGGGACACCTGGCGCCAGCCCAATCGGCCGGATGACCTGGTCGACCATGGCGGCAGTTCGTTGTACTGTTGTGACACGCGGCGGCTTGCCCCCCTTTCGCCCTCCCATGCGCAATCTGATGGACACCGCAGCTCCCGCCTTTCGTGCCGTGCAATCGCCCGGCCCGCCGGCGCATGCTCATGAGCTGTCGGTGGTGGTGCCGGTGCATGACGAGCGCGAGAACATCGCACCGCTCGTGCGGGAGATCGTGGCGTCGCTGACGGATGTCGTCTCGTTCGAGATCGTGTATGTGGATGATGGCAGCACCGATGGTACCGCACTGGCGCTGGAGCTGATGCAGCAGGAGGTGGCACACCTCCGCGTCGTGCGTCACGATACGAGCGCAGGGCAGAGCACCGCAATTCGCAGCGGCGTGATGGCCGCACGCGGTCGCTGGATCGCGACGCTCGATGGTGATGGGCAGAACGACCCGGCGGACATCCCGGCGCTGCTCACGCAGGCTTGCTCGCTGGCCGCGCGGCGCGGCGATGACAGAATTCTGGTGGCGGGGTGGCGCACCGAAAGGCGCGACGCGCGCCTCACGCGCTGGCAGTCGCGTGTCGCGAACCGTGTGCGCGCGCGCCTGCTGCACGACGGCACGCCCGACTCGGGCTGCGGACTCAAGGTGTATCCGCGCGCGCTCTTCGTGCGACTGCCATACTTCGATCACATGCACCGCTTCATGCCGGCCCTGGTGCGTCGTGAAGGTGGCGACGTGCTGTCGGTGCGGGTGAACCACCGGCCGCGCACGCACGGACGCTCGCATTACGGCGTGCTGAACCGCCTCTGGGCCGGGCTCGTGGACATGGCTGGTGTGATCTGGCTGTCGCGACGGGCGCATGCACCACGGGCGTCGGAGCTGCTGCGCGCACCGCGTGTCGGCGGACACTGATGGACGGCGCCACAGTCTGGCTCGCGATCGGTTTTCTCGGACAATCGCTCTTCTCGGCGCGCTTCATCATCCAGTGGCTCGTCAGTGAAAAGCGCCGCGCGAGCGTGACGCCGGTCGCCTTCTGGTACTTCAGCCTGGCTGGTGGAGTGATCCTGCTCGCGTATGCGATCCATCGGCAGGACAAGGTCTTCATCGTGGGACAGGCGGTGGGCCTGCTGGTCTACATCCGGAACCTGATGCTGATCCTGCGCCCGCGCGCCGACGCGTCGCACGACGCGGTGCCGATACCGAGCACCGACACCACTGAACGCTGAGCACGTCGTGAGCGTGTACGAGTCCTCCACACCACGCGGCGGCGGCGTCGCGGTGGCTGCCGTGCTGGTGGCCCTGGTGACGATCGCCGCGCTGTTCACTCGCCCGCTGATGGCAATCGACGAGACGCGCTACGCGGCGGTGGCACTCGAGATGCTGCAGCGCGGTGACTGGGTGGTGCCGCACCTCAATGGCGAGACCTACAGTCACAAGCCGCCGCTGCTCTTCTGGTTCGTGCTGGCGGGGTGGAAGGTGTTCGGGGTGAGCGTGGTCTGGGCACGTCTCGTCGGACCGATCGCCGGCATCGTCGCGCTGTTCCTGATCGCCGCGCTGGCTCGGGCGTTCTGGCCGCACGACGCCCGCATCCGTGGCTGGGCA
>Ga0105045_10002365_pt1 | contig 15851 bp, 15 predicted proteins | sample MAT02_FD_78089 | JGI IMG/M metagenome (GOLD analysis project Ga0105045, IMG submission 78089) | Freshwater microbial communities from Lake Fryxell liftoff mats and glacier meltwater in Antarctica - MAT-02 (megahit assembly) | ecosystem: Environmental > Aquatic > Freshwater > Ice > Liftoff...
ATTATGATGGCGTGAACAAGCATCGCACGGTGATCGGCGCTGGCGCCTTCATCGGCAGTGACACGGCGCTGGTGGCCCCGGTTCGCGTGGGCGACCGCGCGTTGATCGCAGCCGGTAGCGTCATCACGGAAGATGTGCCCGACGACGCCCTGGCCATCGCCCGCGGTCGCCAGGTGAACAAGCCCGGGCAGGGCTTTCGCGGGAAGTGAGAAGCGGGCGGCTCAGTGCCGCCAGACCACGTTTTCCGGCGGCCCCTGGGTCGGATCGGCCTCGATCATGTCGCCGTTCATCACGGATTTTCCGGTGAAGGCGAGAATGAAGCCCCAATGCGAAACGACCAGCGTATGGGCCCAGTCCTCCAATGCGGCGATCTCCGCGCGGAACAGGGCAGCGCGTGCGATCACCTGGTGCTCCGGCTCCTCGATGGCGGGCCACCAGACCTCGTCGATGGCTTGGAAGCCGACATCCGGCCAGGTGGCGCGCAAATGAGTGACGGGCGAACCGACGTCGCAGACAAAAGCATAGCGCTCGCGCACGGTGGGCGTGACGGTGAGTGGCAGCCCCAGCGCGCGGGCCACGGGCGTGGCTGTTTCCAGCGCCCGCGTATAGGGCGAAACAATGATACGGCGGATGTCGCGCGAGCGCAGGGCGTGGGCCGCCGCCGCCGCCTGTTCATGGCCGAGCGGCGTGAGTTTGGGGTCTATGATGCCTGGATCGCGGCGCGTGGCCGTGAAATGCAGGTTGAATTCACTCTGTCCGTGGCGCAAGAAGATCATGCCTCCGGGCGTAGCGTGAGGCGTCGTGCGCGGCAAGCGTGAATTGTCGGCAGAGGTTTATCATCCCTTGGGCGTTGCGGTCAGTCCATCTCGTGCTTAGATAAGTCGACCACTGGAGGTCCCAATGCAGGGCGGTTTTCCGATTGATCTGATCTTGTTCGCCATGGTCGCAGCCTTTCTGGTGCTGCGTCTGCGCAGCGTCTTGGGCAAGCGGCAGGGCTTCGAGCGCCCGCCCCAGACGCCGGGGATCCCCGAAGCGCGAGCCTCGCGTATCGAAGGTGTGGCGGACGAGATTGTGCCAGCCCGTGGTGCAAGCGGTGCCAAGCGCAGCCTGCCGGCCGTGCAAAGCCCGGTGGGCCAGGCAGTTTCGCGCATTGTGGCGGCTGATCCAAGCTTCGACCCGAACGGTTTCCTGGATGGTGCGGAGGGTGCTTTCCGGATGATAGTGGGCGCTTTTGCCCAGGGTGACCGCCAGACTTTGCGCGCTCTGCTCTCGGATGAGACCTATTCAGGATTTGAGCAGGCCGTAGCGGGACGCGAGACGGAAGGCGAAAGCCAGCGTACCGAAATCCGTTCCATGCATGAACTGGTTCTGGAAGGCGCGGATCTTCGCGGCTCCATCGCTGATGTCATCGTGAGGTTTGTCTCCGATCAGGTGAACATGACCACCAGCCGCGGTGGCGAGATCGTCGCAGGCTCGGACGCGATCACCGAAGTGATCGACATCTGGACCTTCCAGCGTGACCTTGCCGCCAAGGACCCGACCTGGAAGCTGACTTCCACACGGAGCGGCTAAAGCCCGCACGGGATGGTCCGTTATTGGTTCATCTCATCAAACCGTCCGGACGGTACAGTCTTTCTTGACAAGCCGTCCAGCCGGTATAGTCTATGGCGATGCTTGATGTACTCCCCCCGGTTGATGCCCGTACCCGCATCCTTGATGCCGCAGAGCGCATCGTTCAAGCCAAAGGCGTTCCTGCGCTGACATTGGAAGCTGCGGCGCGAGAGGCCGGGGTTTCAAAAGGCGGGCTGCTCTATCATTTCGCCTCGAAAGAGACGCTATTGATGGGCCTCCTCGGCAGGCTCGCAGATTATATTTCGCTCGATTTCGACGCCGTGCTGGAAGCTCAGCCCGCTGGCCCCGTCAGGGCCACCCATGCCGTGATTGCCTGGGCCTTCGATCACCCGGAGGCCGTTTGCGAGCAGCATCAGCGATCCGCGGCGGTCTTCCTGGCGGCGTTTCACCACGATCCCGCAATGCTGGACCCAATCCGCGCGGTCTTTGCCCGTATCCGTGACCGGCTGCGGGAGGACGCGCTGCCCACCGGCGTGGCGCTCACAGTAATGGCAGCCTGCGACGGGCTCTTCATGGCGGAACTTTTCAACATGTACCCGCAAACGCCAGAGGATCGGCTTGCCATCCGGACAGCGCTGGAGGCCCTGGTGGCGGCGGTGCTTGCATGAACCGCAAGCTGATCGCCGTTGCTGTCCTTGCCACCGCTGGCGCTGGCGGTTGGTATTACGTGAACCAAGCCCCGCCGCCGCCTGCGCCCGTCGCGGTTGGGCCTGCGCTGCCCGTGGGCGTCGGCGCGCTGGGGCGTATTGAGCCCGCCTCCCGCATTCGCAAACTCAACCAGCCCGGTGGCCTTGCGGTAACACGGCTGGAGCGGCTTTTGATCACTGAGGGCGAGGAGGTGCGCGAGGGCCAATTGCTCGCCGAGTTCGCCGATGCCCAGATGAAGGACGCCGCCGCCACCCAGGCCGAGGCCAGCGTCGCCGAGCTGCGTGCCTCGTTGGCCCGCGTGCGCGAGGCCGGACGCGCGAGCGAAGTCGCCGCCCAGCGCGCGCGCATCTCCGGCCTGACCGCAGCCGAGGAGATCGCCCGGCGTGACGCCAGCCGCACTGACCGCCTTGTGCCCTCCGGGGCCGGTTCCGAAGCCGTGGCCGAGCGCAACCGCTACCTGGTGCTGCGCCTCTCGGCTGAGCGTGCGCAGGCCGAGGCCGACCTCATTACCCTTTCCACCCCACGTGCCGAGGATGTGACGCTAGCCGAAGCGCGCCTTGCCGCCGCCGCCGCCGCCTGGGAAAAGGCGCAGGCCGATGCCGAACTCGCCCGTGTGCGGGCACCCATTGCCGGGACCATCCTGCGCATTTTCGCCCGCCCCGGAGATCAGGTGGGCAGTGACGGGCTGATGGAACTGGCAGATCTCTTCCGCATGGATGTCGTGGCCGATGTCTTCGAAACTGACCTGGGCCGCCTCTCCGTAGGCGCCATCGCTGACATCGCCATCCCTGGCGAGCGTGCGCGCGTGACGGCCACGGTGCGCGAAATTGGCTGGCAAGTGCGCCGCACCACCCAGGCCGGCACCGATCCCGTGGCCGCGGTGGACAGTCGAACGGTGGAGGTGCGGCTTACCCTTTCCGATGAAGGGGCCGCGCTGCTGCGGCGGCGAACGGGGATGCAGGTGCAGGTTGCAATTCGCCCGCACGCCGCACCGGTTGCCGCCCGATGAACCAGATCGCCCCCACGGAGAAGCTTCTACCCTGGGCGCCGGAGCGCACGGGCGAGGCTTTGCCATTGCCCCCCGTAACCAAGCCCGCGCCTGGATGGGTGGATTTCTTCTTCCTGCCGCTGCGCCTGGCCTGGCGGCAGTTGCGCGCCGAAAAGTCCCGCCTTTTCGCCGCCATGGCAGGGGTGATGTTCGCCTGCGTCCTGGTCTTCATGCAGCTCGGCTTTCGCGGCGCGCTGTTCGACAGCGCCACCAACATGCTGGGGGCGATGCGCGCCGACCTTTTCCTCATGCACCCCATGACGGATGCAAGCTTCCGGCCAGAGCCGCTGCCCCGCGCCCGAGCCTACCAAACCCTGGCCGACCCCGATGTGGCCGTGGCCGTGCCGATCTATCTGGCGCAGACCGGCTGGCGGAACCCCGAGACGGGCCGCCGCCGCGCCGTCCAGCTCATCGGCCTGGACGCCGAAGCGGGCGCGGTTGGCTTTACCGGCCTTGCCCCCCTGGTCGAGGCGCTGAAGCAGCCCGACGCGATCGCCTTTGACGTGCGCTCACGCCCGGAATTTGGCCCGATCGGACAGCTTTTCGCCGAGCGTGGACCCTTCAATGTGCAGTTGGGCAACCGGCAGATGCGCCTTGTGGGCCTGGTTGAAATCGGCCCCAGCTTCGGCGCCGATGGCAATGTGGTGATGAGCGAGCAGAATTTTCGCCGCGTCCTGGAACGCCGCGTCTCCAATACCGATCTCGTCGCACTGAAGCTGCGCGAGGGTGCCGATGTGACGGCAGTGCAAACCCGCCTGCGCGCGCTTCTGCCGGATGATGTGGTGGTGATGACCCATGGCGAGCTTGTGGCGCATGAACGCAGCTACTGGGAAAACGGCACGCCCATCGGGTTCATCTTTGTCTTTGGCAGCCTGATGGGCCTCGTGGTGGGAATGGTGATCGTCTATCAGATCCTCTTCTCCGACATCGCGAGCCATCTCTCCGAATACGCGACGCTCAAAGCGATGGGCTATTCCAACGGCTATCTCTCGCGCGTGGTGATGAGCGAGGCCTTCATCCTGGCGGTGATCGGCTTTATCCCTGGACTCTTGTTGTCCACCTGGCTGTACAATTGGGTCGGCGCGGCGACGTTTCTGCCGCTGGCCATGTATCCGGAACGCGCGGTGACCGTGTTCGCCATGATCTTCGTCATGTGCACGCTCGCGGGCCTGCTGGCCATGCGAAAGCTGCGCGATGCCAATCCGGCGGATATGTTTTGAGGTTCCCCACAAACCTGCTTTGCGTCTTCGTTGGGCCCCTCCCTGGCGCTTCTTTTGGGCGCTCAGGCTGGTTGGAGCGGCAAAGTCACGCTGCCTGCCGGGGGGCCGTTGGGCAGGGCCTGGCTGGGGAGGCTCGGCGTCGTGAACCCGGTTGAGCTGCACGGAATCACCTTTGCCTACGGGGAGGGTGAGTTGCGGCGCGCGGTGCTGCGAGAGGTGGACATCTCCATCGCGCCGGGTGAGATCGTATTGCTGACCGGACCCTCGGGCTCAGGCAAGACGACGCTCCTGACCCTCATCGGCGCGCTGCGTGCCATGCAGGACGGGTCTGCGCGCGTGCTCGGGCAGGAGCTGGCGGGCGCGAATGAGTCGGTGCGCGTCCTGTTGCGCCGGCGCATCGGCTTCATCTTCCAGAATCACAATCTTCTGGGCTTCCTCACGGCGCGCCAGAATGTGGCCATGTCCATGGAACTTGACGGCAGCCGCAGCGAGTCTGAGCGTCTGACCCGTGCGGGCGAAATGCTCACGGCCGTGGGCCTCACGGATCACATGGAAAAGCGCCCCTCGCAGCTTTCGGGTGGCCAGCGGCAGCGCGTTGCCGTGGCGCGCGCCCTGGCCGGTGAGCCGGGCCTCATTCTCGCCGATGAACCCACCGCCGCGCTGGACAAGGCGAGCGGCATGGAGGTGGTGAAGCTGCTGCGGGAACTGGCCAAGACGCAGGGCGTGCCCATCCTGCTGGTGACGCATGATCCGCGCATCCTGGACATTGCGGATCGCGTGGTGGCGATGGAGGATGGTCGCATCGTGGAGGCGGTGGCTGCCTGAACTGATGTTCGCCAGCGCCCCGAGCGTCACCGCGAAGCCACCTCCATCCGCGGCAGGATGAACCCATGCGCCGCGAAGACGGTGTTTCCATAATCATTCAGGCGCGGATACCAGACCCGGATCTGCGACCAGTCATTGCCCGGCGAGACATCCAGCACCGGCTGATCCCGCGCCACGCGCCCCCGTGCTGACCCGCTTGCCCAATTCGCGTGATCCACCCGGATTTCCCGCGGGGAAACCACCCGCGACACAACCGCCACATGCCCTGAGGGCAGGCGCGAGGTCCGCGCCAGAACAATCACCGAACCCGCATGCGGCCTACGCGCACGCGTGTATCGCCCAGAAGCGGCATGCCACCACTGCCAGGCATCGCCGCGCAGCTCGATGCCCGAACGAGCGCGCGCATAAGGCACGCAGGACATCTGGATGTTGTCGCCCGGTCCGGACACGCCCTGCGGCCCGCGCGACGTTCCACAGCCGGCCAGGGCCGACAGCGCGAAAAGGCCAAGCAGGCCGCGCCGATCCATCGCCAAAATCTGAACCCCCCAACGCCTCCCCCGAGGCGCACGCGACACGTTAGCGCAGAGAATGCGCTGCAAAAAAGGCGATTCATCCGTCTGGATCGAAATCCAGGGCGAGGGGACCGATTCCGGGCCCTGCCCATTGCTCGGCGTAACCTACAACACCCGTTTCTGCGTCGGCCCAGAATCGGTTGATTACTGGCGAAAGCCCCGGCACCCGGCAGCGCTCCTCCACCAGGATATAGCCGTCCGCAGTATTGGCCGCGCGCAGGCGGCAATCGAAGGAAAGCCCGAAGCGCATGGTGGTGGGGTCTCGCGAGGCGCCGGAAAGGTCCACCAGGCGCCGCGCCTCGGCACTGCGGCCGATCAGGGCGCGTGGATCGCTCAGCGGATCTGCGCCGTCGAACCGCGTGGACATGATCATTTGCGGCAGGCCAGAGGTGCCCACGACGCGCGCACCGTCAGTCGCGACCACCACGCCACCCGGCGCGCGCCACATGCGCCGCGTGCCCTGCTGCTGGATCAGCGTGGCAGTCGCCCGCCGCCGGCCAAGCGAAAGGCGGATGGTCTCGATCCCCTCCTCCTCAACTTCGGGGCTTTCTGCTTCCGCGATGGCCAGCCGGCTGGGCTCGGCGCCGCTGAAAAGCCCGGTCAAGGGCGAATTTGCGCCGCAGCCGGTCAGGAGCAGGAGAATCGCAAGGAGGAGCACATGCATAGGGGGATCATGGGAACACGCCAGAGTTGAGTCGAGGGGGGAGACTTGCCGCTTGCCGCCAAAACCCTCACAGACACGCCGCCATGTCGCCCCTCAACCAAGCCCGCCGTATCGTCGTGAAAATCGGCTCCGCTCTGCTGGTGGAACAGGCCGAGCCGCGCCGCGAATGGCTGGACAGCGTGGCCGCCGATATCGCTGCCCTGCGTGCGCGCGGTGTGGAGGTGGTGGTCGTCTCCTCCGGCGCGGTGGCGCTGGCCCGCGGGACGCTGGGGCTGACGCGCAAGACCTTGCGTCTGGAAGAAAAGCAGGCCGCCGCCGCAGTCGGGCAAATCCGCCTGGCCGGGGCATGGGAGCAGGCGCTCTCCGCCCATGGGCTGCGCGCCGCGCAACTGCTGCTGACGCTGGAGGATAGCGAGGATCGCCGCCGCTACCTCAATGCGCGCGCCACCCTGGCCACATTGGCGGAATTTGGCTGCGTGCCGGTCATCAACGAAAATGACACGGTGGCGACCGCGGAGATCCGCTTCGGTGACAATGATCGCCTCGCCGCGCGCGTGGCGGAGATGATCTCGGCCGATGCGCTGATCCTGTTTTCCGACATTGACGGGCTCTACACCGCCGATCCGCGCAAGGACCCTACGGCCGCACACCTGCCCGTGGTGGAAAAGCTGACGGAGGACATCATGGCCATGGGGGGCGAGCCGCCGCCAGGCTATTCCTCGGGCGGCATGCGCACCAAGCTGATCGCGGCGCGCATCGCCACAGGTGCGGGCTGTGCGATGGCCATCGCGCTGGGGCATGCGCCGCACCCGCTGGCGCGGCTGTTGGCTGGCGAGCGCTGCACTTGGTTCCTCGCTTCGCCCGAGGGACGGACGGCACGCAAGCGCTGGATCAGCGGCAGCCTGCAACCGCATGGGACGCTGGTGGTGGATGCGGGTGCTGCGCGCGCATTGCTGCGCGGCGGCTCGCTGCTGCCGGCCGGCGTGCGGGCGGTGAATGGCGATTTCTCACGCGGCGACCCGGTGAGCGTGACGGATGAGGCGGGGCGCGAATTGGCGCGCGGCCTTTGCGCCTATGACGCGGCGGATGCGTCGCGCATCGCGGGCCATCGCAGCGCCGAGATCGAGGCGCTGCTGGGCTGGCGCGGGCGGGATGAGATCATCCACCGCGACGATCTTGTGCTCATGGAGGTCTGAACGTGTTTGACGCATTCCTGATGGGCCTGGTCGAAGGCCTGACCGAATTCCTGCCCATTTCGTCCACCGGGCATTTAATTCTGCTGGGCGAATTGATCGGTTTCCAGGGTCCGCCGGGCAAGGTATTCGAGATCTCCATCCAACTCGGCGCCATCCTCGCCGTCATCGTCATTTTCTGGCGCAAGCTTCTGGATGTGGCGCTGGGCATGTGGAAACCGCGCACGCCGCAGCGCTATTTCGCGGTGAACATCACGCTGGCTTTTTTGCCGGCCATGGTGATCGGCGCGACGCTGCATGGGACGATCACGGCATTGCTGTTCAACCCATGGGTGGTGTGTTTTGCGCTGATCATTGGCGGCGTGGTGATTATCGTGATCGAGCGTACGGTCCGTGTCCCCACCATCCGTTCCATCCCCGAAATCGGGCCTTTGGCCGCTTTGCTGATCGGCTTTGGCCAGGCGCTTGCGATGATCCCGGGCACTTCGCGCTCGGGGGCGACGATCATCACCGCGCTGCTTTGCGGCGTGGACCGCAAGACGGCGGCGGAGTTCAGCTTCATCCTGGCCATTCCCACCATGCTGGCGGCCACGGCCTATTCCTTGCTGAAGGCCCGCAATGACCTCTCCTTTGACGGTCTTTCGCTGATCGCGGTGGGATTTGTCACCGCCTTCCTCGTGGCATTGGTGACGGTGCGGGCGGTGATGGCCGTGATCGGGCGCATCGGCTTCACGCCTTTCGGCTACTACCGCATCGTCATCGGGGTGGTGATGCTGACAGTGCTCAGCATGGGGTGAGGCAGCAGGGTGCGGGTGCGAAATCATCGTGCCCCTCCCGTTGAATGCCTCTATGGCGCTATTGTGCAGGTACCGGTGGAATCGGTCCGCTGGCAGGTCATGGGGACGGACAGTGGATATCAGCTTCGAACAGCTTGCCTCGGGCGTAACCGTGATCTCGCTGAAGGGCCGCATGGATGTGACGGGCGCCATGCAAATTGATGTGCAGTTTGCCGCCGTGGCTGCCGCCAACCGTGCCGTTGTGGTGGATCTGGCGGGCGTGGAGTTTCTGGCCTCCATGGGTTTGCGAACGCTGATCATGGGCGCGAAATCCATGCACACGAAAAAGGGTCGCATGGCGCTCTGGCGGCCTCTGCCAATGGTGGAGGAGGTGTTGGTGACGAGCGGCACGACCACCCTCATTCCTCTGGCACATGACATGGCCGAAGCGGAACGCCTGGCCCTCGGCTGAACATGCTGCAACGCATCACCCTGACGGCTGAGTTCGAGGCATTGCCGAAGCTCGCCGCCTGGGTGGAAGCGCAGGCGGGGCTGGATTCACGACAAGCCTACGCCATCCAACTCTGCCTGGAGGAGGTAGCGGTCAACTTGGTGATGCACGGACGCCCAGCATGCGGCGATCCTGTGCAATTCACCGTGACGCTGGAAACGCAGCCGCTGCGGCTGACAGTGGAGGATGACGGCATCGCCTTCGACCCGACCGAAATCCCCGCCTCGGCTGCGGCCGCCACGCTGGAGACGGCAAGCAGAGGCGGCCTGGGTCTCAAACTCGTAAATGCCTTCGCCAAGCAACGCGACTACGCCCGCTTAGCAGGCCGGAACCGATTGATCCTGCGCTTCGCCTGAAAACCGAACCGAAAGGGTTCCGAGGGATGAGTCCCTCGGCCGCCGGAGGCGCTTTTTGTTTAACAAGCCTCAGCCCAACTAGCCCGCCGCTTCTCACGAAACGCCATAATCCCCTCAGCCGCCTCAGGCCCCGCCGCCGTCCTGCCAAAAGCTCGGGCGCCCGCTTCCGCATAGCCATCGGGCGAGAGTGGGCCGAGTGCCGCCAGAAGCTTTTTCGTTTCTGCCAGCGCGCCTGGCGCGCCTTCAAGCAGTTGCGCGATGCTGGCTGCGACCAGCGCATCCAGCCCGGCGCGATCAGCTGCGATATCGTGCACCAGACCACGGCGCAGGGCCTGTTCGGCGGTCATCACACCGCCCTCCAGCACCATGCGCGCGGCCTCGGGCCGGCCCAAGCGCCGCGCCAGCCAGGGCAGGATCTGCGCCGCCACCAGGCCTCGCCTGGCTTCGGGGGCGGCGAAGCGCGCATCTTCGCTGGCAAAGCTGATATCGGCGCAGCAGACAAAGCCAAGGCCGCCGGCATAAGCCGCGCCCTCGATCGCCGCAATCACCACCTGAGGCAATTGGGAGATTTCCTCGAAACGCGTCCCCACGCGGCGATTGCGCGCCTGCATCGTGGCCAGGCGTTCTTCGGGTGTGCCCTGGACCACCTCGCTCAGGTCGAGGCCGGCGCAGAAATGTCCGCCCGCCCCGCGCAGCACGATGATCCGCGCCTGAGACGAGCCGCGAAGTTCACCCAGCAATTCGTCCAGCGCCTCGCCCATCCCGGCGCCGATGGCGTTGCGCCGCGCAGGACGGTTCAGCGTGACATGAACCACCGGCCCTTCGCGATGAACGAGGACCGGCGGCTCAGTGCCGTTCACCGCTTCCACCATCCGCCCCGGCGAGGTTCAGCGGACGCTTCCTCGACCGATTTCGGCAGGATGGCTGGGCCGATCACGGGCTCGGCGGCGCCAGGTATCGTCGTCGTGGCCGCGGGAGAGGGCGCGGCTTTCATCAGCTCAACCGCTGTCGGCTCAACGTACACCGGTTCAACGGATCCCTGTTCCACAGCCGTCTCAGCAACAGGCTCCACCGCAGGGACCACTTCCACCGGTGCTTCGAGCGTGCCGCGTGGTGCCTCCACTGGAACCACTGAGAGTGCCGAGGGCTTTTGAGCCATCGCAGCTTCCGCCGCGGCGTCGGCCGCCTCCATCGCGGCCATCAACGAGTCCGATGTTCCCCCAAAAGGATCGGCTGGTGTGGGGCCGGAATAGGCGCGTGTTTCGGAGATTCGTGTCTCAAAAACGGTTGCCACATAGGAGGGCGGTGGCGCTGCCTCGGGTTCGCCCGGTGGAACTTCCGTCTCGCTTGTGGGTTCCCCCTCACGACGGCGGCGGCCGCCCCGGCGGCCACGGCGGCGTGGCGAGCGGTCATCGCCTTCGGCTGCTTCGCCTCCCTCAGCGGCGGGGGGAGCGACTTCGTTTTCGGCCAGGGCCTGAACCTCATCCTCGCCCACGGGAAGCCCATCGGTGAGTGGTGCGGCTTCGCTGCGTTCCGGCGCGCCCCCCTCCCGGCGGCCACCCCGGGTGCGGCGGCGGCGGCGGGGGCGGCGGGCGCGTTCCTCGGCACTCATGCCGGCTTCCTGCGCGTCGGCGGCTTCCGTCTCCTCGGCTGTCTCCTCTGCACCTTCCTCAATTTCTTCTTCAGCCGCGTAGTCCATGCGCAGTGCGGCGGGGCGCTCCATTACTGGGGCAGGCGGCGTCTTGCTGCGCTCAATGCGTGTTTCGGCGCCGTGCAGCGTGTCATCGGGGTCGAACAGCACGTTCACACCCCAGCGGCCTTCGATATCGGCCAACCGGTCGCGCTTCTTGTTGAGCAGATAGAGCGCCACCTGCGAGGTGACGCGCACAGTGATCTCGGCGGCGCGGCGCTTTGCGCACTCCTCCTCGATGGCGCGCAGCACGGCCAGCGCGCTGCTCTCCAACCCGCGAACGGTGCCGCGGCCCAGGCAATGCGGGCAGGTGACGAAGGTGGTCTCGGCCAGTGAGGGACGTAGGCGCTGGCGCGACATCTCCAGCAGGCCGAAATGGCTGATGCGCCCCACCTGGATGCGTGCGCGGTCGACGCGCAACGAATCCTTCATTCGCTTTTCGACCATCGCATTGTGGCGATTGGCGTCCATGTCGATGAAGTCAACGACGATCAGCCCCGCGAGATCGCGCAGGCGCAGCTGCCGCGCGATTTCCTCGGCGGCTTCGAGGTTGGTGCGAAGTGCCGTGTCCTCGATGTTGCGCTCGCGCGTGGAGCGGCCGGAGTTCACATCGATGGCAACCAGCGCCTCGGTCTGGTTGATGACGATGTAACCGCCCGAGCGAAGCTGCACCGTGGGGTCATGCATGGCATCAAGCTGCGCTTCGGCGTTGTAGCGCCCAAAGAGCGGCACGGTGCCGTCGCGGTAGGCCTGGATTTTACGAACATGCTCAGGCATGAGCAGACGCATGAATTCGCGCGCCTGGCTGTAGGCAGCATCGCCTTCGACGATGATCTCATCCATATCGCGGGCATAGCCATCACGAATGGAGCGCTTGATGAGGTCGGCTTCCTCATAGATCAACGCAGGTGCGGTGCTGGCGAGTGTCCGCTCGCGGATGTGGTTCCACAGGCCCAGCAGATACTCGCAATCACGTCGGATTTCCGGCTTGGGGCGCTGTGCACCGGCGGTGCGGACGATGAGTGACATGCCCTGCGGCATATCCAGCTCGTCGATCACCTCGCGCAGTCGGCGACGGTCGGAGCTGGAGGTGATCTTGCGGGAGACGCCGCCGCCGCGCGGGCTGTTGGGCATCAATACCGAGAAACGCCCGGCCAGCGACATGTAAGTCGTGAGTGCCGCACCCTTGGTGCCGCGCTCCTCTTTGACGACCTGGATGAGGATGATCTGGCGGCGGCGGATCACCTCCTGGATCTTGTAGTTGCGCAAGAAGCTGGGCGTGGGCCGGCGCTCGCGCATGCGCTCTTCGGTGTCGGCTTCGGTCTCGGCTTCCGCGTCGCCTTCAGCCACGCCAGCCTCCTGGCCGATGGTCTCGGGCAGCGGGGCGGGCGGGAGACTTTCCTCATCCTGCGCGGCGGCGTGCTCCGCTTCCAGCTCAGCGGCGAGGTCGGCGGTCACTTCGTCGGCGCCCATCTCCTCGCCTTGGGGTGGTCCTTCGCCGGCGATCTCCTCTGGGACGTCCATCGCGGCATCGTCGTGGACTTCAAGCGGGTCCGTTTCCTCAGCGGGCGCGGATTGGCCTGAGCGCGCGGCGCGGGCGGCCTGGGCCTGGGCGCGACGCTCATCCTCACGAGCCTCGGCCTCGGCTTCCTCGCGGGCTTCTTCAAGTTGCGCCGCGATCAGCCGCTGCCGGTCGGCAACGGGGATCTGGTAGTAATCCGGGTGAATTTCGCCAAAGGCCAGGAAGCCATGGCGATTGCCGCCATATTCCACGAAGGCGGCCTGAAGGCTGGGCTCTACGCGAACCACACGGGCGAGATAGATGTTGCCCTTGAGAGGCAGGCGGTTGGCTGCCTCCAGGTCGAACTCATCGACCCTGTGGCCATCCATCACGACCACCCGGGTTTCTTCCGGATGGGCCGCGTCGATCAACATGCGCTTGGTCATGCAAGGAAAACTCCGCACCGCGGCGGGAAGGGCAGGCGCCCGGCTCCGGCAAGCGGCGGAAAAGATTAACGGATTCCGGGTGCGGGCCGACTGGCGGCAATGTCTTGAACAAGCGCTTTCGTCCTCACTCGGGGGCGCGCCGCCCGCCGAATTCTGCGCCCAGGGGGGGCGGCAGGTGGCGGGGCGTCACGCCCAATGGCTGCGCCCCCACGAATGTGCGCCCTTCACGGGCGGGCGATATGGCGGCAGTCTGGAACTGACTCAGCCCTTTGAAAGATGGGCCGAGGTCAGACCGGGCTGCACCGCGGGCGCGCTGGCGAAACCGGCCGGAATGCCGCGGAATGCCGCCCAAGGGGCGCACATCCGGCGGGGCTTGGCCAGGGCAAGGCGCGGGAAAATCGCGCGGATTGCTCTTGTTTCGCCCGCAGCACCTATCACCGGGGCATCACACCTTACGCGTGTGCCCCCCCTGCCACAAGGCACCCCTGAATCGGTCCCGGCCAACTAACTTTGCGCGGAAAGCCCGTAATGCCCGCAAAGGGGGCAGATGATGCTGGATTTTCATGCGCAAATCGCTAGGTTCGCGTTGTCGCGGTGGGGGTCGCGGCCGCATGATGGGGATTCACCGAAGAGCATTTCTTGCGGGGCTGGCCAGCTTGGCCCTGCCCGCGCCGTTGCACGCACAGGTTGCGCGGGAGCGAGCGCGCCTGCCACTCATCGTGCTGGATCCTGGCCATGGCGGTGCCGATCCTGGCGCAATCGGCCCCGGTGGCACCCATGAGAAGCGCATCACCTTGCCGGTCGCGCTCGAACTCAAGCGCATGTTGGAAGCCGGCGGGCGTTGCCGCGTGGTGCTGACCCGCTCACGTGATGTCTTTGTGCCGCTGGCCCGCCGCGTGGCAATCGCACGTGAGCGTGAAGCCGCGCTGCTGCTCTCCATCCACGCCGACGCCATGCCGGCCGGCCAATCGCAATCCCTGCGCGGTGCTTCGGTCTATACGCTTTCGGAGACGGCGACGGACCCTCTGGCCGCCGCGCTGGCCCGGCGGGAAAATCTGGCGGATCGCGCGGGGGGGCTGCGCTTGCCCTCCGTCTCGCCCGAGGTGCAGCGCATCTTGCTGAGCCTCATGCGGCAGGAGACACGCGCGGGATCAGAGCGCCTGGCGCGGCTGACCGTCAACGCACTGGATGGCGATGTGCCGCTGCTCGCTCAGCCCTTGCGACGCGCGCAATTCGTGGTGCTCAAGGCGCCGGATGTGCCCTCGGCACTGGTCGAATGCGGGTTCCTCTCGAACCCGGCCGAGGAGGCATTGCTGAAGCGCCCGCAGCACCGCACCAGGATCGCCTCAGCGCTCGCCGAGGCGGTGCATGGCTTCATTGGCCGACGGGTGGCGACTTAGCCCGAAACCGGGTAACGGAACTTCCATCTTTCCAGCGAGGATTTTCGATGACCGAACTCAGCCGTCGCGCCCTGGGCGCCGCAGCCCTCTCCACCGCGCTCGCCGCGCCCGCTTTGGCCCAGGCGCCAGCTGGGCCCAGCCTGACGGTCGCCACCGGCGGCTCCATCACCTCACTCGATCCCCACTTCTTCAACGCTTCGCCCAATTCCTCGCTGGCGCTGCACATCTTCAACACGCTGACCGACCGCACCGCGACGGCGCAGCTTGTCCCGGGCCTCGCCACCTCGTGGCGGGCCGTCGAGCCCACCATCTGGGAGTTCAAGCTTCGCGAGGGCGTGCAATGGCACGACGGCAAGCCCTTCACCGCCGAGGACGTGGCCTTCACCATGACCCGCGCGCCCAATGTCCCCAACAGCCCGGGCGGCTTTGGCGGCTTCATCCGATCCATCGCGCGCAGCGAGATCATGGATGCGCACACCATCCGCTTTCACACCCATGCGCCCAACCCCATCCTGCCGAATGAACTGGGCAGCATCTTCATCATCAGCAAGCATGTGGGCGAAGGCGCCGCGACCGAGGACTACAATGCCGGCCGCGCGGCCATCGGCACCGGCCCCTACCGCTTCGCCACCCATCGCCCCGGCGACCGCACGGAACTCGTTCGCAACGAGAGTTACTGGGGCGGGGTGGAGCCCTGGGCGCGCGTCTCCTACCGCTTCGTCGCCAATGACGCGGCGCGGAGTGCGGCCATGCTGGCAGGCGACATCGACATGATCGACCAGGTGGCCAGCAGCGACTTGGCGCGCCTGAAGCGCGACCCGCGGGTGAATGTCAGTGAGATCGTGGGCCTGCGCGTGGCCTATCTCATGGCGGATTTCTCGCGCCCTGGCCCCGTGCCCGGCGTGACGGACAATGCGGGCCAGCCCCTGGCCGCAAACCCCTTCCTGGATGTTCGCGTCCGTCGCGCACTGAACATGGCCATCGCGCGCGAAGCCATCGCCGAACGCGTGATGGAAGGCCAGGCCAGTGCCACCGCGCAGTGGCTTCCGCCGGGCGTCTTCAGCCACACCCCTGATGTGCGCGTGCAGCCGCAGGATATTGAAGGCGCGCGCCGCCTGCTGGCCGAGGCCGGCTTCCCCCAGGGCTTCCGCCTCACGCTCACCAGCCCGAATGATCGCTTCCCCAATGACAGCCGCATCGCGCAGGCCGTGGCGCAGGGCTGGAACCGCGCTGGCGTGCAGACCACGGTTGATGCCCTGCCCTGGGCCAGTTTCGCCGGGCGCAGCGCCCGCCAGGAATTCGCGATGCGCCTGACAAGCTGGGGCAGCGTGACGGCGGAGGGCATCTATATGCTCGCCAACATCATGCA
>Ga0105045_10002368_pt1 | contig 15847 bp, 12 predicted proteins | sample MAT02_FD_78089 | JGI IMG/M metagenome (GOLD analysis project Ga0105045, IMG submission 78089) | Freshwater microbial communities from Lake Fryxell liftoff mats and glacier meltwater in Antarctica - MAT-02 (megahit assembly) | ecosystem: Environmental > Aquatic > Freshwater > Ice > Liftoff...
CTTCCTCATCTTGCTTTTTGTTCCATTCCTGATATTTTTCCAACTGTAACGGGAACGTACTGTCGTCTTTGCGCTTGCGAAGCCGCTCGGCATTTTCGGTCACCATTTTGAATGTTTCATTTGATTTCACCCGTGTCTCGCTGTTAGATCTCAACTTTTTAACGTCCGAGATTTGATACACTTGCTGTTTGAAATTAACGGGTTCGATGGTGCTAGAAGCCAAGGGATAGTCGTTATCGCGCTCGCCATTTTCCAGCAAATTGTAGAAATCAGGCAACACAACATCCGGTGTAACCCCGTCGAGTTGGGTGGTTTTTCCTGTAACGCGGTAAAACTTTTGAATGGTCATTTTCATCTCGCCGAGTGGTTTTACACTGGGATCAGAAGCCGCATTGTCGAGGTCAAAAAAGCGCTGAACCGTTCCTTTTCCGTAGGTGCTGGTTGACCCAACAATAATGGCGCGATTGTAGTCTTGCATGGCTGCTGCCAGAATTTCGGAGGCCGAGGCACTAAAGCCGTTCACCATCACAATCAGCGGACCCGCCCATTGCACACGATTATCATTGTCGCGCAGAATCTCGGTGGCACGACCCCTACTTTTCACTTGTACAATCGGGCCATCTTCGATAAACAGGCCGCTCATAGTCACCACATCGCGCAACGAGCCTCCGCCATTGTTGCGCAAATCCAAGATAATACCTTTCACAGATTCTTTCTTGAGTTTTTCTACCTCGGCGGCTACGTCTTGGGCACAATTGGTACGTCCGCTCTCAAAATCAGCGTAAAACTTAGGCAGGTAAATGTACCCAATCTTATCCTTATCTTGGCTATCCTCATTGATAATCAACGATTTAGCAAAACCCTCTTCCATAATTACCACATCTCGAACGATGGTGATAATTTTTTCTGAGCCATCTGGCTTTTGTACGGTTAGGGTAACTTTTGAATCTTTTTTGCCGCGAATTTTGGACACCACATCGTCAATCTCCCAGCCCATCACATCCAAGGATTCTGTATCTGAATCGCCTTGGGCCACTTTTATAATCACGTCTTTGGCTTGCAAAGCGCCTTCTTTCCAGGCTGGGCCGCCGGGTACAATTTCCGTGACGGTTGTTTTTTCGCCATCGCTCTGCAGACGCGCGCCGATGCCTTCTAGTTTGCCCGACATTTGAATGTCAAAATTCTCTTTTTCACGCGGTGAATAATAGCCCGTGTGCGGGTCAAAATAATTGGTCATAGCGTTGAGGTAAATTTCCAAACGCCGATTGTGGTCGAGCTTTTGTAAGCGTTTGAACCACTTGTCATAAACATCCAGCACTTTTTCACGCTGCTCTTTTTCTAGGGTGGCAAAACCCTTCTTTCGCCCTTAAACTCCGGTTTTTCTTGTTTTTCTTGCTCGTCGTTTACGCGGGTAAGCACCTCATATTTCATCCATTGCTCCCAGCGATTGCGCAATTCTGCATCGTCTTTGGCCCATTTTAACTTATCGCCATCGGCTTGCAACTGCTCATTTTTATTGAAATCCATGGGTTCAGACAGGATTTCTTGGTACCAACCTTTGGTTTTGGTCAGGGCGCTCTCCATCAATTGGACGGAAAGGTCGAAACACTCAAAAGTACCCGCCTGCGTCTGGTCGTCGAGTAGCAGTTCGTAGGGCTTGAGTTGATTGACGTCCGCTTGGGTAAAAAAGCGTTTGCCCCCATCGGATTCTTTCAAATACAAGGAAAAGACGTTTTTGGAGAAGGTGTCGTCCACCGCCTTTGGCTCGAAGTGGCCGCGGTTCAGGATTTGAGAAATTGTTTTGACCAATGCCGCGTCTCGTTGAGGCGAATTGACCAAGTTGCCATTCCCAAATGGGTTATATTCTTGGAAAAGAAGTGCAAGGCCTACGATACCCACGATGGAAAAGAGGGCCAGCGATGATTTGATTTTCATATCGTCGAGAAATTTGTCAAAGTCGAAAGTGCCGAAACGGCGGGAGAAAATTTGCATGCCAAAAGTGTTTTTGAATGGATAAAAATGGTGTTCAGTTCATTCGAAGTAGGTGAGGCTATACGCATCCGGTACTTCCTTAAAACTTGTTTGGGGATTTACTTGCACGCCTCCAACAAGTTTGATAGACAGTCTTTCAACGTAAGATTTGCGTCTTAGTGCGGAACGATAGCTTTTTTTCTACAAATAAACGAAATTATAGGGTCTTTGGGTCACGGTTTTCTGTCAAAAATGCGTTAAAGTTTTAATAATACGGTGCGTTGGAGATTTTAGGCCTGTGTTGAGTCCGCTACATTTTCGACCAATAATTTTTCTAGCCAATGCTGTTTTATCCCAAATCCTTGTTTCAAAGCGGCTATTTGTGTCAACGCTTCGGCTCGGCGTTGACGCAAACGGCGCGAATCGAGGGTGGCGGTTATCATCACGTTTTTAGCCGTATGTTCGCTGGAAACAAATTCAAATACTTTCGTTCGATAGCCCTCCGATTCTAATAAAAGAGCCCGAATGCCATCCGTAAGCAACTCGGCTTGCCGCTCTAGTAAGATACCGTGCTGGAGCAAGGGTGCCAGTTCGTTTTTCACTTGCATGTCCCGCCGAATTTGTTTGTGGCAACAAGGCGCTGCCACCATGATTTGGGCTTTTTGCCGAATTCCTACTGCCAAGGCCAAATCAGTGGCCGTGTCGCAGGCATGCAAGGCAATGAGCATGTGCAACGACTCCGGTTGATACTGTGCAATATCGGCCGCAATAAACTTTAGTCGTTGAAAACCAACACTTTGCGCGGTTTTATTGCAAAAATCCACCAAGGCGGGGCGAAGTTCAATACCCGTAATGTTGGGTGAAATACCCATTTGATTTTCCAAAAAATCGTAGAGCGCAAAGCTGAGATATCCTTTTCCGGAGCCCATATCGGCGATGTTCGCGCCCACGGGCAGGGGCGTATCGCGGAGCAGGGCTTCGATGATTTCTAGGTATTTATTGATTTGCTTCCATTTGTCTTGATGTGCCGACAGCACCACCCCTTTGACATTGGTAATACCCAACAAATGCAGCCAAGGGGCTGCGGGATCCAACAAGCGTTTTTTGGTGCGGTCGTGGTCGGTAGAGGAGGCCAAGGCGGGGGTTTGAGTGTTTTTTTGGGTGGTAAATTGCACTTCGCCCTGCGGGTTAATTTGGAGTAAATGGTGGTGTTCGGCCGTAAATAAGTCGGCAGAAAAAAAAGCAGTTCCAATCTGTTGTTTCAAAAAAAATAACAGTTCGTCCAGGGGGTAGTTTTTGACCTCATCGCGGGTTTTATATCGAAAAGTGGCGGCCCCGTGCCGACCTTTTTTTAAATCAACGGGGCGTAGATACACGTTTTTCAACCCGTCTGCGGCGTTCGCCGTGGGCTTCGAAAGGGTGCATTTTAACCAATTATTGGCTAAAAAGGCAGTTTTGAACGTGGTCAAAAAGGGTCCCAAGGAAGATTTATCCATGTGTTACAAAAAGAAGATTTTTCTCCCCATAGTCCGAAAGGTACACCTATGAGCGGGAAATGTTACCGATGTTTGTGCGTTTAACGGAGGAGACTCCGAAAAAAGGGGTACTACCCTGTTCTAAAAATCCTCGCAAAACGAGTACGTTCCTATGCTTGAAAATTCCGCCTCTTCCGACTCCACCCCCGCCGGCTGCTTCCATCAATGGGAGGTAGAAACCATGGAGTCGTTTGATCATCAAACACTTGAACTCGTCAACTACTACGTTTGGCGGAAAGACAATCAAGTGGCTTTTTTGTTTGCAATCGAACTGTATTTTGCCCACGGCGAAACCTTGCTGATTTCTTCTGGGGAGGATTCAGAGGCCATTTCTGTCATAAAACCTGAATCTCTGGTCAAGACGGCCCAAAAACTACAAGATTTACACGGAAAAGCCCTCATTCAGCGGATTTCTGCCGGCATTCAGCCGATATGGCGCGAGGTGGTCGGCACCGAAATGTTGGGCGTTCGCTTATCTCCCGAAGAATCGAACGGCTTATACCTAAACGATGCACTGGTGTTCGATTTTGGAGAAAATCAAGTGCTCTTGGAGTTAAGCGAAAAAGAAGGTCTTGAAGTGGGCGTGTATGAATAAGCAGGTTATGCTACCTTCGCGCTGTGAATATTACCGCACTTTCCATTCGTCGCCCATCACTGATCATTGTGGCATTTGCCGTGCTGGCTTTCATGGGCATTGCCAGTTACCTGCGCTTACCCATCGAGCTGGTGCCAAAATTCAGCGCACCAGTGGTCACCATCATCACCATTTACCCCGGTGCTTCTCCTTCTGAGGTAGAAAATGCTGTGAGTAAACCCATTGAGGATGCAATTTCTTCTTTAGAAGGCATTGACCAAGTTCAAATTGGCTCGCAAGAAAACTCCTCTTTTGTCGCGGTTGAATTTGAACAATCGGTGGATTTGGACATGGCGGTGCAGGAAATGCAGCGAAAAATCAATCAGTTACAAGCCTCGTTGCCCAAAGAAGTTCGCACACCTGTAATCAATAAATTCGCACTCGACGAGTTGCCTATTTTAAAATTAAGTGTCACGGGCAATGTGAGCGGACCAGCGTTTTATGACGTGGTCAAAAACCGCGTTTTGCCCGAAATAGCACAGGTAAAAGGCGTGGCGCAAATCAGCATACTCGGCGGTGAAGAGCGTGAAATTAAAATTAATATTTCCTCGGCCCGTTTGGAGCAGTATGGCCTGTCGTTGCTGCAAATATCGCAGGCGGTTCAAACGGCCAATCTGGATTTTCCGACGGGAAAAGTAACCGGCGAGCAAGGTCAACTCCGCATTCGTTTGGCCGGTAAATTCTTGGATATCAACGATATCCGAAATTTGGTGGTTGGAAAAAGCCGCTTTGGTTCCTCCATTTTTTTGAAAGACATCGCCGAAGTACAAGACGGTACCCGCGATGCCGAAATTATTTGCCGGACCGATGGACAACCCGCCGTAGGCATCAGTATCCGCAAGCAAGGCGACGCCAATGCGGTAGAAATGTCGAAGTTGGTACTCGAAAAAATCGCCTTACTCGAAGGCACCTTCTTAGCGCAGGGCCTGAAATTCGAGGTGGTAGCCAACAGCAGTGTATTTACCAAAAAAGCCACCAATGCAGTGATAGAAGACCTCCTGGTAGCCGTACTGCTGGTGGGATTGGTGATGCTGCTTTTTTTGCACAGCCTGCGCAATGCTGCCATTGTTTTGGTGTCTATACCAACCTCCATTGTCAGCACATTTGTGATGATGCAGTTGTTTGGATATTCCCTTAACTTGTTGTCTTTGTTGGGTTTATCGCTGGCCATTGGTATTTTAGTGGATGATGCGATTGTGGTTATTGAGAATATATACCGGCACTTTGAAATGGGCAAAAACAAGGTGCAGGCGAGTTACGACGGGCGTATGGAAATTGGATTTACCGCCTTGAGTATTACGCTGGTGGACGTGGTGGTATTTTTGCCCATTATATTTACGGCGGGCTTGGTGCCCAATTTGCTTCGGCAATTTTGCATGACGGTTCTGACCGCTACGCTCATGTCGCTCTTGGTGTCGTTCACGCTGGTGCCTTGGCTGACGTCTCGTTTTGGAAAATTACATCGTTTTGAAGGCAACAACGCAACCGGACGCATCATTTTAGCCTTTGAGGGCTTTTTAGAATGGGTTTCGGATGGGTTTGTGCGGCTGCTTACACTGGCACTCAAAAATACCCGAACGAGAGCAATTACACTGTTGACCGCCCTTGCCCTGTTCTTTTCCTCCTTTTTCTTGGTGACTTCGGGCTTGATTGGCAACGCTTTTATGGAAGCGGGCGAGCGTGGGGAGTTTTTGGTAGAAATTGTGCTACCACAAGATGCCTCGCTCCCACAAACCGACGCCATCACCAAAGAAGTAGAAACTTGGCTCCGCCAACAACCGGAGGTAGTACGCACCTTTACTACCGTAGGCTCCAACAACAAGGCTTTCGGTCTGGGTTCGCCCAATATTGCCGAAATTCAGGTCTTTTTAACACCTTACGGCGGTATTCGAAAAGAGTTGACGCCTGTTTTTGCCCGCAAAACCAAGGTCAAATTAGAAGAAATCATTGTCGGCGCCCGCATCAAAACCAACCCAATTGATATCTTGGGCTTGTCTTTTTCGCCCATTGAAATTATGCTGAATGGGCCTAGCCTCGACAGTCTCTTGATGCTTTCTGAAAAGGTTAAAAAAGAAATGGCGGCTGTTCCCGGCTGTGTTGAAATAGGCGCCACGGTGGAAGGCGGCAGTCCAGAGGTGAAAATTGAGGTGAATCGGCAGCGAATGGCCGATTTTGGCTTAGCGATGGCCCAAGTAGGCCTCACACTGCAAACCGCATTCAGCGGCAATACCGACGCAAAATTCCGAGATGGTGATTTTGAATATCCCATCCGAATTGCCCTCGACGCCTTCGACCGTCGGAGCGTAGAAGACATTAAAACGCTGTCGTTTGTCAATCCGCTTGGCAGCACGGTTTACCTCAAACAATTTGCGGAAGTGACCCAAGGCTCGGCCCCTACCCGACTCGAACGCCGCGACCGCAGCACTTCCATGATGCTCACCGCCCAAGTAATTGGCCGCCCGAATGGCACTGTAGGCCGAGAAATCAAGTCGCGGCTTGACACAATGCCCCTCCCACCTAGTACCGAAATCAAATACGGTGGCGACCTCAAGCGACAGGCTCAGGGCATCGGGACGCTTGGTTTTGCCCTTTGGACCTCTCTTTTGCTGGTGTACCTTATTATGGTGGCGCTCTACGACAACTGGGTGTACCCACTGGTGGTGCTTATTTCAATTCCGCTTTCGGTGATTGGTGCCTTGCTGGCGATGGCATTGGCGGGCGAAAACTTGACCGTATTTACCGGTTTGGGCATGTTGATGCTCGTAGGCTTAGTGGGTAAAAACGCCATATTGGTGGTGGATTTTGCCAATCAGTTGCGAGGGCAAGGTGTAGCGTTGCGCGAAGCCCTTTTGCAAGCCACCAAACTTCGTTTTAGACCCGTTTTGATGACGAATATTGCGATGGTGATTGGTTTATTGCCCATCGCATTTGCGCAAGGCTCCGGGGCCGACTGGAAAAATGGCCTCGCTTGGGTAATCATTGGCGGATTGAACTCCTCTATGTTCCTGTCGCTGATTGTGGTGCCCGTGGTATATTGGATGTTTGACCGCGGTTTGGAGCGTTTGGGCCTGAATAAAAAAGAACCCATCATATTGGAAGAGTAGGCTCGGCATTTGCAAACATTTCCTTAAAGTGCCCCCGCGCCCCGCAGATGGCCTTACTTTTGCAACTGTTTTTGTTTAATAAACTACTTGATTGTGATGATAAACCGTTTGACCTTTCTTTTTTTGGCCCTGTTTGTGGCTCATTTGGCCCATGCTCAAAATACCAATTCCAACACTGACTCTACCTATATTGAGGGATTTATAACGGGAGTTCCGGCCGGGACGACCAAACTAGTGGGTATGTGGGGCGACCAAAACTACCTCGCCGATTCTACAGTGGTAGATGCTGCGGGGCACTTTGTTTTGCGTCGAAAATCGCCACTTCCATCTGGATATTTCACCTTTTTGTTGCCGGGCATGAAAACCCTGACCATTCTCATAGACCGAGATCAGCGGATGGTTGTGCGCGCCAATGCGGCAGACATTGTGGGCACAGTGCAAATAGAAGGCTGTAAGGATAGTGAGTTGTTTTATGAAACCATTCGGTATCAAAGTCTGAATGACCCAGCACTGATTCAGACATCCAAGGATTTGAATGCCGCAACGCCCAACACGCCCCAGTTTGTGGAGGCTAAAAAACGCCAAACCGACCTGTTAGATGCACGAACGGCTTATTTGAATGACATTTACGCCCAATATCCCGATGCGTTTTTTACTAAATTCAAAATTGCAGGCCAAAATCCCGACTACCTAGAATTTAAAAAGCCCAACGGCGACACCGACACGATGCGCCAAATGATGTACTACCGAGATCATTTTTGGGATGGGGTGGATTTTAGCGACGACCGCCTGCTGAACACACCCGTGATTGGCAATAAATTGAAGCGATATATCAAGGACTTAACCCCTCAGCAACCCGATTCACTCATCAAAGTAGCCGATGCACTGATACAGCGCGTGCTTTCAAATAAGCAGTATTTTAAATATTTTACCAATTGGATAGCCCTGCAATATGAAAACACCAAAACCACGGTGATGGACGGCGAAGCGGTGTATGTGCACATCATTAAAAACTATTTTACTCCGGAGCTGGCCTTTTGGGACGATCCTAAAAACTTAGCCGGATTGCAAAAACACGTGTGGGAAATGGAGGCCAGTTTGCTAGGCCGCAAAGGGCCTGATGTGGAGGCTTCCGACATGTATGGTCAGGTGAAAAGTATCTATGAGATGACCGCGCCGATTGTAGTGGTGTTTATGTTTAGTCCAGACTGTGAGCATTGCCAAAAAGAAGCCGCCGAGGTAGAAATACTTTACAGAAAATGGAAAAACAAGGGCGTAGATTTCTACGGCATTGCAGTGAGCACCACCACCGAGGAGTGGAAAACCTTTGTTAAAGAAAAAGGCTTTACGTTTACCAACGTGTACGACCCTTCGAATCGGGCGATTTATGCCAAGTATTTTGTGGACATCACGCCTGAGATTTATGTACTGAATAAGGACCGTACTATCATTGCTAAAAACCTGCATCCCAATCAGTTAGAGACAATTTTTGAGCGGGAATTGCGGAAGAAGTAAGGGCAACTACTCATTCAAACCCCAATTATACTCTGAAAAAACCACCGTTGCGGCACTTTTAATCTGGGTGTCAGCATAACGATTCAGGTATTTTTTCAAGTCGCCAAAATCTACGGCATACCAATCAAAAACCTTGGATACTTGAATCCGATTGGGGGTGATTTTGTTGTAAGAATCGTTGTTCACAAACGCTTTGGCACGCAGGTCCAAACTGGCTTCTAGGTTTTCGGCTGTGTAGGCGTGGTTCCAGAGCGGCGGACAACTTTTGGCGGCACAATTTACGGCAAAATGGATGCGTGGGTCTTTGAATTGAGGCCGTAGGATATCATTTTCAATGTTGTTCAGGCTGTATTTTTTATCCCCGATTTTGATTCGGCGTACATCCCAAGTCTTGCCACCGTCGAAGTTCATGATTGTTTTAGTGGGATAGTTATCTACAATCAATTTGAGCGTGAACGCATTATAAGCGTTAATCCAATAGGCCATTTTGGCCTCACGGCTCCAATCGTCCTGTACGGGTAAGTCGGACAGCGACTGGCAGTAGGTGTACAGCGATTCTTTATCGGCTTTCAAACCTTTATAGTCCACTTTGCCGTCTTCAGACACGTACTGCTGTAAAATCGCGTCGAAGGGCTGGTGGCTGAGTTCGAGTTGGATGGCCTGAGCACTGACTGGGGCGGCTTGGGGAGCACCCGATTGGCCTGCGGCAACGGTTTGAAGGAAAAAAACGAGGGTGGAAACAATGGAGATGTTGAGCATAATATGGGTTGGGTGGTGTTTCAGAAATGGATGTTTTGATTGAAAAATCGGTGTTTTTTGGGTCAATGGTCTTATTTACGTTCAAACGGTGGTTTTGGTTTTTCGTTGCAAAGCAAAGGCTCTGAATCGGGGGTATTGTTGGCGGGCGGACAAGTCTGTGGCGGGATGGTTTCTGGAATATACCGAAAATCAAGTTATTTGGGGTAATTTAGGTCTAGCATAGCAACTCTCTGAAGTGGCCTTGGGTCATAAGACCCAAGGCAGCGAAGAGAAACCCGACAGTATTTGACATGGTGGACTGACAAAGGTAATTATGCTTCGCTGCCGCGTCAGGGTCTTTTGACCCGACGCCACTTTGGTGGGTAGCCATACCAAATACACGAATCTGTAAAACTTTGGCAGAAAAACTTATTAAGATCTACTGAAATTGAATTTCCTAGGTATCCCCGTGGTTTCGTAATTTTGCCCCTTTCATTTCACTTCCATCTTTCCAATTTGTGTCCGTAAAAGTAAAAAACCTGCTCAAGATATACGGCGCTCAGCGCGCGGTGGATGACATTTCTTTCGAGGCTCATCGGGGGGAGGTACTCGGTTTTTTGGGCCCTAATGGCGCTGGAAAAACGACCACCATGAAAATCATTACGGGCTACCTGCCTCAAAATGAGGGCATTGTGGAGGTTTGTGGCTTCGATATAAACAGCAAGCCTATGGAGGCTCGCGCCCGCGTGGGCTACTTGCCCGAGCACAACCCGCTCTACCGAGACATGTATGTGCGGGAATATCTGGCCTTTACGGCCAACTTGCATGGAGTACTCAACCCCAGCAAACAGGTGGCCGAAATGGTGGAGCGCACCGGCTTGGGCAGCCACCGTCACAAGCAAATTGGCGAACTTTCCAAAGGATATCGCCAACGCGTGGGCTTGGCGCAGGCGATGTTGCACAATCCCGATGTACTGATTCTCGACGAGCCGACCAGCGGTCTCGACCCCAACCAGATTGTCGAAATACGGCAATTAATCAAGGATTTGGGCAAAGAAAAAACGGTGATTTTGAGCACCCACATTTTGGGGGAAGTAGAGGCTGTTTGCGACCGAGCCATCATTATCAATAAAGGAAAATTGGTCGCCGATGCCCCGATTCAGGTGCTTAAAAAGCAGTTTTCGGGTCAAAATACGGTGATAGCAGAATTTGCAGAAACGGTGGCTCCCAAGTTGCTGAGCAGCATCAAAAACGTTGTTTTTGTTAAAAATATAAACAAACATCAGTGGCAGTTCATGAGCGAGGGCGATGTTGATATTCGCCCCGAAATCTTCGCCTTTGCCGTAGCCAATCGCCTCACTTTGTTGGAATTGCGCAGAGAAGAAAATTCTGTAGAAAACATTTTCCAGCAACTGACAAAGTAATTGCACCCTAACGCACACTCATGCTCCCGATATTCTTTAAAGAAATCAATAGTTTTTTCTCTTCCCTCATTGGCTACATCGTCATTGGGGTATTTCTCGTACTCATGGGGTTGCTGATGTGGGTTTTCCCCGAATTCAGCATTCTAGATGGGGCGTATGCCAACCTCGACACGCTGTTTGCCGTATCGCCGATGGTGTTTATGTTCCTGATTCCGGCCATTACGATGCGCTCTTTCGCGGAGGAAATGCAGACGGGCACGATTGAATTGTTGGCCACTCGACCAATTACGGACTGGCAAATTGTAGGCGGCAAATTTCTGGCTTGCCTCGCGTTGGTCGCGTTTGCCTTGGTGCCCACCGTTATTTATTACATATCGGTGTATCAATTGGGCAACCCACCGGGTAATCTGGATTCGGGTGGAATTCGGGGCTCTTACTGCGGATTGTTGCTGTTGGCCGCCTCCTTTTCGGCGATTGGCGTGTTTGCTAGTTCGCTCACCAACAACCAAATTGTGGCATTTGTAATGGCTACTTTTTTGTGCTTTTTCACCTACTTAGCCTTCGATTATTTGAGCCGTTTGCCCATTTTCTTCGGGAAAACGGACGATATTGTGCAATCTATCGGCATTTCGTACCATTACGAGTCTATGAGCCGCGGCGTACTGGACTCCCGCGATTTAATTTATTTCGGCTCGGTTATCTCGTTTTTTTTGGCAGCCACGGTGCTCTCGGTCGGTAGGCGGCGCTGGTAATTATATTTTCTCTTGCAACATTCTGGTCAGGTACTCCGGGCCCAAATCTACGCCCATAATGACCCCATCTGGATTGAGTAGAAAGAGAGTTGGGACGGATTTTATATTGAATAATTGAGCGATTTCGCCCGAAAAATCGCCGGCTTCCATGGCGTGATATTTCCAAACTAGACCGTCGTTTTCAATGGCTTTTTGCCAAGAAGAAGGGTTGTTTTCGATGCCAATGCTGAAAATTTCGAAACCCCGTTCATGGAATTGCTGGTAAATATTGACCAATTCGGGATTTTCTGTCCTACAAGGGCCACACCAACTGCCCCAAAATTGCAGCAACACATATTTTCCTTTTAAATCCGACAGCTGTGCACGCTCACCAGAGGCAAGCGTCACTGAAAATGCAGGTATTGAATCCCCTGCTTTAAAATTTGGCTGCCGGTACTGATAAAAAACATAGGCAAAAAGGGCGAGTCCGGCTAAGATTAGCAGGGAACGGTAATTTTTCATGTAGAAAACTAGTAAAAAGGCTTAAGAACTTGTTAGGAATTCCATTATTGGGCTACAAGCGGCAAATATAGTTTTGTTCTGCGTTAAATTTTTCGCCGGATTGCCCACATACGACTGTAAAATTTGCCTTGCTCAAAACTATATTTACTCGCTTTCGCTCCAAAATGAAATTCCCAACAAATTCTGAGAACTTGTTGGGCGTTGAACGAAATATTTTTCCAAAAGTACGGCCTTATGGCAGGATATACAACTAGAGCGTGTTAAGGGCTTCGTTTGCTGGGACGGCAAATATTTCGGCAACCCTACCAATCGGTTTGAGCAGCCCCACCACAGCGATTATGGTGAATGAGCCTAACAGTACACAGAGCCGTAGTGGCGTGTTTAGTGGGAATGCCGGCTATATGGTAACGGGAGTAGCTACTCTGAGCCAAACAGGCAACCAAATAATTCTTGCTTTTGGGGCTGATTTTAAATCTTCTAACGGCCCTATGTTGGGCGTGTATTTGGCAAAAAACGCATCGGGCAGCCCCACTGGCACCAACAGTGTAAAATTAGCCAACCTAAGCAATACCGCAGGAATGCAACAATACGACGTGCCCGCCGGAATCAGTTTGACCGACTATAATCATGTGGTTATTTACTGTGTTCCATTCAATATTCGCTTTGGTACCGCTACCCTTAACTAGTCTCCTGTTTTGACAGTCGCCAATTTTTTGGTGATGATGGTCAAGTGTACGATATCAATGGGGCTGGCACTGCTTTGGGAAATTATACTACTTCTTTTTAAGGCGAATACGATCTTAGCCGTCGGCTGACAGCCATTACATACGTGCCATTTTTGGTGCGTAATACGGTAAATGAAGGAGTAGGCGCCATCACTGGCGAAGTACCACAACTCGGCCTCACCTATGAGCACAAGGGTGAATGGGGCCTCAGCGCCCTGGTAGGCGGAGCCGTAAGTGGCCGAAATGCACTGGCTTCCCCGGCTTTTTCGCTGGGGGTATTTGGCAAATTGTAGAAACCTTACAGCGGCAAAGCCGAGTAGCGCTCGATGAAATCTTTCAACTCATCCACCATCATCGGCGACCCAATGGCGATGGTGCAGCGTTGGTGCAACTCGGCGGGCACGATGTCAAGAATGCGTTTTAGGTTGGTATTCAAGGCTTTACCACCGGCTTGCTCCACCAACAGGGCCAACGGATTGCATTCGTAGAGTAAGCGCAATTTACCCTTGGGGTATTTGCGGGTGCTGGGGTAGAGGAAAATTCCGCCTTGAATCAAGATGCGGTGTACATCTGACACCATGCTACCAATGTAACGCAGGCCGTAGTTTTGGTCGGAGCAATGGTCAATATAGCGGCGCATTTCAAGGTCAAATTTGGAATAATAGCCCTGATTTACGGAGTACGTTTGGCTGTTTTCCGGAATACGCATGTTGCGGTGGCTGAGGCAAAATTCGCCAATACTAGGGTCGAGGGTAAACCCATTCACACCACGCCCAGTGGTGTACACCAACATCGTGGAAGTGCCATACAAGACGTACCCCGCAGCAACTTGTTTATTGCCTGATTGTAAAAAATCAGCCAAGGTGGCGGTTTCGGTCGAGTTGCTTTTGCGACGATAAATGGCAAAAATGGTGCCCACCGACATATTTACATCAATATTGGAGGATCCGTCGAGCGGGTCGAACATCACGACATAATGGCTTTGCTTGGTACCTACGGGTGGCACATGGATAATGTCTTCGTTTTCTTCCGAGGCCATTGCGCAGCATTCACCCGAATTTTGGAGACATTCTATGAGGCGGTCGTTGGCATACACGTCCAGTTTTTGCTGCGTGTCACCACTTTGATTTTCGCCACTGTCGGCATCACCGAGAATATTGCCCAATCCGGCTTTGTTCACTTCCCGGTTAATAATTTTGGCGGCCACGCCGATGTCGCGCAGGAGACCGGTGAGCTCACCCGTTGCGTAATCAAAATCTTTTTCGGAGCGGAGAATAAACTCATCGAGCGTTACAATTCGGTTGGTGGGGATAAAACTGAGGTCGGCGGCGGCTTCCGTGGAGGCACTGGATACTGCGGCGGATGCTTTTTTTGCGGTGGTAGCCATAGGGCGGTTTAAATTATGTTTTGGTGAAACAGGCGCACAAAAGTAGCAAGAACCCCTGAATTTCAAGGAGTGGCTTGCTAAGGAACAAGTACAGAATAACTAAGCACTTGTTGGGGCTTTCACTTTGGAGCGAAAGTGGAAACCCCGACAAATTCTTAGCGGTAAAATTGGGATAATTTGTCGGAGCGAGACCAATTATTTGCGCAAATTCCTGCACTTTTGTTCGGTTGAGTTGTTTCAATAGTTCTAAGCCTCCCCTTCCATGCAGAAAATTGCTTTTTACGCCCTTTTATACTCGCTTTTGTTTGCGGCTTGTCGTCCGGCTTTGCCGGACGAAATCCCCTTGCCCACCAAAATCTGTGTGCGAACGCAGCACCACACCCTGCCAATTCCCCACGCCAAGGTGTATGTAAAGTACCATTCTGACACTTTTCCGGGCTACGACAAGCCGCCTTCTTTCTACGATGCTGTTTTCAGCACCGATGGCGATGCGCGGGGTTGCCTCGCACCTGTACCCGAGGGACGGCATTGGTTGGTGGCCTTTGGCTACGATAGTTTGTACTACCCCCACGATGTATATGGCAGCATGCGGGTAATCATTTCGCTTGAAAATCGGCCTGTTCTGGATACTATTTTGTGGATTTCTGAGTGAGGCTGGGGTTTCACTTCCCAGCCTTCAAATAACCTTCCATAGCCAAATACAAGTCCGTGGCCATTTTCTCAGTCGGCTCAAATTGCACGGTTTGGGCGTATTGCGTAAAAATACTTTTCGCATGCTCCGTGGGCACTTCCGAACGGAGTGCTAATTTGTCAAAAAAGGCCGCATCGGCGCGCGGAATACCCGTTTCAGGGTCTGTAGGGGCTGCCAAGTCGTAGCGTTCGCGCAGTTGCGCCAAAAAATGCCGCATGGCTTGATTTGATAAGCCGCGATAATTTTTTTCCTGAAAATGCAAATGCGAAATCGTGCTGATAAACTCGTACGAGGAATTTTCATTTTTGGGCAATACGGGCAAAATACGATGCCGCCTTTTAGCCCTAAAAATCAGGCCCACCACGGCCATTCCCACCAAAATATACCAAGCCCAAGCCAAGGCTGGCTGCTGCAAAATATACGTAAATGGATGTTCTTCAGGCAATCCGCGGTTGCTGCTAAAATCACCATTTTGCTCCCGACCCGCCCCTTCGGGTATTCGACTCATCGCGTCCCAATAGATGTCTCCCGATTGTAAATGTGACAAAACGCCCAAGGTGTAAGGCCTGCTTTCGGGTCGCAGCAAACTGAAATTAGAAAAGGCAATCGGGTTGGTATGAAGCAAAAATCGGCCTTTCCCATGCGGAAAAACGGCAAAATTGATGTGCTTGTCCGCCACATAACCCAAGGGATAGGCCGGCAAGGAATCGCAAAAATAACGCGACTCGATGTAATGCCAGCGATAGTCTTCGGGCTGATTTTGGCGGGCATAAAAATAGGGGATGCTGGGTGGGTTCAGCAGCGGACTGCGCAGCGAAAGGGCTGCGGTGGTATCGGATAAAGTATCATAATCATTCCAAGGAGCCGCCA
>Ga0105045_10002371_pt1 | contig 15834 bp, 8 predicted proteins | sample MAT02_FD_78089 | JGI IMG/M metagenome (GOLD analysis project Ga0105045, IMG submission 78089) | Freshwater microbial communities from Lake Fryxell liftoff mats and glacier meltwater in Antarctica - MAT-02 (megahit assembly) | ecosystem: Environmental > Aquatic > Freshwater > Ice > Liftoff...
CAGACAATATTGGCTTGGGGGGCGACGGCCAGTTCCAATTGGGGCCGTTGTTGGATCAGTTGGGCGAATTGCCGGCCCAGATCATACAAGGTGGTGACGTAATCATCAAACAGTGGCAGCCCGTAGGTGCGCAGGAGCACATAGACTTTGATGCTCATCATCAGTTTGGTGCATTCAAACGTCCGTTTGGCCAAGTTGAACCACTCCCGGTCGGTCTGGGCCCATAGATATTGGGCTTTTTGGGCAAAAGTTCGGTAAGAATCATCCCCATTTTTGAACACCAAGCCGGTGACCAAAGCGGGTGTCATCAACATTTTGTGAAAATCCACCACCACCGAATCGGCCAAATGGATTCCTTGGGCCAGATTTTTGTACTTTTCGGTGAAAACCACTGCTCCTCCGTGGGCCCCGTCTACGTGGAACCAAAGCCCGTGGGCTTGGCAGAAGGCGGCGATCGCCCCCAAATCGTCGTAGGAACCGGTGGAGGTGGAACTGGCGCTGCCCACCACGGCGATCACTTGTTTGCCATCGGCCAACGCCTGCTGGTAACAGGCTGCCAACAAATCGGTGCGCATTTGGTAAGCATCGTCCACGGGTACTTTGATCACCCCGGCCGCGCCCCAGCCCATGATGCGCACAGTCCGCTCAACGCAATAATGGGCCTCTTCCGACACCATGATTGCGTATTGGTGCTGGGTCCCCGTTTCCCAAACGTCCTCATTGGCCTTTTGCTTGCGGGCGCAGAGCATGGCTGTCAGGTTGGCCAGCGTACCGCCGGAGGTCAAAAACCCACCAGCCTGCTCACCGAACCCGATGGCCTTGCGCAGGGTATCGATCACGATGCGCTCGATCACCGTGGCCGAAGCACCCATTTCATACACGGCCATGCCATTGTTGAGCAAGGCTGAAACCAAACTGGCCAAAGCTGTGGCCGGGGCTGGCCCACTTACTTGGTGGCCCATGTAGTGCGGGTGGTGGATGTGGATCGAGTTGGCCAAAAGTTTGGTAAAAAAACTGTTCAAGTCGGCCTTGCCCCACTGGTCAGCTTCGGCCTCCCAATCGGCCAGCAGCGCATCCGGGGCCAGCCAAGGCAAGACTGGATGCGGCCCAGCCTGTTGATCGCGCTCGAGATAGTCGGCCAATTGATCGATCAGGGCGTGGCCTTGCTGGCGAAAAGTAGCCGGATCGTAGGCCTGGACAAGCAGAGGGGTCATGGCAAAAAATGGTTTTGGGCAAAGATAGCCAAGTTTGGCCACGGCCATTTGCCAACCAATGCCAGTGGTGCTGCCAGCCAGCCTCTACGGACTAGCCAGCGCGTGGTAATTGTTCAATTGTTAATCTTTGGCCCAGTTTTTTGCAAAAAGCAATGGGAAAACAAGGCCATCAAGCCTTTTTTGTGCAAATTTGGCGGGTGCTCGCAAACGAGTAGCAACTTCTACCTTTTTTCAAGAAAACAAAATGACAACAAACCGATCCGCCCTATTCACCCTGATGAACGTTTGGTTTTTCTGGGGCTTTGTGGCCGCCTCCAATGGAATTTTGATTCCATTGTTCAAAGAAAAGTTCAGCCTTTCCCAAGGCCAGTCGCAATTGGTCGACTCAGCCTTTTATGCGGCGTATTTTATTGGCTCAATTCTTTACTTCGTTGTCTCGGGAGCCCTGAAAACTGATATTCTCAACAAAATAGGTTATAAAAACGGAATTGTCTACGGGCTGATCCTGTCGGCGGCAGGTTCGCTGCTGTTCATCCCGGCGGCCGATACCCAATCGTTCGCACTGTTGCTCTCCGGGCTCTTCGTGGTAGGGTTGGGTTTTTCGCTCCAGCAGATCGCTACTAATCCCTACATGATTGCCTTGGGCGACCCGGCCACGGGGGCCTTGCGGATCAACATGGGCGGGGCAGTCAACAATTTTGGCACCACCATTGGGCCGGTGCTGGTGAGCTATGCCATTTTCGGGGCCTTCACCGACGATGCCGCCAAAACCGCTACTGTTGAATCGGTCAAAACGCCCTATCTCATCCTGGGGGCCTTGTTCTTGGTGTTTGCCGTTTGGTTTTCCTTGGCCAAACTGCCCCGGATCAGCAACGATGAAACGGTGGAAATCGGGACCGGAGCCCTCAAATTTCCCCAATTGGTGCTGGGCATGGTCGCCATTTTCATGTACGTGGGCGTAGAGGTGACCATCGGCAGCAACTTGGGCGAGTACTTGGCCCAGACCCAGCAACTGGATTCCTCCAAAATCTCGATGTACATCTCCTTGTTCTGGGGCAGTCTGATGATGGGCCGCTGGACCGCTTCGCTGCCCGGTTTTGGGGTCACTGGCACCACGCGGCAAATCATGACCGTGCTCCTCCCGTTCATCGCTTTTGGGGTGGTGCTCGGGGTCAATGCCCTCCACGGCAGCGATGTTTCCCTGTTGTATCCCTACGCATTTTGCATTTTTGGCGTGGTGGCGGCCTTCTTTTTTAGCGGCGACAAGCCCGTGCGCACCATGCTCATTTTCACGGGGATGGGCGGACTGGCCATGACCATCGGCCTGCTCACCAGTGGGCAAGTGGCCCTGTTTGCCTTTATCAGTGGCGGGCTGGCCTGCTCCATTTTGTGGCCCTGCATTTTTTCCCTGGCCACGGCGGGCTTGGGCAAATATACCAGCCAAGGCTCGGCGTTTTTGATCATGATGATCTTGGGCGGGGCCATTGTCCCGGTGTTGCAGGGCACACTGGCCGACAGCATCGGGATCCAATATTCTTATGTAGTGGCCCTGCTCTGCTTTGGATACCTCTTTTTCTTTGCCATGCGGGTGCAAACTGAATTGCGGAAGCAGGGCATTGATTTTGACCAAACAGTGACCAACACTGGCAAAGGCCACTAAAAGGTTGTGGTTTTACGAAGTTCCCCATCGACGCGGCAAGGTTGCCGCTGCCCGGTGGGGAACTTCTGCTTTCAACCGATCCAGAGAAAGGCAAGTTGGTTTTGGGGACTGGCCCCAGTGCTGGTGACTGTTTTCGTAATTAAGAAATGGCAACTATTTGGGTGATTTTTTTGGGCTTTTACCCCAACAGGGCAATGCGTTCATGGAAAAGTAATTGAGCGTATCAAATGCGACCCCGCCGGGGCCGTACCAAACGTTGGTAATTTCGGTTTTTGCCTTATCTTTAAGCCGACATACACCCAACAATGACCTGTTGTACCCGATGAATCAAACCAGCAATGAACTCGTGCTCTTTTTTGGGCGTTTTCACCCACTTTTGGTCCACCTGCCCATTGGCTTCCTAGTAGTAGCCGCCCTGATGGAAGTATTTGCCTTGTTCAAACGTTTTGCGGCCCTCAAACAGGCCACCGAGTTTGTTTTGTTCTTGGCGGCGGGAGCATCGGTACTGGCCGCCCTGTTCGGTTACTTTCTTTCCCTCAGTGGTGGTTATGACCAAGACTTGTTGGCCAAGCACCAATGGCTCGGGCTGGCCGTGGCCGGGCTGGCTGTAGTGGCCTACGTGGCCAAAGCCCGAAAAAACCAGTGGGTATATGCGCCCTCGTTGATGGCGGGCTGTGTGGTGCTCACCTTGGCCGGGCACTTTGGCGGCGAACTGACCCACGGCTCCACTTACCTCACCGAATATATGCCGGCCCCGGTGCGAAATCTGGTTGGCCTGCCCCCCAAGGCCGAAACAACCATAGCGGTCACTGCCGCCCCTTCCGACCCCAATCAGGCGGTGGTGTTTGCCCACGTAGTACAGCCGATCCTAAAAAACAAGTGCGAAAATTGCCACAATGCCAACAAACAGAAAGGGGCTTTGCGCATGGACAGCTACGATTACCTGAGCAAAGGCGGCGAAAACGGCCCTGTGTTCGCCAAGGGCAAATCGGTGGACAGCGAGATGATCAAGCGGTGCCAGTTGCCCGAGGACAACGACGACCACATGCCCCCCAAAGGCAAACCCCAGTTGACCAAAGAAGAACTGGCCATTTTGGCTTGGTGGATCGATCAAGGCGGCAGCGCTGACCAGAAACTGGCCGACCTGCCCAAAACGCCAGCAGTGGAAACGGCCCTCAAAACGGTAGGGTTCACCTTGGCCAGTTCCACCAGTGCGGGAGTGGCCCCTCGTCGCGCCGAAAGCGAGGTTTACCAAAAAAAGCTCCCCGCCGCCGATGCCACTGCCTTGCTAAAACTAAAAGCTCTGGGGATTTTGGCCCAGCCAGTTGCCGAGGGCAGCAGCCTGATCCGGATCCAGGCGGGCGCCACCCCACTAAAGGGCCTGGGAACAGTATTTGGCGACCAACAACTGGCTTTGCTCGCCCCTTTGGCCCAAAACATCGTTTGGCTGGATCTGGGCAGCACCCAAGTGACCGACAAGGGGATGGCCCAGTTGGTTTCCTTCCCCCACTTGGTGCGGCTGCACCTACAAAAAACGGCCGTGACCGATGCCGGGCTGGCCCACTTGGCCAAACTCCCACATTTGGAATACCTCAACCTTTACGGGACTGCCGTGACCGATGCTGGTATTGGTCAACTGGCCCCGCTCCAACACCTCCATTCGCTCTATCTGTGGCAAACCAAGGTGTCAACGGCGGGCGCCAAGGCCCTGCGTGACAAGATCCCCCGGATCAACATTGACCAAGGTTTCCAAGCCCCCGACAGTGTGCGCACCAAACCCGAAGAAAAAAAGAAAGTGTGATCGCGTGGGCCGCTGTTTGTCCACCCCCAAAATGGGGACTCGGCTTGGCCTGTTCCGGCTTCACCGAGGGCATTGGCTGGACTGAATTAGTTCCACCCGCCACCCAAGGCCCGGTATATATTGACCTTGGCGTGCAACTGTTGCCTTTTGATCTCGATCAGTTCAAATCTTGATTCTAGGGCATCGCGCTGGGTCAACAACACTTCCATATAGTCGGCCCGGGCAGATTTGAAAAGGTTGATCGAGATATCGATCGACTGGGTAAGTGCTTGCACCTGAGATGATTTCAGATCGTAACTGCTCTTTAGGTTGCCAATATTTGCGAGCTGGTTGGCCACTTCCAGGTAGGCCCCCAAAATGGTCTGCTCGTAGCTGTAAACGGCCTGGATCTGTCTGGCGTTGGCCGTCAGGTAAGCTGCTCTTATCGCGTTCCGGTTGATGAGCGGGGCAAATAGCTGTCCACCCAATGCGTACATGAGCGATTGGGGCGTTTGCAAGAGAAATTTGGGATCAAATGCCCGATACCCCAACCCGGCGGTAATGAACAAAGAGGGATAGAAATTGGCTTTGGCCGACTTTACGTCCAGCTTGGTCGCTATTAGCTCTTGTTCGGCTTGCCTAATATCGGGGCGGTTTGCTAAAAGTTGCGACGGCACACCCACTTGAATGCTATCCAAAGTTAAGTTGGCAAACGTCTGAGAGTTCCTTAAAACGGGCTGGGGAAACCTCCCCACCAAAAAATTGATCCGGTTCTCGGTCTCGGTAATTTCTTGGCTGATATAAAACTGGCGGCTTTGGTTTTTGAGTACTTCTGCCTCAAACCGCTTCACGGCCAGCTCGGTGGCTTTGGCGGAACTTTTTTGCAACTTTACGATTTCCAAGGCATTTTGTTGAATTTCAATATTAGTTCTCAATATGCCCAAAAGGTTGTCCAGCGCCATTAATTCGTAATATTGGTTGGCGATTTCGGCAATTAGGTACGTCACCATGAAATTTTTCCCTTCCATGCTCGATAAATACTTGGCCGCCGCCGCCGATTTGGCATTGCGCAACTTTTTCCAGATATCGACCTCCCATGAAAGGTTGACCCCCAGTGAATAATTGGGCAAGGGATCGGGAAACTTTTTACCGGGCCTTATTTCGGTGCTGATATCATTGGCACCTTGACTGGTATATTCCCCGACCTTTTCAACGCCAGCCCCAGTGCCCGCCGCCACAAAAGGCAGGTAGGCACCTTTTCTCCCCAATACCTCGTTTTTGGCAATATTAATTGCCTGTAAGGTTATGTTGAGTTCCTGATTATTGCCCAATGCTGAATCAACTAGGGCAATTAAATTGGGATCGGTAAAGTAACCTTTCCATTTGATTTTCGCATTGTTGAGGGTATCTGTCGAGTTGTAATAACCCGATGGGACTGACGCATTCTCTACTCTCTGAGTTAGCGTTGGCAAAGCACAACTTGCGCAAAAAAGCGAAACACAAGCGATCCCAAAATATTTACCTATTGTTTTACTGAGCATTTTCTTCGCTTTGTGGGGTTTGTGGAAAAGTATCTATTTGATGGACAAAATCTTCTGATAGGGGACTATCATCCTCATTTTTAATCAATTTCCGGCCTAAAGCCCATGAACCAAAAATGTAGTACAAACCTGGTACAATGACTACCCCGAAAATCGTTCCGAACAGCATTCCCCCCAGCGCAGATGACCCGATGGTACGGTTTCCGATGGCCCCCGCGCCGTGGGCATAGACCAAGGGAATCAAGCCGGCAATAAAGGCGAATGAGGTCATCAGGATGGGCCTGAAACGGACTTTGGCCCCTTCAATGGCGGCTTCCAGGATCGTTGCTCCCTGTTGTTGCTTTTGCACCGCAAACTCAACGATCAGTACGGCATTTTTGCCCAACAAGCCAACCAACATGACCAAGCCCACCTGGGCATAAATATCATTGGCCAGCCCCATTCCCTTAATGAACAGAAACGAACCAAATACACCTGCCGGCAATGAGAACAGCACAGCCAGCGGGATGATGAAGCTTTCATATTGTGCCGCCAAGACGAAATAAACAAAGATCAGCACGACAATGAAGATGTAAATGGCCTCGTTTCCGCGCCTGGTCTCATCATACGAAAGTGCCGCCCAGTCGATGTCAAAGCCGTTGGGCAAAGTCTTGGCCGCTACTTCTTTGATCGCTTGAATGGCTTCGCCACTGCTGTATCCTTTGGCGGGCACACCACTGATCGCGGCTGTTTTGTACATATTGTAGCGGTTGATTTCGTTGGCCCCTTGGGTCTTTTTGATTTTCATGAATGCCGACAAGGGTACCATTTCACCCCGATCGTTTTTCACGTACAGGTTCATGACATCGGTTGGAAGCTTTCTAAATTCTGGGGCGGCCTGCACAAATACTTTAAAGAAACGTTGGTATTTGATAAAACCCAGTTCATAAGTACTTCCCACAAAGATCGAGAGCGTGTTCATCGCATTGCCAATGGTTACCCCTTTTTGCATGGCCGATTGATTGTCAATATCAATCTCATACTGTGGGTAATTGGCACTAAAAAACGTAAACAACCCAGTCAATTCTTTGCGTTCGCTCAACTCATGCATAAATTCATTTTTCACTGTTTCCAATTGGGTCAGATTGTCGCTGGTGGTTTTGTCCAATAACTGCAATGCAAACCCACCGGCGGCCCCAAATCCGGGCACTGCCGGCGGGTTAAAAAATTCAATGGTTGCCCCAGGAATCGAGTTCGCTTTTTCTTCCAATTCAACAATTATTTCGCTGGCACTGTGTTTCCGATCCGACCAAGGTTTTAAGTTGATCAAGCAAGTGCCCGCGTTTGATCCCCTGCCCTCCGTCAATACCTCATAGCCGGCGATCGAGGAAACTGATTTCACGCCGTCCACTTCCCTGATCATTTCAACAAATTGGTTGGATATGTCATTGGTCCTTTCTAGGGTCGAGCCGGGTGGTGTCTGGATAATGGCATAAAGCATCCCTTGATCCTCACTTGGAATGAACCCGGAAGGCAAGTTGTTGTTGACCGCAATTATACCTACGACAAAAACGATGGTTAGGCCGACCGTTATGAGCCAACGGTGCGCGATCAACCTCAACAGCCAAACATACTTGTCGGTGAGTTTTTCAAATCCTTTATTGAAACCATCAATAAACCGGTTTAGCAAAGTTCGCTTCCTTGCTTTTCCGTGGTTGTTCCTCAAGATCATGGCACAAAGTACCGGTGTTACCGTAAGCGCCACAATCCCAGATAGGACGATTGAGGAGGCCATGGTAATAGAAAACTGCCGGTAAAAAGTGCCCACGGGGCCCGTCATAAACGATACCGGAACAAACACTGAAACCATGAGCAGGGTGATGGCGACAATCGCCCCGCTGATCTCGCCAATGACCTTTCTGACCGCATTGTAGGGCGAGAGGTGTTCCTCTTCCATTTTGGTGTGCACCGCCTCCACGACCACAATGGCATCGTCGACCACAATACCAATGGCCAACACGAGTGCAAACAGGGTGACCATATTGATGGTTAGCCCGAAAATTTTTATGAAGAAAAAGGCACCGATCAATGATATGGGAACTGCGAGCGTTGGAATAAGGGTAGAGCGCCAGTCCCCCAGAAAAATAAATACCACGAGTGCGACCAAGACGAAGGCATCTCTCAAGGTATGAACGACATTGTCTATTGAGGCATCGAGAAAGGTGGAAACATCATAACTGATCTCATATTCCATTCCAGCGGGAAATGAGGATTTCAACTCTTCTAATTTGGCTTTTACTTTTTCTACTACTTCGCTGGCATTGCTGCCATACGTTTGTTTTAGTACAATGGCTGCGGAAGGGCTTCCATTCATACTAGAATAAATATCATAATACTCACTGCCCAAAGATACCGATGCAATGTCTTTCAATCGGAGCATTTCACCGTCGGACGTGGATTTGATGATCACATCTTCATACTGTTTGGGGTCATTAAATCGGTCGGAATAGGTCAAGACATACTCCAGCGATTGGGCCTCTTTGCCATCTCCCCGGCCTATCCGGCCAGGCTTACCGATGATACTTTGATCACTGAGTGCCGCCAAAACTTCATCGGGAGAAACACTGTAAGCGCGCATCCGATCGGGATTTAGCCAGATCCGCATGGAATATTGACGGCTGCCCAATATCCTTACTTGGCCGATCCCATTGATCCGTTGTAGCTCGGGCACCATGTTGATACCTGCATAATTGAACAGGTATTTCATGTTGGCATTTTTATCCTTGCTGTAAAGATTGATGTACATCAGCATACTCGGGATCACGGGCGTAATGATCACGCCTTCCCGTTGCACCAAGATCGGCAACCGGTTGGTAACTTGTTGGACACGGTTAGAAACTTGGACCAGCGCTTGATTGATGTCCGTGCCTGGGTTGAAAACCACTTGGATGTTGGCTTCTCCAGCGCTGGTTGCATCGGAAGTCATGTATCTCATGCCCCATGCCCCATTGATTGACTGCTCCAATGGAATGATCACCGACTCGGTCAGGGATTTGGCATTGGCCCCCGGATAAGAGGCGCTCACCATCACTACGGGAGGCGCCACTTCGGGAAACTGGGAGGTGGGCAGTTGGTTGATCGACAGTGCGCCGACAAATAGTATAACAAGCGATATTACTATTGACAGTACTGGCCGCTGAATGAATTTACTAAACATAATTTTATTTGGGTGCGTTACGTGGAGAACCAGATAATCTTTTTGAACCTTTAAATTGGCAACCACAATGTTGCGGGCTTCAACTTAAAAGCTGTGCGAGGGCACACTGAGCGTTTTCCTCCTAGATCTTTGAGTAACTACTCGACAAATACGCTGAGTTCAGAAAGAACTTTTGCTGGATCCCTATATTCATAGACAATCTTATTGTCGTCTTTTACTTTTCGGATACCTTCCAGTAGTATTTTGTCGGTTGCGGCCAAACCCTTTTTGACGACGTACAAGTGCGAAATTTCGGAAGCTACTTCGATTTCCCGCGTATGAACCACATTGTCTTTGTCCACCACGAAAACAAACTTTTTCTCCAACACTTCAAACGTGGCTTTTTGCGGAATAATGAGTGCCCCTTTTAGTGCAATGTTCATTTGAACGTTGCCCGTTTCGCCATGCCGCAACAGGCCTTTGGGATTGGGAAAGGTAGCCCGGAAAGCGATTGTGCCCGTTTCGTTATTAAAGTCTGCTTCAATCGTTTTCACTACGCCATTATACTCAAACAATTGGTTATTGGCCAATAGTAGGCTCACTTTGCTCAAATTCTCTTCAGTGGCATTCATTTTATAATTCAAATATTCCGCCTCTGGAACGTTGAAGTAAACCCACATTTCACTGTTGTCAGATAGCGTGGTCAGCAGGTCTCCCTCGTTGACAAGACTTCCCAACCTGACTTGAAACCGGTTCATTATTCCGTCAAAAGGGGCTCTTATTTCGGTAAACTGCAAATGGGCATTTGCCAATGAAAGTTCGGCTTTTGCTTTGTCCAACTTGGCTTTGGCCAAAGCCAGTTCGTTGGGGGACACTACATTTTTGTCGGCCAGCTGCTTAGTATTTTGGTACTCGAGCTCCACAAAATTAACCTCTGCTTGCGCCTTTTGAAATTCGGCCTCATAAATTGTTGGTAGTATTTTAAACATTAATTGCCCTTTTTTTACAAACTTGCCTTCGTCAGTGTATGTATTTTGAAGGTAGCCTTTCTCGATTACGCGCATCTCGATGTGTTGGATGGCCTTAATCTGGCACACGTAATTTCTAACAACCAACGTGTCGCGCTTCAGGGGCGAGGTAACCAGAAACTTAACTTTTTCTTCTTCTTCGGCTTTTTCTGAATGGCAACCGCTACCAAAAAGCACAGCGGTGAGACCCAGAAAAATAAAATAATTTTTCATAGATACACAAATGTTAAAAAATAGTACGACCCAGTTTAAATTCCAGACGGCGAAAAGCGAAAGAAATTTCTCTAAAAAATTCTCGAGATTGGTCCTCGAGGTGTTAAAAAAATTGATGTAAACTCAGAACCTACGGACTGTAAACATGCTGCCCGGATTAATCCTCGCAGTGTTAAAAAATTGAAGCAAGTTCAAAACTTAAGACATTTAGTGAATACGCGGCTTGAATTGATCCTCGAAGTGTTAAAAAATTGAATCAAACTCAGAACCTTACAGCATTTGGCAAATACGCGCCCCAGTCAATCGAGCTGCAATCTAGGGGATAATACGGTAACTTAGATCAAAGGTTTATGTAAAGCGCAAATATTTCTTTTAAACATTGTTATAGCTTATACAGCTACCGCAATAATTTAGCGTTCAAATGTTTCCATTTAATAGCACCGTAAAGGGCCCGGGTTTACTCCAACCACCACAGAACAGGGCTTTGTTTAAGCCTAGTACTGATATAAACACTGCCAAATTCGGTTTTAGGGATAAATTCTGTTCATAGACTGCTAACCTTCCACCCTTACCCCGCGCACCGTAGCAATAGTAAGTACCTAGATTAAACAACCAATGAGTGCTCAAAGTTTGAATTTGCCAATACTGTGCGTTAAATTGTTAAAAATCAACGATTTAATTTAATTTAGATTTAATTAAAAATTGACAGCCTGCCATTGATACGGTGCTGGTGTTAATTTTCACCTGTCCGATTACTCCCGGTTTAGTGTTTTGCCCAGTGAGTGCTTCGCAATGTTGGAAGGCTGGCGGTTCAGCCTCCCCATATTCATCTTTCAACAGCTTGATCGCCATGGACAAAGGGTTGTACGCATTTTTTCGCCATCTGTTGTAATCAACGCCAAAAAAATGCAGCCCAGCCCTTACTTCAAGGCCGTCAAACTTTTTTCCAAGGCTTTGACCTTGGCCTCGGCGTCATCTTTCTTGCGCTTTTCGTTGGCTACCACATCGGCTTTGGCACTGGCCATAAAACGCTCATTGCCCAATTTTTTCATTACTCCTACCAAGAAACCGCGTTGATAATCCAAGTCGGCTTGGATTTTGGCCCGCTCTTCCTCTACATTGACGGTTTGTTTGAAGGGAATAAAGAACTCATCGCCTTTTACCAAAAAAGAGAGCGATTTATCCATCGGTTTGCTGACAAAGCTAATGGCCGAAAGGTTGGCCAGCTTGCGCAAAATCGGTTTGAACCGTTGGTAAAGCGGTTTGCTGGCCGCATGAATGTACAGTACCCATTCTACCTTGGGCGAAATGCCCTTGGCACTGCGCAGGTTACGGATATTTTGCACAATCTCTTTGGCAATTTCACCTTCGGCAACCGTTTTGGCCTGCGCTGCCGAAATCTTCTTTTCCTGCGGGTAGGCAGCTACAATCAAGCAATCGCGCTCGGCCCGGGGGCGTATCGCGTGCCACAATTCCTCGGTGATAAAGGGCATGAACGGGTGTAATACTTTGAGCAACTCCTCAAAAAAACCGATGGTGGCTTCAAACGTGGCCCGATCGATCACGCTCTCGCCCACGGTGGGGCTGGGCTTCACCATTTCCAAGTACCACGAACAGAAATCGTCCCACACCAATTTGTAGAGCACTTGGAGGGCATCGGAAATCCGGTACTTGGCGTAGTGATCCTCCAATTCCAAAAGGGCCACACCCAGCTTGGCCTCAAACCAGCGCACGGCGGTGTCATTGGCCGCAGCGGCCTCATCGTTGTCCTCTACTGTCCAGCCTTGGGTCAGGCGGAACGCATTCCAAATTTTGTTGCAGAAATTGCGGCCCTGCTCGCACAGCTTTTCGTCAAAAGGCAGGTCATTGCCGGCGGGCGAACTGAACAGCATCCCCACGCGCACGCCATCGGCACTGTATTTCTCGATCAGTTCGAGCGGGTCGGGGCTGTTGCCCAGTGACTTGGACATTTTGCGACCTTGTTTGTCGCGCACGATCCCGGTCAAGTAAACATCTTTGAAAGGCAGGTCGCCCATGTATTCGTAACCAGCGATGATCATCCGGGCCACCCAGAAAAACAAAATCTCGGGGGCAGTCACCAACACCGAAGTGGGGTAATAATAGGCCAAATCGGCATTGGTGGCAACGTTGATCTTGCCGTTTTCCGCACCAAAATGATCCGGGGCAAATCCCCCAAAAACTTCAATGGGCCACAACCAAGACGAGGCCCAAGTGTCCAATACATCAGCATCTTGGCGCAAGTCGGTTTCAGTCAATTGCCCATTCCCGCTCTTTTGCTGGGCAAGGGCAACGGCTTCGGCCAATGATCCAGCGACCACGAAATCATTTTCACTATCGCCATAATAATAGGCCGGGATCCGGTGGCCCCACCACAACTGGCGACTGATACACCAATCGCGCACATTTTCCATCCAGTTCCGATAAGTATTTTTGAACTTGTTGGGATAGAACTTGATGTTGTCGTTCATCACATTCTGCAATGCTGGCTGGCTGATCTCCTTCATTCGGATAAACCACTGCAACGAAAGCTTGGGTTCAATCACCGAGTTGGTGCGCTCCGAGCGGCCGATCCGGGTCACGAAATCCTTGCTATCGACCAGTAAACCAGCTTCTTTGATTTGTTTGATGATCCGCTTGCGCACCTCAAACCGATCTTTGCCCACATATTCGGGCATCTCACAGCGTTCGTTCAGCGTGCCATCATTGTTGATCGTATCAATAACGGGCAAGTGGTGCCGCAGGCCAATTTCATAGTCATTTGGATCATGGGCCGGGGTGACTTTGAGGCAGCCAGTGCCAAACTCTTTGTCAACATAGTCGTCGGCAATGATCGGGATGGGCCGGTTGATGAATGGCACCAGGGCCATTTTGCCAATCAAATGTTGGTAGCGTTCATCGGTCGGGTTGACGGCAATGGCCGTGTCGCCCATGATCGTTTCTGGACGCTGGGTGGCAACCACCACAAATTCATCGCTGTCGGCTATGGCGTAGCGCACCGAATAGAGGATCGATTTTTCGCCACCCTCATCGTAGAGCACTTCTTCGTTCGAAACGGTGGTTTGGGCCTCGCAGTCCCAGTTGACCATCCGCAGGCCCCGGTAGATGTGGCCCTTGCGGTAAAGATCGATAAACACACTGATAACCGCCTCGTAATAAGCAGGATCCATGGTAAAACTGGTGCGCGACCAGTCGCAAGAAGCACCTAATTTTTTGAGTTGATCGAGAATGATCCCACCGTATTTTTCTTTCCATTCCCAAGCTTTGGCCAAAAAATCCTCCCGGCTAAGATCGGCCTTGCGGATTCCCTGCTCGCGGAGCATCCGCACTACTTTGGCCTCGGTCGCAATGGAAGCGTGATCCGTCCCGGGCACCCACAAGGCTTCTTTGCCCTGCATCCGGGCCCGCCGGATCAGCACGTCTTGGATCGTATTGTTGAGCATGTGCCCCATGTGCAGCACGCCCGTGACATTGGGCGGGGGGATCACAATCGTGTAAGGTTCTTTGTCAGGATTGGGGTGGGAAGTGAAAAAACCCGATTGCATCCAGTAAGCGTACCATTTATCCTCCGTGTCGCGGGGATTATATGTTTTGGAAAGTTCAGTCATGGGTAGAGATCGTTAATCAAGCGAACAAGCCCCAAAAATAGGGAATTTGGGGCAAACGTTTGGGCTTGGGCGGCGACATCGCACAAACTGGGGGGACATCAATCACGGCGGCCCGTCAGGGTGGGGCCACAACAGGGCTGGGGCAATATTCGCCAACCAAAAGACATGCCTTCGTGGTCGCGGGGCTTGAGCTGGGGATTGGGCGCGGCGGGCTCTTCCTCCGGATCCGTCGTCCCTTTATCCACCAACACTTGCAGATTGGGCTGCCCGGCATCCACCCAGCAGGTGTACCAAAAATCGCCCACCATCTGGATGGTGGCCCGCATTTGGCGTTCTACTTGCCCGCGCAACATGGTGTGGTAGGCCCGGGAAAAATCCTTGGAATACACCTTGACATTCAAATTGTTGCGGGTCTCGTAGCTAAACTTGCGATCACCACCGAAGCGGTCGGTGAGTTCGCGCTCGAAACGCAGCACCGAGTCCAGCGCCAAATGCGCCCCCGTGACCGCGCCCCAAGCCCGGGCGATTGGGCTGTTGATATAACTGGCTTTGGGGAAAAAGAAATCATATTCATCCGAAAACAGCTCGGGCAAGCGCGACTCCCAAAAGCCGTGGATCCCGTTTTGACCAGTCAACTGGCCATTGTAGTTGTGGGTGGTGTGCAGCGGCACGTTGGCATCGCCGATGTAATGGCCCAGATCGGCCGATAATCGCAGGATTTTCTGGACATTGCGCTCTTTAAAAGCTTCAGTGAGCTGAAATTTCATCAAATTGATTTGCCAGGGCACTATGCCATAGGCGCGGAGGGTGTCTTCCGAATACTTTGCCACGGCATCATCCCAGCGGCGGGGCATTTTGAATATTGCACTGTCGCCATAAATGTCAATATCGATGTAGTGCCGCTCGGCCTCGCCCTCCACCGCATAGCGGCGGCGGTCGGGGTTCACGGCATTTTCGGTAATAAACCGGATGTGGTGCTTGTAAAAACCCACCATTTCGGGCGGTAGGGTGAACACCGCGTACCGATTGATCCGTTGGTGGGCAAAGAACCCCCAAGCCATTGACTGAAAGGCAACTAGACAGCAACCAACCCAGCAAAGTGCCATTTTTTTCATCTTAGTCCTCTGATTTATTTTGGGGTAAAACGCGTATTGGGCTTGCTCTGTTCAAAGATTTTTAGAAAAAAAACGCGGTGACTATTGCACAAAAAAATCCAATGCAGTACTTTTGTGGCACAGTTGAGAAATCAACCACAAAAAGGAGTGGTAGTTCAGCCGGTTAGAATGCCTGCCTGTCACGCAGGAGGTCGCGGGTTCGAATCCCGTCCATTCCGCAGAAACCCTTGCCAAATCGGCAAGGGTTTTTTGTTGCTCCCCGAGCTCGGCTGGCGGCTCAATCTGCTCAAGACTTTTGTGCCAATGGAGTCTTTGCCATTCCCCGTTGTGCACCGTTGTCCAAAGTCTGTGACCTCCCACAAGAAATAAGCGAAAGTCTGTGACTTTCGTCAAGCAAACCGTTGCAATTTATCACCCCTTGCTATTGGTATAGTTTGGCAAAAGTCACTTTTTGCCATCTTCTATTTTTACTTCATTTTCCA
>Ga0105045_10002372_pt1 | contig 15827 bp, 12 predicted proteins | sample MAT02_FD_78089 | JGI IMG/M metagenome (GOLD analysis project Ga0105045, IMG submission 78089) | Freshwater microbial communities from Lake Fryxell liftoff mats and glacier meltwater in Antarctica - MAT-02 (megahit assembly) | ecosystem: Environmental > Aquatic > Freshwater > Ice > Liftoff...
TCGGCACAGACGCTCAATCCATCGCGGTTTGGCAGGGCGAGATCGAGCAGCACGATATCAGCCGGGCTTACAAGAGCTTCCCGCAATCCGGACTCGCCATCTGCGGCGTAGTGCAGCCGATGCCCAAGCGCTTCGAGATAGTCGATAATGTTGCCGGCGACATCCGCGTTATCCTCCACCAGCAATATGTCGAAGCGCTCGTTCAAAAGCCATTTCCCTGAATGTCGCCGACAATCTGGCGTGGTCATTGTCAAAAAAACGTCAAAAGGAATTTCACATTCCTATGACGCTCCGTCTGCGACAGCCGCCAGCATCAATACATATTCGAAAGGTTAGAAGATGAAGCTCCGGATAACAATGATGCTGTCATGCACGCTTGGCTTGCTTATCGCGGCACCCGCAAATGCGGCAGAAAATGCGAGTAATCGCGTCCTGCTCGTCGTTAGCGGTTATGGGATCGACGAGGGCAAGACGCGCCCCGGATTTGAAATGGACGAGCTTACCCAGGCTTATGCAGTTTTCTCAGACAATGGCCTTCAGATTGATATTGCCAGTCCTTCCGGTGGGACTGTTGTGGCTGACAGATTCAATCGCAACAAGCCCTATAACAACCGTTTCCTGACCGACCCAGTGGCGGCAGCAAAGTTGACCGGCACCCGCTCCCTTACAAGCGTGGGCAAAGAAAAATATGCGGCAATTTTCATTATCGGCGGCAAGGGTTCGATGTTCGATCTGCCGGTAAACACTGATCTCAAGACGTTGATTGCCACCACCTACGAATCTGGCGGTGTTATTGGCGCGGTGTGCCATGGCCCGGCCGTACTGATGAATGTGCCGCTCAAAGGTGGCGCCTCGTTGCTGGAAGGGCGTTCCGTAACCGGGTTCTCGAACGAGGAAGAAGCCCAGTTCGGCAAAGGCTGGCTCCCTTCGTTTCCCGTCCTGCTGGAGAACGGATTGCGTGGCTCGGGCGCGAAATACAGCGAGGCTCCGATAATGTTGAACCATGTCGTGACAGATGGCCGACTGGTGACGGGACAAAATCCCGCGTCCACTGCGGCGGCAGCAGAAGCCGTGATCAAGGCGATGGGCCGAACACTCGCACCGCGCAAGCCCTGGGCCGATGAACGGAGCATGGGCCTGATTTCCCAGATGCTGGGCGGCGACAAGGCAAAAGCGCAAGCGTCATTCAACGCGGACCCTAAGCTTTATGATGTCCCGCTCATCGCCATGTGGGGCTTCTTCCGGGCTCAATCGGCGGGATCGGATCGCGCCGCGCTGACGCATGCGGTTGAAGTGATGGAATTGGCGTTGCCTCATTTCAGCAGGCCCGAATTGGTGTCCGGAATTGCAGAGGCACGCAGCAAGATTGCGAAAATGCAATGATGTCATGATTGCCTGGTTTTGCATTTGCAAAGCTAGGTTGCTTGGTGGGGGGGCGTCCAACTTAGCGTCTGACGAGCGTTTGACGTCCCCCGCAGTACGATCACCCCACGAAGCAAACCGGGTTCCCGCCAATTCGTTTTTCGGCGGCCCGCGTTGCTGTTTCAGCGACTGTTGGGGTGCTGTTTTCACCTTCGTTTGACATTGCCTTGGGTGCAGGTCTGCGAAGCGACAGGAGTAAATTATGCAGGATACGATCGAATTAAACCGTATCAGCCATCATTTCGATACGGCCAGCGAACGGATCGAGCTTTTCCGTGGGCTTTCATGCACTATTCGTGCGGACGAAACACTGGCAATAATCGGCCCTTCGGGAGCGGGAAAGTCCAGCCTGCTGTCGATTGCCGCGGGCCTGGAGATACCGGCGGGCGGCAATGTGTGCTTCACCATCGACGGTGCCCAAGTGGACGCGCTGACGATGCGCGCTAACTCTGGCTTCATTTTTCAGCAGTTTCATCTGATGCCGGAACTCGATGCCATCGGCAACCTGGCGTTGCCGCTTCGCCTGAAGGGCAATCGGGACGCGTTCGACATCGCCGCCCTCTGGCTTGAAAAGGTGGGGCTGAAAGATCGTGCCCGGCATCGCCCCCACCAATTGAGCGGAGGTGAGCAGCAACGCATTGCGGTGGCGCGGGCTTTTGTTACCGCCCCGCGTTTCATCTTCGCCGATGAGCCCACCGGCAATCTCGACACGCACACATCCGAAGGTGTGGCCGAGTTGATGTTCGACTGCGCCCGGGAAACGGGGTGCGGCCTTGTGATTGTGACCCATAACAGACAGTTGGCAATGCGTGCGGACGCAAGCTTGCTTCTGGCGGCCGGACGGCTGGAGGCAGCAGCATGAACAGGTTCAAGCTGACGCTGGAGAATTGCTGGCGAGACCTTCAGGAGGGCGACGGGCGCATCAGCATGGCCACGCAAACGGCCCTGCTTTTTTTCCTCATGACGCTGACGCTCACCAGCGCGTCGATCCAAGGCTATCTGGCCAACAATCTCGATCAAATGCTGGGGTCCGACCTCGTGGTCGAAAGCCATGCTCCAATGACGAGAGATAACGAAGTCGCGCTTAGATCGCTGGCGCCGAGTCTGTCGGTAACGCAGCTGAGCGACATTACCCTCACGCATAAGGATGAATGGGCCCGCGTGCGGTTGAAACTGGTTGATGACGCATACCCGTTACAGGGCAATCTTCAGGTTGGCGACACACCGGCAGCCACGCAACGCGCAGTCAGCCAAGGGCCCAGGGTCGGAGAGATCTGGCTTGAATCGAGGCTCTCCATCAAGCTGAGGACGCAGGTGGGTGAGACCCTTACTATCGGTGGCACAGACTTGCGGGTCAGCGCCATCTTGTTCCATGAACCCGACCGCATCATGGAAGGCCACAATCTGGCCTTGCGGGCGATGGCGCACACCAAGAGCCTCACGGGCGCATCGCTTAAGAGCAGCAAAGTCCGTACGCGCTATCTCGTCACTGCGGATGAAAACCAGCAACTGGCGATTGAGACTTGGGCGCGCGAGGCGTTGCCGGGCGCAAGCCTGATCAAGAAAATCGGTGGCCAGCACCCTCTTGCAAGCTTTTGGCAGCGGACTGAAAATTTCCTGGGCCTGGCAGCCGTGATCCTGTTTTTCATGGGCGCCGTGGCCCTCGACATGACCAACCGCCGCTGGCTTGCCAAAATGCGCTATCGGCTGGCGATCTATGCAAGCTTCGGCACCCGCACACGCACCGGCATGTTGATGGCGCTAGGCGAATGGCTGACCGGTTTCATTCTGTCTATCCTCGTCGCCAGTATGCTGGCCACACTCGCCTACGTCTTGATCGTCGCCCAACTGCAAGACCATTTCCCCGGGCTTCGGGCGACAAGCCACTGGGTGCCTGCCTTGAAGACTATCGGTCTGGTCTTTCTGCTGCTGCTCGCGCTTCAGGTTCCCAGCTTCATCCAGCTGTCCCGCGCCACGTTGCTTTCGCTTATCCGTAATCCGACCGAAAGCAGCTATGTGTGGCATCGGCTGTTCTGGAGCATTACTTCAGTCACGCTGCTGGCCGCCGCCTATTCCGACAATTGGCTGCTTACCGGTATGACGCTTGCGGCCATCGCCGTTGCGCTCACTTTGATGGTGGCGCTGACTTGGACTGTCATCCGGCTGGGTGATTTGTGGGGGCGCCGACGCACCGGCCTGCTTCCCTTTGCCTTTTTCATGATGCGCCAGCGCCTGTTTGCCAAATCGGCGCAGGTTTTGGGCTTGGGCTTGTGCGGGCTTCTCCTTCTGTTCACCCTGATGCTGATGCGTGATCTGGGCGCGACGATGGAAAATCATGGCCGCAGCCATGATGGCAATCTCATGATCTCCGAAGCCCAGACAGACCAGATTGACGGGATCCATCGGTGGGCTGCGGAAACGGGCAGCAGCGTGCGCACACTGCGCCCGTTTGTGTCGGCACAGCTTGTTGCCGTGAATGGCGAAACCCTTGCTGACCATATACAGAAACCCAGCGACACACTTGCCACCCTCAAAGATCCGATCCGGCTAAGCTGGACGGACAATATACCCGCGAACAACCGTCTCGTCGGCGGCAAATGGTGGTCGGCGGGCACTGACAATTATCGGCAAGTTTCCGCTGAACTCGAAGTAATGACCGACTTAGGAGTCAACTACGGCGACACGCTCACCTACCAGATCAGCGGCAAACCTTATGACTTTACCCTAGTGGCAAGCCACGCCTACCAGCCGGGCAATGGATCGGTCACTTTCTGGTTCCAGGTTCCACTTTCGGCCAGGGCGCATATTGATGCCCCGACGCACTATATGGGCAGCATGGAATTGCCAGCACCAGCATGGGATGCTCTTGCTGGCCTGTGGGAGCAATACCCCACTCTCTCGCTGGTGCCGCTTCGCGAGCTGACCGAGCGGTTTGACCGAACGCTGGGGATCGTCACAAAGGTGACCAGCGGCTACGCGGCCATGGTGCTTTTGTTGGCGCTGTTTGTACTCGCGGCGTCCGTGAGCGGCTTCAGCGCCGATGACCGCCAAAAGAATGGCTTGCTGATGAGCATGGGACTTAGGGACACCGATTGCCTGCGGCTGAATTTCTATGATTGGGGCGTTACGGCCTTGATTGCCGCCACTGGTGCTGTCGTGGGAACCTGGAGCGCGGGATTACTGATCTACCGGGCCCAGTTCAATCTGACGTACAACCCAGACATTCTATGGGTGGCAGGGATGGTCGTTGCCATGGTGGCGACCGTGTGCCTTGTGGGCTACATGGCCTGCCGTCAGAGCCTGAAAGTCTCGGTGCGGGATCTGCTGGCGACATAAACTAAAACCCCTTGTGCGCCTGTCTGCGCGCAAGGGGGCTTCTCTGTCCAGCTTCACACCATGCCTTGCCCGCTCAACCAACTTCTCGATCTATCCGAGGACCATGTCTATAAAGCGCTTATCACGCGCCTTGCAAATACGCCGTAAGACAACAGTTAAATGATAACGGCAGCGCCTGCTTCAGATCAAGGCCGTCAGTCCGCTTCCGGCTTTTGGCAATTCCGATAACGCATTGCTTTGTGGTCGTTCAAACAACGAAATGATGGACATAAGCCACCCTCACTGCGACATACCAAGGCAAGTTTGAACTGCAACTACATGCGCGAAACCCTAATTTATTCTTCACAGTTCCTGAACAGGCAAATTTTACCGGTAATTCTTAAACAATATCAACATATTACAGAACTACCGTCATTGGTTCAGGATGACGGTGGTGTTTCAAGCTAATTTCATCAAGCTCTAAAGAGCTGATCCGAATAATTGGCGCTGGATTGCCTGCTATGCGGCTGTGGTCCAGTAATTGGCCATCAATTCGCTGACCCAAGCTGGCTGGCGGATGTCGCCGCGCGGCAGAAATTCGCGCATTACAGGTTTTATGTCGATCACCGGCGTCCCGTCGATTGCGTCGAGGCCCGATACGATCACCGTCAGTCCATCAACCGCAATAACGCGGCAAGCCGTAAGACCAATCCGATTGGGCCGGTTTTTGCCGCGTTGAGCAAAAATGCCGACCAGCGGCCAATCTTCTCGCCCGCGGGGATGACGTGCGCCGGTTTCAATTGTTTCGATTGGCACCTGGTCAAACAGAAAGATCACCTCGACATGGCTAAACTCCGCAAGCCCGGCGAGTGCCTCGGCAGTGAAAAGGGCAGGGTTGAGAACGATCCGCGCGCTTTCGGCATCCCAATTATCGTCAACCGCCGCACTGCGGCTATGGCGGACATGGCCGACCGGTGTGAGCGTAAATGTCATGCCCCCACCAGCAACCCCTCATCCGCAATCTTCTTTTTCCACAGCATCGGCGCGTTGACGTGGACATTCTGGCCTTCGCTGTCGACCGCGACGGTGACCGGGAAATCCTGCACTTCAAACTCGTAGATCGCCTCCATGCCCAGATCGGCAAAGCCGACGACCTTGCTGCCTTTAATCGCCTTGGCCACCAGATAGGCCGCACCGCCGACCGCCATCATGTAGGCCGATTTATGGTCGCGGATTGCCTCGGTCGCGGCGGGCCCGCGTTCGGCCTTGCCGACCATGGCGAGCAGGCCTTGTTCCAGCATCATGCGCGTGAATTTGTCCATCCGCGTCGCGGTGGTCGGGCCGGCGGGGCCGACAACTTCTTCGCCCACCGGATCAACCGGGCCGACATAATAAATGACCCGGCCCGCGAAATCGACCGGCAGCGGCTCTCCCTTTGCCAGCATGTCGGCGATGCGTTTATGCGCCGCATCGCGCCCGGTAAGCATCTTGCCGTTCAGCAGCAGGCGGTCGCCCTGTTTCCAGCTGGCGACGATGTCCGGGGTCAGCGTGTCGAGATCAACGCATTTTGCCGCTTTGTCGGGCGCCCAGTTCACCTGCGGATACTCATCCAGCCTGGGCGGCTCCAGATAGGCGGGGCCGCTGCCATCGAGCGTGACATGGGCGTGGCGCGTCGCGGCGCAATTGGGGATCATCGCCACCGGTTTCGATGCGGCATGGGTCGGCCAGTCGGCGATCTTGACGTCCAGCACGGTGGCGAGGCCGCCCAGCCCCTGCGCGCCGATGCCCAGTGCATTGACCTTTTCATACAGCTCGATGCGTAGTTCCTCGATGGGCGAGGCTGGCCCGCGCGCGCGCAGTTCGGTCATGTCGATGGGGTCCATCAACGATTGCTTGGCCAGCAACATTGCCTTTTCCGCCGTACCGCCGATGCCGATGCCCAGCATGCCGGGCGGACACCAGCCCGCGCCCATTTGCGGGACCATGTCCAGCACCCAGTCGACGATGCTGTCGGACGGGTTCATCATCTTGAATTTGGATTTATTTTCGCTGCCGCCGCCTTTAGCTGCAACGTCGATCTGCACCTTTGCGCCCGACACCATTTCGACGTGCAGTACCGACGGCGTGTTGTCGCGCGTGTTGACGCGGCTGAACGCCGGATCGGCGAGGATCGAGGCGCGCAGCTTGTTTTCGGGGTGCAGATAGGCGCGGCGCACCCCTTCATCGACTACCTGTTGCAAACTGCGGGGGCTGTCGAGCCGGCACTCCATACCCCATTTGATGAATATGGTGACGATGCCCGTGTCCTGACAGATGGGCCGGTGACCCTCCGCACACATGCGGCTGTTGGACAGGATTTGTGCCATCGCGTCTTTCGCCGCAGGCGATTGTTCGCGCTCATACGCCGCTGCCAGCGCGCGTATATAGTCCATCGGGTGAAAATAACTGATATATTGCAGCGCGTCGGCGACGGTTTCGATCAGGTCGTCTTCGCGGATGGTGACGGTCATGGCAGGGACTCGCTGGTGCAGTTATGTTCGCACGATCCATAAGGCGCGGCCCCGGCGGGTCAACCGCCGCGCGCTGCTATTGGCATTCCCCGCACCGCCCGCGCACTTCCAGCACAGGGCGCTCGGCCGCAAAGCCTGCCTTCGCGGCCGTCGCGCGCACGCTTTTGGACAGGCCGTCGTCGTCGATATGCGTCATCGCGCCGCAATCGTCGCAGATCAGGAACACGCAATCATGCAGACAGCCGGGGTGGCTGTTGGCGACGAACGCATTGGCGCTTTCAACCCGGCGGACCAGGTTGTTGGCAACGAACAGGTCCAGGATGCGGTACACGCTGTTGGGGGCAACGCGGCGGCCGCGCGATTTGCTGACCAGATCGGCGATGTCATAGGCGCTGGTTGGTTGGCCCAGCCCGGCGATGGCGGCGAACACCTGCGCGCGCATCTCTGTCCATTGCTCACCGCCCGCTTCGAGCGCGGCCTTGGCGGCGGCGGTCAGTTCGGATCCGCTGGCCTCGATATGTTTATGATCATGCTTGCCCATGGTTGTGTAACTTAGGTCAGTTGCGGACCCGCCGCAAGAGCAGGCTCAGCGGGCGGCCCGCAGGTTCAGGTCGTGGCCCAGCGCCACAATCAGCACGCCCACCATCGTGGCAAGCAATTCATCGCTGCCATGCGGCACGGCCAATGCACCGGCCATCATGCCCAGACCAAAGCTGCCCACGCCAAAGGGGAGCAGGAAACCGTGGCTGAATACCCCGCGCACCAGCGCAACCAGCGCAAAGCCGATGGCCAGCAGCAGCCCAACTTCATGCACCCAATGCGCATGGAGCAGGCCGCCAACGGACGCGAGAGAAGCGAAAAAGAGCGCCGTGCCAAGGCAATGAACCAGGCACAGCCCCGACAAACCCATCGCCAGCCGGTCCATGCGACCTTTCTGTCTCAGCCAGCCGGCCGCAAACAGGGTGCGCGGAAAAGCGCGGGTAAGGGCGGATTCGGATGGCATGGAAAGGGTATGGCATAACATCGCTTGCGTTACAACATCACATGAACAAATATTCCCGGGGTTGAGCGACCGCGGCAAGTGCGCTAAATCACGTTGCGAAACAAAACCTAATGGGAGATATCATGTCGACTGCGCGTCTTTTCGATCCCCTGCACCTGCCCTGCGGCGCGGTGCTGGCGAACCGCATCGCCAAGGCAGCAATGACCGAGGGGCTGGCCGATACCGCCGGTCGTCCGACGCCCGAACTGGTGCGGCTTTATGAACGCTGGGGCGCTGGCGGCGCGGGAATGCTGTTGTCTGGCAATATCCAGATCGACGCGCAGCATCTTGAACGGCCAGGCAATGTCGTGATTGACGCCGAACCCGACGCTGCGATGCTGACGCGCTTGCGCGAATGGACGACGGCAGCAACGCTGCACGGCGCACATTTCTGGGCACAGATCAGCCATGCCGGACGCCAGACGCAAAAGACGGTGAACCCGCATCCCAAAGCACCCTCGGCGGTGAAGCTGGCCCTGCCCGGCGGCCAGTTCGGCGATCCGGTGGCGATGACCGAAGCGGACATTGCAGCGGTGGTGACCGGTTTTGCCCGCGCGGCGCGGGTGTGCCGCGCCGGCGGTTTTACCGGGGTGCAGGTGCACGCCGCGCACGGCTATCTGCTCTCACAATTTCTGTCCCCCCGCAGCAACCAGCGAGCGGATCAGTGGGGCGGCAGCCTCGAAAACCGTGCGCGCTTGTTGCTCGACGTGGTTGCAGCGGTGCGGGTATCCGTGGGCGACGACTTCCCCGTCGCGGTCAAACTGAACAGCGCAGATTTCCAGAAAGGAGGTTTTGCGTTCGTAGAGGCGCTGCAAGTGGCCGACTGGCTGGCCGCGGCGCGCATCGACCTCATCGAGGTATCGGGCGGCACCTATGAACAACCTAAATTACTGGGACTTGATGGTATCGAGCCGGTCGATGGGCAGGGGGTGCAGGAGTCCACCCTCGCCCGCGAAGCTTATTTCGTCGATTTCGCACGCGCGATCCAAGGGCGCGTGTCGGTGCCGTTGATGGTCACCGGGGGCCTGCGCCGCCGCGATGCGATGGAAGAAGTGCTCAGCAGCGGCGCTGCGGACGTGATCGGGCTGGGCCGCCCGATGTGCGTGATGACCGACGCGCCCGCGCAATTGCTGCGCGGGCTGGAAGAATTGCCACGATATGAAAGGGATTTGAAGCTGTTCCCCGCTTGGCTGGGCTTTCTGCGCTGGTTGAAACTGGGGCGCACGATTGAGGGGTTTGCCGGACAATATTGGTTCTATGGTCAATTGTACGCGCTGGGGCGGACCGGCGGTGCGGATCCGGCGATGGCGGTAATTGCGGCATGGCGCGTCGTCGAGCGGACGCATAAGGACTGGCTGAGGGCGCGGGGGTGAGCAATAAATAGGGACTGTCCCTATTCGTTGACCGCAGCCAGCTCTGCCCGCAACGCTTTGCGGTCCAGTTTGCCGATCATCGTTTTGGGCAACGTATCGCGGACTATGACCTGCTCGACGCGCTCATGCTTGCCCAGTTGGGGGTTAAGCCATGCGAGCAATGCGTCACCTCCTGCTGCCGGTGCATCGGGCTCCAGCGTCACAAATGCTACGGGCGCTTCGCCGCGATAGGCATCTGGCACCCCCAGCACCAATGCTTCTTTCACCGCCGGATGGGCATATAGGACGCGTTCTATCTCGCTGGGATAAACTTTGAATCCGCCAACCGCGATCATATCCTTTAACCGGTCGACGATGCGGATATAGCCATCCTCGTCGATCACCGCGACGTCGCCAGTGCGCAGCCAGCCGTCGCTGGTAAAGCTATCGGCGTCGGCGTCCGGGCGGTTCCAATAGCCGCGCATAATTTGTGGTCCGCGCACGACCAGTTCGCCGGGTTCGCCATCGGGGGCTGGGCGCGCTGCGTCTTCCTTGTCGACCAGCCGCACCTCGGTGCCGGGCAACACCTGACCGATGGTGCCGGGCTTGATCGGGCCTTCATAGGGGTTGGTCGATACCACGCCTGCGCTTTCGGTCAGGCCGTAACCCTCGACCAGCGCCGCGCCGGTGCGCCGCGCAAACGCTTCGCGCAATTCGGCGGGCATCGGCGCCCCGCCCGAAATGCAGATACGCAGGCTCGAAAAATCGGTCTTGGCAACCGCTGGATGATCCAGCAGCGCGCGGTACATGGTGGGCACGCCGGGCAGCGTGGTCGCGCGCGTTCGGGACACCGCGGCCAGCGCAGCCCCCGCCTCAAAACGTGGCAACAGCACCATCATCCCGCCTTTCAGCACGGTGCGGTTAAGCACGCATGTATTGGCAAACACGTGGAACATCGGCAACACGCCCAATATGCGGTCCTCGGTGATCTGGTCAGCGTCGACGGCGTTCACCTGCCGCGCATTGGCGGTCAGATTCTGGTGTGTCAGCATCGCGCCCTTGGGCGCGCCGGTCGTGCCGCCGGTATATTGAATCAGCGCCACGTCCTGAACAGGGTCAATCGCGACCTTGTGCGGCGCGGCATCGTTGCCGGTGAGCATAGCGAAACGGATGACGCGCGGGTCCGCCGGAATATCGGCAACCTCGCGGCGCTTGAGCAAGCGAAAGGCCAGCGATTTCAACGGTGGCAACACCTCGGCCACGCTGCCGACAACCAGTTGTTTGAGGCTTGATCGGTCAAGCACCTCAAGTGCGGTCGGCAACAACGCAGTCGCCGACAGGGTGAACAACAGGCTGGTCCCCGAATCCTCGACCTGCGCTGTCAGTTCATCGACGCTGTACAGCGGCGAGAAATTCACCACCGTCGCCCCGGCAATCAGCGCGCCATAATAGGCCGCGATATAGTGGGGCACATTGGGCAGGAACAGGCCAACCCGGTCGCCCTTGACGATCCCCAATTGCTGCAACCCCGTGGCCACCGCCGCAGCCTGAGCCGCCATCTCGCGATATGAAAAGCGGCGGCCCATAAAATCGATCATCGCCGCAGTGCCGCGCCGGGCGGCGCTATCCGCAAACATCTGTGGCAGGCTCAACGGCGGGAATGGCATGTCCCATTCACACGGATGACGATAATTCTGTTGCCAGGGCGTAGCGGTCATTTCTGGATCACTCGGGGCTAGGATCGGTATAGTAGGGGCTTTCAGCAGACTTCCTAACAGTTTGCTGCATCCGTGCAATCACTGCGGCTTGCGGCCACGCGGCGGGCGTATTACGCAAGCCGCCAAGGGAGAGTTTTGTCATGTTCATCGCCGCCCGTAATCTTTCCATTCTTGGCCTTGCCTTGCTCGCTGCCACGCCCGCATTGTCGCAAGGCGACGAAGCGCCACCCAAACGGGCCGCGCCAGTCCAGCAGGTTTATGATTGCCGGACAGTCGCCGACGATGCCGCGCGGCTCGCCTGTTTCGACCGCAGCGTGGCCGCGCTGGCGGTTGCCGAGGAACAACGCGAAGTGACCTTTGCCGACAAGGAAACGGTCAAGAAAACGCGGCGCGGCCTGTTTGGATTTTCGCTCCCCCGCATCGGCCTGTTCGGCGGCGGGGACGAGGAAGAGATCAAGGAAATCGATGCAGTCGTAAAGTCCGCCAGCGCGGACCGGTCCGGAAAATATCGCATTGTGATGCAGGACGGCGCGGTGTGGCAACAAATCGACACGACTCGCCTGCCGCGTGATCCCAAGCCGGGTCAGGCCGTGAAAATCAAGGTTGCCTCGATGGGCAGCTATTTCGCTAGCGTTGATGGCCAGCGCGGGATTCGCATGAAGCGCGATCGCTGACGCAGAAAGTGATCCAGCGAAACGAACTGTTCGTCTTGTCATGACCGGCCAGAACCAAATTCCTCTGTCGGCGAACCAGGGGTGTGCGCCCTTTGTCCTGCTTGACGATGCGCGCACATTGGGCGCCGCTCCGGCACGGCTTTTCGGTGATTTTGCAGGAACATTGGTGGCGGAGAGCGCCGCGGACATTCCGGCGCTGCTCGATGGTCTTCGCGATGCCCGCGCGCGCGGGCTCCATGTGGCCGGCTATATCGCTTATGATGCCGGGTCGGGCTTTGCCAACGCCGCCCGCGCGCCGCTGGCGGGCAACGGCGGCATCGCCCCGCTGGCGTGGTTCGGGCTGTTTTCAGATATCCGGCGGATTGCCGCTGATGCTGTGCCTGGGCTGCTGCCGGATCCAGCGGGCGGCTGGCTGGGGCCGCCCGAACCGGCGGTGCACCGGGGCAAATATGACACCATGATCGCGCGCGTGCTGGATCTGATCCGTGCCGGCGACATTTATCAGGCGAACCTGACCTTTGCCGCGGCAGTGCCGGTTGCGGGCAATCCGCTTGCGATCTATGCACGGCTGCGGGCAACGGCGCGGGCGGGCTATGGCGGATTCATCTGGACCGGCGCGCAGGCGATCGCCTCGCTGTCGCCGGAGTTGTTTTTTGGCCTGCGCGCGCGCACCGTGATAGCACGCCCGATGAAGGGCACGGCGCGGCGCGACCCCGATCCCGCCGCCGATGCCGCGCTGGCCGCTGATCTGGTCGGCGACCCCAAACAGCGCGCCGAAAATCTGATGATTGTCGACCTGATCCGTAACGATTTGTCACGCATTTCTGTGCCGGGCAGTGTGCACGTGCCCGCATTGTTCCGGGTCGAAAGCTTTCCCACGATCCATCAATTGGTGTCGGACGTTGCCGCCGAACTGCCTGATGGGTGCGATGCCATCGACGTGCTCGCCGCCGCTTTCCCGTGCGGATCGATCACCGGTGCGCCCAAAGTGCGCGCGATGGAGGTGATCGCAGAGGTCGAGCACAGCCCACGCGGTCTTTATACAGGCTCTATCGGCTTTATTGAGGCAAGCGGCGATGCGGCCTTCAACGTCGCGATCCGCACGCTGGTGTTTCCCCAAAGCTCCCCCTTGCCCGGCACCGTAAATAAGGCCACGCTTGGCCTGGGATCTGGCATCGTCGCTGACAGCGAAGCGACGCTGGAATGGCGGGAATGCTTGGCAAAGGGGGCGTTTGTGACGGCAGCGGGGGGCGGTTTCGATCTGATCGAAACCATGCGGTTTGATCCGATTGAGGGCGTGTTGCGGCTCGAGGCGCATTTCGCGCGCTTGAAGGCGAGCGCGGACTGCTTCGGTTTCCGCTTTGATCGCCACGGCGCGCGCAACAGCCTGCAATCGGCGACCTTCCGGCTCAAAAACGCTGCCCGGATTCGTCTGCGCCTCTCGCCGGCCGGTTCCCTTGCCATTGAAGTCACCCCCGTGCCCAAATTCGCCGAGGTGCCGGTGCCAGTGCGGTTCGCACCACTGCGTGTCGCTGCCGACGATTTTCGATTGCGCCACAAAACATCGGCGCGTGATTTCTATGATGATGCACGCCGCGAACACAGCGCAGCAGAGGTCGCCTTTATTAACGAAGAAGGTTTCGTGACCGAAGGCAGCATGACCAACATCTTCGTTGAACGCGATGGCAAGCTGCTGACCCCGCCCGCCGAGCTTGGACTGTTACCTGGCGTGCTGCGCGGAGAATTGATCGAACGCGGCCAGGCCGTGGAATCGCACCTGCGCGCCGCCGATCTGGCGAACGGATTTTTCATCGGCAATGCCGTGCGCGGACTGGTCCCGGCGCAGCTCGCGGAATAAATTGCATCCCGCCGGCGTTTGGGTGGGAAGGGCGGTTGCAGCACAGGGCGCCGCAAGTTAAGGGCGCGGCGTCCGCAATTTACTTACCCGTTCGCTCGCCGAAGGATGCCTTTTATGTCTGTTGCCCATATTTCTGCTGCCCTTAACCGCATCCAGCCGTCGGCGACGCTCGCCATGACTGCGCGGGTCAGCGCGATGAAGGCCCAGGGCATCGACGTCATCGGCCTGTCATCAGGCGAGCCTGATTTCGACACCCCCGATTTCGTCAAGGAAGCCGCCATCGCCGCGATCCGCAGCGGCCAGACCAAATATACGCTGGTCGATGGCACGGTCGTGCTGAAAGAGGCGATTCGCAACAAATTCAAACGGGACAACGGCCTCGACTATGGGCTTGACCAGATCACCGTCAATGTCGGCGGAAAACATACGCTGTTCAACGCCATCGTCGCGTCGGTTGATGCAGGCGATGAGGTTATCATCCCCGCCCCCTATTGGGTCAGCTATCCCGATATCGTTGCGTTTGCCGGCGGTGTTCCTGTGGTGATCGCCGCAGGGGCGGCGCAGAATTACAAGATCACCCCCGAACAACTGGATGCCGCGATCACGCCGCGCACCCGCTGGCTGATCCTCAATTCGCCGTCGAACCCGTCGGGCGCGGCCTATGCCCCCGATGAACTGAAGGCGCTGGGTGAAGTATTGCGGCGGCATCCCCACGTCATGCTGATGGCCGACGATATGTACGAACATGTCTGGTACGCCAATTTCTCCTTTGCGACGGTGGCACAGATCTGCCCTGATTTATATGACCGGACGCTGACGGTGAATGGGTGTTCCAAGGCCTATGCCATGACCGGCTGGCGCATTGGTTATGCGGGCGGGCCGGCGTGGTTGATCAAGGCGATGGGCAAATTGCAATCGCAATCGACGTCAAACCCCTGTTCAATCGCCCAGGCCGCGGCGACTGCGGCGCTCGGCGGGCCGCAGGGGTTCCTTGATGAACGCAATGCCGCGTTCAAAAAGCGCCGCGACATGGTTGTGGCCATGCTCAACGACGCGCCGGGGCTGGTGTGTCCGCTGCCTGAAGGGGCGTTCTATGTTTATCCCGACGCCAGCGGCTGTATGGGCAAAAAGACCCCGGACGGGATGGTGATCGACAGCGATGAAAAACTGATCGACTATTTCCTGGACACCGCCCGCGTTGCGGCGGTGCCCGGTGCGGCCTTTGGCCTGTCACCGGCGTTTCGGGTGTCCTACGCCACCAGTGATGTCATATTGAAGGATGCCTGTATCCGCATCCAACAGGCGTGCGCCGCACTGAAGTAATCCTTTGGGATCGCTTCGTTGTAACGATCCTCGCAATGGCGCAACGGGTGTGACCCCGTTCACTGACAAGCAAGGCGACATCGTCCAGCGTGTAACCACCGGCCGGGTTTTCACGAACACCGGTCGGACTATTCTCCCAACAACCGCATAGGTAAGACCCTTGAAATCACTCCTCGCCAATGATCTCATCCGCAACCTGTCGGCGGGATTCCTGCTTGGCACCGCCGGCTTCTTTCTGTTGCAGGGCGTATGATAACCCGTGCGCTGCCCCTCGCGGTGCTGATGCTGACGGTCTGCGCGCCCGCGCAGGCAGAAAGCGTCGTCAGGTTGCCCGCCGCTGTTCACGACCCGGCGGTCACGGCCACCCGCGCTACGGCGGTGCTCGCCGGGGGCTGCTTCTGGGGTGTTGAGGGCGTGCTTGAGCGCGTCAAGGGCGTGATTTCGGTCGAATCGGGCTATCATGGCGGGACCCGGGAAACCGCCGTTTACGAACTGACGAACGACGGCACGACCGGCCATGCCGAAGCGGTGCGCGTGGTCTATGACCCCCGCGTCGTCAGCTATGGCGCGCTGCTGCGCGTGTTGTTCTCGGTAATCGCCGATCCGACGCTCA
>Ga0105045_10002373_pt1 | contig 15826 bp, 20 predicted proteins | sample MAT02_FD_78089 | JGI IMG/M metagenome (GOLD analysis project Ga0105045, IMG submission 78089) | Freshwater microbial communities from Lake Fryxell liftoff mats and glacier meltwater in Antarctica - MAT-02 (megahit assembly) | ecosystem: Environmental > Aquatic > Freshwater > Ice > Liftoff...
GTCTTTAGTTTTATCTTTAATACCAATAACTAAAGTGCCTCCTGCTGTATTGGCAAAAGCCACAATCGTTTGTACAATTTTTTGCAAAGATTTAGTGTTTTCCTTAAACTCCAGTGTTTTACCCTCTTCTTTGGTCAACAGCTCTTCAAGCATAACCATCCTTTTTATTTCTTTACCCGGAAAATAACCCAGGAATACTAAGAAGTCAAGATTTTCCGGGTTGTTTTCGTAGTCTAAGTTGTGAATCCTTCAAATATCAGCAGGTCTTTGCTAAGAGATGATCAATCAAACTCCTTAAAAGTTCTAAAGCTGTCCTAGGATCGGCAAATTATCGAACATTTGCTAGAAATAACAAATGTTTGGTTTTTTTATCTTAAATGATGTATGGTTACGAACTTAAATTAACATTTTTTTTCGCTAAGGGATTGTATATGAGTTTTTCAATTATTAAACAAAGTTTAGAAAGAATCGACTATGCATGGTTTAAACCACAAACCTATTTAGTTCTGGTTCCAGGACTTTCTTTAATCATTCAAAAGGTTCAACTAGCAAACACTCTTCCACTTATCACTGATGTGAATCAGTCAAATGTTGTTCAAGCTGATGCAAAATCAAGACAATTTGTTAATATTTGTAAGTGGCATTGGGCAGGTTCCATGATCCAAATAGCGGTCTCTATAATTGCTATCCAAGCTTTTGCTACTCCCTTATTTTTATTATTAGCTATTCTCGCAACTTGTGAACTAGCCTATACTTTAATCAATAGTCTTAGAAATCGAGTAACACTTTATGAATTTCATCCAAATGGCAAAATCAAAAGAGCAGTTAGAATTATGCCATCTTTTTAAGTTGTAGTCAATCGCATTTCTTAATATTAAAATTACACCCTTTCAATGATGGTAATAAAAGGTAACGATTACAGAGTTTCTGCTAATGTTGATGTAAGTTGTTCTACACTAGCAATTATCTCAATGTTACTAGAATTTTATTCGATTAAAATAGCAGCAAAAGAGGCGTTATAGCTCACACAGAGCTGCTCTTTGTGATAAATATGTGCGCATGTAGCACATTTGGAAGAGCCGAAGGATTATTTAAATACATTAATAAATTTTTTGGATGATGTTGAAAAGTTGTAATCTATCAAATATGAAAACCCCCAACATTAACGCCTCTGATTGTTTAATGAATACGCTGTATTTAACCAATCAAAAGCGGGTTGTGGAGTACCCAAATATTTTTGAATGATCTCTGAAATAGCTGGGAGTCCATTTGAACTATTCGTAAACACAATAATTGCTTTATTGCAATTTTTAAACCCCACAATAAAACTTTTAACTCCTTTATTATCACCCCAATGCCAAAATGAATCGCCTATTCTAGTGCTTTGAAGTCCCCATCCTAATCCCCATGAAACGGAATCTGACAAACGACCTAAACACTTGTCAATAGACGTAGTGCTTCCTTCCTGAACTTGCACTTGAAATTGAAACATTTCATCAATTGTTTCAGATTTCAATCCAGTTCCTTTGAGAAGTGCTATAACAAATCTCGCATAATCCAATGCGCTTGTATGCAAAGTGAATGCGGCATTTGGAGGTTCTGTGCGGCTTTCTATTGGAGAATCATCCGGATTATGACCCAGTGCTTTTCTATTATCAGTTACCCAAATAAAAGTGCTGTGATCCATATTTAAAGGGATAAATACGTTTTTCTTGATAAAGTCTTCTAATGATAATTCTGTGATATATTCTACAACTTTTTGCAAATAAAGGAGGCCTTCTCCTGAATAGCTAAATCTTTCCCCTGGTTGAAAGTGAATTTTTAATGGTTCATTTTTTGGTCTCCAATTTGGAAAGCCGCAAGTATGTGCTAAAATCATTCTAGTAGTAATAAGATTAACCCTTTCATCATTTTTGATATCACAATGAGGGAGATATTCTGTAAGAGGTTTATCTAAATTTAATTGGCCTTTTTCTACCAACTTTAGAACGCCATAGGTAAAAACAGGTTTGCTAAGAGATGCAATTTCAAATAATGTTTCACTGTCAATAGGGTCTTTAGTTTGTGAATTTTTTACACCCAATTCTAAATGCAAAGCAACTTCAGCATTTTCAATAATTACCATTGATAGCCCAGGTATTTTATTTTCTTTCATCAACACTTCAAGCTCATATCTGGTAGAAAAATTTTGCGCAGCATCCATTTGATTCCCTTTAATTAGTAAAAATAAGAATTGTAATTGTTTTTACATCATTCGTTTTCAGTTAATTTTATTCGAATTTTTATTCTTTTCATGGAAATATTAAAGCAAAGATTGTTGATTAATTTCTTAAGCTAAATTTCTTTTGAGGATCAAAGGGGCCTGTAGAAATTTCAACCAGAATCCCTTGTTCACACATTTTTTTTAGTCTTGAACTTGTGGTTCTTGAAGTGACATTCCATAGCTCTTGTGCTTTCTTCGGTAATATTTCTTTATGCATTTTTAAGTATGCGATGATTTGCTTTTGCCATTCTTCAATCCCAACAAATGTGTTAACACCGTGATATAAAGTTGTGCGAAAAAAATTGCCTAATTCTTCAAATTTGGGGAGAGGCATGCCTTGTTGCCCACAAATATTTAGCATTCGTCCAAGTCCAGACCCCCATTGCTCGATCAAATTTAATTCCCTAAACACACGACCAATCACACGATTACGTAGTTGAGAGATACCTGAAAGAGCTGCCTCAAAACTTAATCCAAAGGGTAAACAGCCGGGATTTGTTATTTCTATACGATCCTCAAAAATTGCTACTTGGATCGAAGCTCCTTTGATAGAATAATCAGTATGCAAAAGAGCGTTAATCACAGCTTCTCTAACTACAGCAGGAGGATATTGAGGGATATCTTTGCGTCTTGTTTCGCCAATTTCAGCAGCAATTGAAGTATGGCGACGAATAAATGCGATAATTGGTTCTAAAGCTGTTGAAATAGGCACTTCAAGAGTCTGTTGATCAATAATCTGCGATTTATCTATTCCTGAGAAACGTCCTAGCCGGATGATTGCATCGGGAAAAAAATCTTTATAATGATCAGCAAATAACAAAACCGCTCCATTTGACGGCAACTCTTTAGCATGATATTGAACAATAAGTCCCAATGATTTAGCCGTGCGATCAGTCAATTTCTTTGAAATATTGGCAAATAATTTTTTAGCCAAATCAAAATTGATTTCATTTACGACGCAATCAAAGTTCGGCTGTTCATCAAAATATTTATGCTCTCTTAATCTCTGGATTTCAAGGATGGTAGTAGCATCCGCTAAGCGATTGGTTGAACCAAATCTAATATAGGTACCTTCTTCTATCCCTTTTGATTTGATATAGTAGGGGCCAAAACCATGAGGAACTGAGATAAGAAGCAAGTCTCTATCTCTCCAAGTATGAAGTTGTAATGAAGGAATTAACAAAGGCGAAACTGAATCTGCAATTGCATTAGCAATACGTTCTTCTTCTTCTAAAACATTTGCAAGCCCAATCACGTCTTTAGTTTTATCTTTAATACCAATAACTAAAGTGCCTCCTGCTGTATTGGCAAAAGCCACAATCGTTTGTACAATTTTTTGCAAAGATTTAGTGTTTTCCTTAAACTCTAGTGTTTTCCCCTCTTCTTTGGTCAACAGCTCTTCAAGCATAACCATCCTTTTTATTTCTTTACCCAGAAAATAACCCAGAAATACTAAGAAGTCAAGATTTTCTGGGTTGTTTTCGTAGTCTAAGTTGTGAATCCTTCAAATATCAGCAGGTCTTTGCTAAGAGATGACCGATCGAACTCTTTAAAAGTTCTAAAGCTGTCCTAGGATCGGCAAATTATCGAACATTTGCTAGAAATAACAAATGTTCGGTTTTTTTATCAAAACCTATTGTGATTATTAATGAATTAAGAGAATGTTCAGCTGCAACATGGCAAGATATGCTGGCAATAGAAAAAGACTCAAGTCTGCACTTTAAAAGTGTAGACTTTTTCATGGAAAGAGTAAAAACAGGCCTTCTAAAAGCATTAGCTCAACCTAGTCCTGTATTTATTGTTGCCCATGGAGGAATTCATTGGGTTCTTTGTCACTTACTAAATATTTCAAATTACAATAAAAGTATTACACACTGCACGCCAGTTTGTTTTTCATATAGGAAAAATAATCAATGGTCAGCTCAAATTTTGCATAAAATTTCATAAGAATTTAATTTTTCATCTTTATCATTTAGATAAAACAATGCTAAACTATTGTCTCTAAAATCAAAATATTGTGTTAATTCTAAAATTTTTTTTCCCAAAGTATAAGATGGCTATTTTTAATATTCACTGTAAAGATCCCTGGTTTTCTTTTATTCGAGAGGGCCTCAAAACTGTAGAAGGGCGTCAAAAAACACATACTTATAAAAGACTGCGAATCGGAGATCGCATCAATTTTATAAACGGACAAGAAACCTTTCTGACTCAAATCACTGAAATACGCGAATACAATTCAATAGAAGACTATTTTGCTGACGTGACTTTAGAAAAGGCTTTACCAGGGATTGAAACAATTGCACAAGGATTAGATATATATTATCAATGGACTTCAGAAGAAAAAATTAAACAGTATGGATTTTTAGGTATATTCGTCAAACCACTTTAAATGAAAACAGAGCGATGGATTAATAGACTAGATACCAAGGACATAAAAAATGCAAATCACGAATACTCATTATTCACAGTTAAAAGATTATTTGAATCAACTTATTGAAGTCTCTGGCCGAGATGATGTAACAAAAATTACACAGGTAGTTATCGGTGTTTTGCTAAGTGTAGATAATTCAGGCGTATGTCGATTTTTAGCAGGAAAAACCGCTAAACCAGTGAAAATGATGACAAACTTTCGCGACAGGTATTCTGTCGAGTTTTTACGGTGGCCTTCCAATTTATCGACTATTGGCCGCATAATCACACTTGCAGATTGTCGTTATTTCTTAACCAGGAATCTACCCACCACACAAATTCTCATTCAAGCTGTTAATGTTCAAAAAGTTGCAGGACCAACTGTTATACAAGTTTCAACAACAAATCAAGCTACTAATTCGTCAGTTTATAAACCTCCTGCGAATAGACTAGAAATAGTTGAAGCTTCACTTGAACCAATCCCTGCACCTTTGCAGATAAATGCAACACGTAGGTGGGTCAGGCCGAACTTACCTAGAGCTTCAGTTGTGATCTCTTATCGAGGTCATAAAGGGGATAAAGACGCTCAAGGCATGATTTTTGATCATCAAGCGATTCAACAAAGTATTAATTATCCGACTTGTTTATTGCTTCCAAGGACTCAAGATATCAGAGACCGAGTGAAAGCAATTTTTAGAACAGAATTAAACGAGCTTACGTGGCAGTTTGCACATGGAGTCATGGATAATTTAAGAAGACGTCCTGCTTTTAAAATAAATTTTTCAGAATTAGGACTTTTAATTATCCCTGGAAGAGTTAGAAAAATCGAAGATGAACCCAATCGCACAGAGCATGAATATCAAAAAATTCGCGAAGCTTTTAGACGAGGTCAACCTATGTTGGCAATCTGTGCAGGAGCTTGGCGCTTATTTGAAGAGTTAGTAGTGTTGACTCAGTTTCCCGATCGAATTGCTGACACTATGTATGGGAAAGCTGACTTTCATCGAAATAATCGCACTTTAGTGCAAGTCACAGGTCATAACTACCGAGCGGGAATGTTGCGATTGAATGAAGGAGGACAGGTAAGGTATAATGTTCAAATACACAATGTGTTAGTGCAACAAAATACTCAATTAGAAAAAATATGGAATAATGAACTTATTCCAGAGTCAGTGAATAGTGTACATTGGAAAGCAATTAATCTTAACTCTAATATCCAACCTCGCAACATACGTATCAACACATTATCAGCATGTATACCCGAAAAAGTTAGTCAAGAAAACACGGTTGAAGGGTATGAGAATGAATTTGGTGCACCGACTATGGGAATCCAATGGCATCCGGAAGGCTATCCAGCAAATTCAAAACATTCGCATATTATTAAATATATGGCTCAAGCAGGAGACGCTTATGCTGCTAAAAGAAGAATGCTAGCACAATTCAATCAAATGCATCAATAAGAACGCTCTTTAAAATAAATTTTCATTTCGATATGCATGAGTAAAACCCATAAAAAGGATGACTCATGCATTTTTATAACTATTTCATCAAAAAATCTCTGATTTTAGCCTTAGGCACAATTTTTACATTGAGTGCAGCCAATCAAGAGTTGCCTAAAGAAATGCAAAAAATTATGAACCAACCCAAATATATGCATGCAATTTGGGGAGTTTATGTCAAAGATCTTCAGACGAATAAAGTCATTTTAGATTTGAATGGCAATAAGCTTTTTTCACCAGCCTCCACAACCAAATTACTTTCTGTCACAGCTCTTTTGCAAGCTTTCGGTGATGACTATCGATTTAAAACTCCCGTGTATGCAACGCAAAAAATTCAAGAGGGGTTGTTAACAGGCAACTTGATTTTAGTTGCGCAAGGTGATTTGATAATGGGGGGAAGAGAAAAAAATAAAGATGAAATTGATTATACAAAACTTGATCACATTATCGCTAATGAAGTACCGGGGGCCATATTAACGAAAGGAGATCCCTTAAGGGGAATTAACGATTTAGCAAAGCAAATTTATCAGCTGGGTTTAAGAGAAATTATTGGAGATGTGTTAATAGATGACCGTCTTTTTGAGATAATCGAAAAGCGTGGAATGAGTCTTTCGCCCATCATGATTAATGAAAATTTGATTGATATAGTAGCAAACCCCACAATTGTTGGGGAAAAAGCCAGACTCACTTGGCGCCCACAAATTCCAGAGTTTGCTATAGAAAATCAATTAGTTACCGGCAGACCTAAAGAAAATATGTCCATTGAAATCACGACTGATCCTGTCGGTAATAAAATTATTGTAAAAGGAATTGTTCCTGCTGATCAAAGAGATATTGTGCATACCGTTTCTATTAAAAATCCAAAAGAATTTGCGCGCGCTGCATTCATTCAAGCCTTGAAAGATGCTGGTATAAAAATCAACTTACGACCCAAAGACTCTTCAAAATTTCAACTACCAGAAAATTACGAAAATTTGACGCAAGTCGCTTTATGGACATCACCGCCGCTCTCAGAATATGCAAAACTTATTCTTAAAGTCAGCCATAATCTTGGTGCAGATTTGGTGCCCCTACTCTTAGCCTCGCAAAAAGGACAGAAAACTTTCGATGAGGGAATGCTATTATTGGGGAAATATGCAATCGATGACGTAAATATGTCTGAAGATACTTTTGTGCTTGTGGATGCAGCAGGAGGAAATGAAAATCGTTTGACACCTAAAGCAGTCATTCAATTACTCGAATTCATGTCTAAAAAATCCCCAGAAAACTTTAAGAAATTTTATGGCGCTTTACCCATTATGGGTGTAGATGGATCTTTAGAAGATTTTGGTAAAAATTCTTCCTCTACTGGAAAAATACGTGCAAAAACTGGAACAGGAGTGGCCCATAATTTAGCCACAGGTAATTTTTTTCTAATTACTCAAGCCCTAGCAGGGTACATTGAAGGGGAAAATGGACACCTATTTGCTTATATGATTGCTGTCAATAATGGAGAGCTGCCAACAATTAATGATATATTTGCGATTTTTGAAGATGAAAGCCGATTATCAGATGCTCTTTATCAATACATCAATCAAAACTAAATATTTTTTAAGTAGGGGATATAAAAATCCCTCTACTTAAAAACTACTTGCTAAGTAAAGCTAGTCACTATTTTTCAGTTGCTTCAAGGTAAGCATCTTTTGCTTCTACTTTCTTTTCATAATATTTTGCTTTAGCTCTATCAGACAAGTCATTGTATGTCCCTTCAACTTTATCTGAAGTCTCGTGATAGGCCTTTTTAGCTTCGGCTTTGGAGTCGTAGTAAGCGCCTTTTGTTTTATCAGCTGCATAATCGTAATCTTGTTCAATGCTGTCAGCTGCATCCCTGGCTTTTACTTTAGCTTTATAATAGCCTGCTTTTGTTTTATCAGCTGCATAATCATAAGTATTCTCCGCTTTTTCACCCAAAGTTTCAGCTGAAATCGTGTTGAAATTTGCAAAACAAATACAACCTATAATGAACAAAATTTTTGCATTTTTCATAATAAATCCTTTGGTTATGTGACATAAAATTTTTAAAAAGAATAACTTTTATTTCAAAATTTATTTGTTTTTGAGAAAAAATTTGAATACCATTTAGAAAATGAATCTCTATTTCCTATTAGCTAAGCATAAACTAAAATAGGAAAATATGTGAATAAAATTTTCGAAAGCTAAGTTAGATTAAAGAAGGAACAAATATCACAAAATTACAGTGCTTCTGAGCTTCTTCTGGACTGCAAGACACAGGTTCAATTTTTTTATTCATTTTACGCTCTTTTTTCATTAATACACTCTCCAAAAGATGTTAGTTAAATCGGATAGTTTTTTTCTGACTATCGATCGATACAAATCCTCCGTTGGGAATCATAATTTGGGGATCTGTGTGCCCAAAATTCATATTAAATATAATAGGAATATCTGTTTTGTAATCCTTTAAAGCGCTTTTGATAGCTTCTTGCTGTTGCAAAATATAGTCTTCTCGCCCACCTGGAGGTAATTTGTCGCAGAACTGAGCCTTTGGATAAGCCACAAAAATGGCTTTAAATTTCTTAAGGAGGTTTAATTCTCCTAAAGCCGCGATAAAACGGTAGACAAAACCCTCTGTTGGCATCTCCTCAGATGTCTCGATGAATAAAACAGTGTTATCTAGATGTTCGGAAGCTGGTAAGTAGCGATTTACTGATAAGTGTAAGTCTAAGACTTCAAGACATCCTCTCCATAACCTACCTGTGACTGATTCATTGCTCCAATTGTGCCAAATCCATCCACTGCTTGGATACATAGTTCGTTTTTTGCTTAAATTCTCTTTATCGCCCCAATCTAAATCTGCATCGCTATACTCTTTGGCTGCTTGGATTTCGCCGATGGATGAGTCAAAAAGAGCTTTTCTTATCGAATGAATTGTGTAGTCCTGCATGCCTCCTCCCATGGCGAATTGAGTCATAATCGCTCCTCCATAGTAGGAAATAATTCCCAAATTCCATAAAAAGAGATGGAGGTTCGTACAGTCGCTATAGCCCATAAAAATTTTGGGATTAGCTGAGAGCACTTCTTTATCAAGGTAGGGAAGTATCCTAATTTGGTCATTTCCGCCTATTGTTGCTATGATTGCTTTGATAGATGGGTCTGCGAAGGCTTTATTGATGTCTTCTGCACGAGCTTTTGGATTATTCGAAAGATATTCAGAACTTTGGAGAGCAGTAGGAAATTCAACAGGTTCGAGTGTGAAAATATTTTTTAAACGATCTATACCTTGTTCATATACCCATGGAAAAAGAAAAGGCATTCCTGAAGAAGGAGAGATAATAGCAACTCTATCACCTGGTTTAAGTGGGGCTGATTGTTGGAACTTCATTCTTTCTTAACTCCTTCTGAGACTAATGTATATTCGGTACCTTCTGCGTTCTGAAATTCAATCATGTTAACTTGGGAATCGCTGATGCCGCCAATAATTTGTGTTAATGTTTCTGCAATAAATTTTCTTAAATTCACTAAACATCTCGATATTCGTAACAATTGTTTTTAACTTCTTAAAGTGGCTATATGAGCATTGGAATAAGATTCTCCAATCCATGTAGTACCGCGTTCAGTTTGTGATTGTGCAGGGCTGATTATGATGCTAACATCCTGTCCTAATTCATTTAGAAAGCGAACAAGGCGTTCTCGCGAAAAACTTCTTAATCTTCCACGAATCAAAGCAGAAATTTTGGGTTGATCAATCCCTAAAATTTCAGCAGCTTGTTTTTGAGTGAGTTTTTTCTTTTTAATGAGTTTGGCAATTTGACGAGCTAGCTCGGATTTTGCTAAAGCCTCTTCAGGATTTTCAATCCCTAAATCAGCAAAGACATTTCCTGAACTTTCACTTGATTTTGGTTTTTTAGTCATTAGTCTCCCTACTCCCAACTTTGATTTAATTATGCCTAGAAAAGCATATGTTTTTCCAAGATAAAAATTAAAACCTGAAATGATTTTGAAATTTATCATTTAAAATTCCTTAATCGTGTAGTTTGAATTTATTTAATTTGCATAAATAAAAAATTTTCTATTTTGAGAGTTTGTAAACTAATCATCAATAAATTAAAAAACACATGGAAAATTTTCAGGCAGTTATTATTTTGATGTTTGCTGCAATACTCTTAGTAGGCTTATCTCAGAAAGTAAAAATTCCTTATCCTATTGGGTTGGTTTTAGGCGGGGTAATCATAGGATTTACACCGATTCAATATGAAATTTATTTTGATCCAAATTTAATTCTTATTATTGTATTACCTCCTATACTTTATTATGCCGCTTTTGAAATCTCTTTTCGTGAATTTCGTTCTAATTTACAAGAAATTCTTTCTTTAGCATTAGGCTTAGTTATTTTTAATACTTTTGTTATTGGAATAATTTTTCATTGGATTTTTCCAGATTTATCGTTAGCCTTAGCTTTTGCCTTTGGAGCTATTGTTTCTCCACCTGATGCAATAGCGGCGACATCTATTTTAAAACGTTTTTCAATTAATACGAAGCTACTTACAATTTTAGAAGGCGAAAGTCTTATTAATGACGCATCTGCGCTGGTGCTTTATAAAATGGCAGTGGTTGCCCTCCTTTCAGGTGTATTTTCTGTTACAGAAGCAAGTATTGAATTTGTGACAACTGTAACTGGAGGGATAGTTGTGGGGGTAGCCATGGGTTACTTACTTCAAAACATCTCTCGAATTTATTTACAACCTGTATTGGGCGTTGTATTTTCTTTTACAATTCCGTATGTCACTTATATAATAGCTATCTATTTAGGTGTGTCTGGAGTACTAGCGGTCGTTGTAAATGGATTGATTGGCTCTAAAATACTTTTAAGGCATCATTCTTCTTCTCGAAGAATATTTGGTCATGTCAGTTGGGATATTTTTACAATTTTGTTGAATTGTTTTGTGTTTATCTTGCTTGGACTACAGCTTCAAACGTTAACATTTACAATGACATGGCATCAAATACTTATTTATATGGGTGATGCTTTTTTAATTACCTTGGCCATGATTATCGTTCGTATGGGGTGGGTCTATACTAAAAGCACATTTACTTATTTTAAACTACTAAGACTTTACAAAAATAAATCCGTAAATACGCAAATTTTCCGAGAGTCTGCTTTAGTTGGTTGGGCAGGCATGCGCGGGATTGTCTCATTGACAGCGGCTTTAGCTTTGCCTTACACATTACCCAACGGTCAGCCGCTAGAAGGTCGAAATGAAGTGGTATTCATTGTTTTTATGGTCATTTTATTAACTTTGCTTATTCCCGGCTTAACACTTGCACCTCTTTTACGAAAGCTGAAAATTCATCACGTATCCAAACGTCATCAAGGATTTCTTGTAAGAAAGCAGTTAATAGAAGTTGCTAGGCAAACAATCTTGCATTTGCATTCCATACAAAAAGTAAGCGATGAGGAATGTCGTTTTTTGACTTCTCATTTTGATTTGAATAGTAAATTGTTAGAATTTACAAATTCCGGGCTGATTAACAGTTCCGATCTTGAACATGCGAAAAGCTTAGTAATTAAAGAGCAGCGTAAAAAATTACTTCAAATTTGGGAAGAAATGGAAATTGATGATAAGCTTTTAAGTCAGCTTGAACAAGAGTTGGACTTAGAAGAAATCAATATGACACGAGCTGAGCTCACTTAATAGGAAAGCCATTTAATAAAGTTTTGAAAATTTAAACAGATGTGCTAAAGTTATTAGAAAAAGAGGAGATTTTTTATGACTAAAGAAGTTGTTAAACACCGTAAAGATGAGAAAAAGAAACCTGCTTTATCTGCGAAAGAAAAAAAAGTGAAGAAACAAGAAAAGAAACAATCTAAGAAATAGATAAATTTTTTATAGAAAATAAAAAATTTATGATTTAAAAAAGTAACTTAAAAACTGCATAGGATAAATCTTTGTCTTCTCTATTCCTAAATAACGTCCAGCCCAACTCGGCTGTAAACCTGAGAGTGATTCAGCAACTAAAATGCTATTTAGGTAATAAGAGATTTGCAGATAATCTGTATGTTTTTTAGTAAAATTAGCAAGAATGGTTTCTTTAAAGTGTCTATAAAAAGTAAAAAACTTTCTTAAGGCAGTAAAAGATGTGAAGGTTAGCTTTATGCTATAGCCTTCACAGCTTACTTTAATTTTGTTATTATCTAATTCAAGATCTAAATTTCCATCTAAATAAAAATTAGAATTATTCCACTCATTCATCATTTTCTTCTGTATTAACTTTGTCGTGTGTGCGAATAATTAATGAGCCATCTAATTTCCAATGAAAATGATCGGACTCTTCTCCCAATTTGGCCGGAATATAAACATTCATATCATTAAATTCATACGAAATTTCAGCGCCTCTTCCTGTTAACTTATCATACAAACCTGCTGCAAAGTCTGGCCAAGTTGCTTGATGAGTTTTAGTCTTTTCCGCTGCATTTTTAGATGAATGATCTTTAGTTGTCATAAAAACACTCCTTTATTTAAATGCTTTAGTCCTATAAAACCTTTTGTAAGCTTTATGGGTATTTTGACACAAGCTCAAAAAAATATTACCGGTAAAAAAAAACAAAAAATTTAAATTTTTCATTGCCCATTGTCTTCATTTAAATGTGTATTACATTCACTTTCAAATTCGCTCAATTTGCAATAAATAATTTTTTCAATTTCTTCAGTGGGCCCTTTAAGCTGAATCAGTTCTTTGATAAGTGGATAAATTTTAGGGTTGAGGTTTTGTTTAATTGTTTTTGAGACTTGAATAAGATCCTCAAGCGTTTTCGGCTGCCAATTTAAATCTATACCCACTTGTTTTAATAAACTTTCGTTAATATAGAGAACTCCGCAAGCAGGATTAAAAGGTAAACAATGGGTTCCAAAAGTTTCTCGAATAATAGCTGAAATATCTGCTAGTCTAGCTTTGCTTAAAAGTAAATGAGCAGAAATGATTCTTCCATCTTTTAAGCCGTGCTGCATCGCCCCCGTCATAAACTCCGGAGCTAATGTGAAATGGGGTCTTTCTTCAGGACTCTTAATTAAGGCCTGTTTTGCAGCTGCCGCATAATCGTGGGGATTTTGAGAAATCAATTCTACTGAAAAATCATCCTGAGAAGAATTATAATCTGAAACAATTTCAGACAGAACCTCTGCAGGATAACCTCCTAAACTATGTGTAAATATAAGTGACATCCTAACTATTTCCTGTCTTTATATTAACGGATATTAAATTTGTAGTTGAATATATTAAAGTATTCGCAATTTAATATTGATAAAAAATTTTAAATAAAATTATTGACAAAATTTACAACAATTTATAAATACAAAAAGTACTTAATAGGAGTTTGTTATGAAGTATGTTTATGAATTTATTGGGACATTTTTTTTAGTTATTACTGTCGGAATGACAGTATTGAGTCCGCATGCTGCAGAGCTTTGGGCTCCATTGGCGATAGGGTCTATTTTAGCAGTGATGATTTATGCAGGTGGTCATGTGTCTGGTGGCCATTATAATCCAGCAGTTTCGTTAGCTGCTTTTTTACGCAAAAAATTATCTAGAAATGATTTAGGGTTTTATTGGTTAGCACAATTACTCGCAGGTGTTGCAGCAGCCTATGTGACGATTTATTTTAAAGGCGAGCCTGCAAAAACATTTTTCGAACCCGAATATTTTAAAGCAGTTTTAGCAGAATTCTTCTTTACTTTTGCTTTATGTTTTGTTGTTTTAAATGTGGCTACAACTAAAGAGACAGCTGGAAATTCTTATTTTGGTTGGGCAATTGGCTTTACAGTTCTTGCAGGTGCCTATGCAATGGGATCTGTTTCAAGTGCGGCTTTTAATCCCTCAGTTGCTCTAGGCTTATCGATCATGCATATTAGTCATTGGTCTAATATTTGGATTTTTTTAGTTGGTAACTTTTTAGGCGCAATTGCAGCAGCTTTAGTTGTTAATGCTGCACATCCTGAACATAATCAAAAAATTGATGGCTTTTCAAAATAGAGAGCTCGATCCATTAAGAAACTCTTTTTGCTTTGCTAAAAAGAGTTTCTATTCAAAATGATTTTCTTCAACAGGTAAAAACTTTAATAATCTGCTAGGTAAATTTTGTTTTATTTTCATTTCTATTTTATTGATATATTTTTGATAAAGAATGCCTAAATAAATAACAGTCAGTCCAATAAAGCTGAAAACAAAGGGGAATAAAACAGAATTGGCAAAGACTTCATTTGCTAAATAACTAAAATAGATAAATGCCCCAATTGAACCAAAGACCATAAAAATACGACTTTTTAGTAATAAAGACAAAAGCATGAGCAACACATTGATGAGAAAATAGACGAAAAAGTAGCGTTCACTTCTAAACCAAAATAGTTCTGATAAATTTATCCAAAATGTCATTAAGCCAAATAAATACCCCCAAAACGCATAGTCCTTCTTTTTTTTCAAATGAATCATATAAGAAATGCAAATGAGAACAATACCAAAAAACATCGAAATCCAGGCGCTTTTCTCTATAACAGTTTCATTGCCTATAAAAAAAGCTGTTCCGTCCATGATTAAACACCAAATAGAAAAAAAAAGAGGAGCGGTGAGAAAAGGAAAAGAAAAAAAATATAAGGCGATGAGATTGATAATTATAGTTGCAAAGGCCATCGCGAGACGTGTATTTCGATGTGAAAATAAGATGTTTTCAGATTCGTCTGGAGGCCAAATTCCTAAATATTTTTTTATTCCATAAACAGCTAAAGGAGTCATGCAAACTGCAAGAGTAATTAACAACCCTGCTGGAATTCTTAAATTTGGTTTATCCCAAAGTTTTTTACCTAATAAAATAAAAATAAGCGCATAGATGCAAGCAATTAAAACTATCCCCCCTCCCTCAAAAACGTTCCAACCAATCCCGATTAACCAGGTCATAGCGGATAAAATGATCATCGCACCAAAATAAAAAAGCCATTTTGAGACCAATGAAGGTGATTGCAAAGTGCTCACATGACTAGTGTTTAAAGATTGCCAAAGTAATAGACTTTGCTTTTCTGAAATTCCCACATCAGCGGCATGGGAAAAAAAATTTTCTTTGGATATTTCCATAATTAACTCAAAATATTATGGTAAAAGAAGGGGGCTTGTTAAAATTTTTTTGTGGCTCATCCTACTCTTTTTTGATTATCTGGACGAGATCTATTTTAAAATATAAACTCATAAATATAAATTTTAAAAGGCTGATAAATGAGCGACATTACACAAAAAAATTCACCCTTTGCGATAGAAGTCAATCAGCTTTGCCACCTTTATGGTTCTTATCTAGCAGTGAATAACCTTTCATTTAATATTTCAAAAGGTGCGACTTTTGGCTTGATTGGATCAAATGGAGCAGGTAAAAGCACAACAATTAAAATGTTAACAACTTTATTACCGGTGACTTCTGGGCAAGCTTTTATTAATGGATATGATGTTATCAAACAACCGGCAAAAGTGCGTCAAAGTATTGGTTATGTGCCCCAACTATTGTCTGCAGATGGGGATTTGACAGGTTATGAAAATCTGATGTTATCGGCCAAACTGTATGGTTTATCTTATGAGCAAAGACATCAAAAAATTCAAGACGTTTTAAATTTTATGCATTTGA
>Ga0105045_10002374_pt1 | contig 15826 bp, 12 predicted proteins | sample MAT02_FD_78089 | JGI IMG/M metagenome (GOLD analysis project Ga0105045, IMG submission 78089) | Freshwater microbial communities from Lake Fryxell liftoff mats and glacier meltwater in Antarctica - MAT-02 (megahit assembly) | ecosystem: Environmental > Aquatic > Freshwater > Ice > Liftoff...
CCCCTGGATGGCAGCGGGATCGACCCCCCGCTCGAACGCCTCGATCTTCTGGATGAACGCTTTACGGACGATGTTGAGGTTGGACCGGAGCTCATCGTCTCCGCCAAGGCCAACGCCGTCGTAGACCATCCCCGCGAACTCCTTGAGCTCGTCATCGGTGACGACACCCTGGGACCAGGCGCGCCCCATCAGCTGCTGGATCGCCCGCAGTTCCTGGTGCGTCTTTCGGGCATCTTCGCCGAACCTGTGCGCGCCGACGGGGATGTCTGCAAGGGGGCTGCCCATCATGGGGGTGATCCCCGCGATGTCCTTGCCGTCGTTCGCAGCGAGGAAATCGTCGATGGCCGAGATCACCTGGGCAGACGGTGCCGACAGGGCGGCAAACCTCTCCCGCTGAGCGACGGTTCCCTGTGGTCCGCGCTCGCGCGCAGTGGCCTGCTCGGCCTGTCGCTCGCTTCGCTTGTCCGCTCGCGCGGCCCCTGCGATGCCTTCGGAGGACCGCATCTTCTCGCGCTCCATGCCGACGTCTGCGATGCGACCCGTCGCGTCATACTGAGCGTCGATCGCCTTCTTGCCCTGGTACTCGAGCAGGCGCGCCTGCGCTCCGGTCGGAGCGGAGCTGCGCATCACCATCGGGGTATTGGCCGCTCGCTGCTTGTTGAGCGCCAGCTGGAGCGCGTTGATCTCCTGATCCAAGCGTGTCACCACCTGCTGCTGAACGGCGTTCAGCGTGGTGATACCCGCACCTTGGAGCATGGCGTTGCCCTGGAGCTGGATCTGCTGCAGGCGGCCGAGCTTGTAGATGTCGTCCGCCTCGCGCTGGTTTGCCGATCGGGCAAGGATCCGCTGGTAGATCTCCTGCTCGGTGCCGACGTTGTCCCGCGCGTTGTTGGCCGACATCTGCCTGATCGAGGCGTTCTGGCGCTGGGCCTCGATGTCGCGGTCGATGAGGAAGTCGATGTGCGCGGTGGGGTTGGCGTCGCCGTGCGCACCCGAGAACGCGGCCCCGAGAACGGCGATGATCTTCATCCCGAAGCCCATGTTCTTGACGGCGCGCCTCGGGTCGATCTCGTTCTTGGAGAAGTCCCGAGCCGCTTCGGCTGCGAGCTGTTGCGCCTCTCGGATGCGGTCGATCTGTTCGTTCTCACGGCGCGCGGCCTCGACCTCGTTGGCTCGCGCTTCCATCAGCGTCGCCCGATGCTCCTGGGCGGTGTACTCGGCGATCTGGGCCGAGACCACCTGCTCGCGCAGCAGGGCCGTGTCGACGCCGGATTGGTCCTCCCGGCGTTGCATGTTGAGGCCGGTCTCGCGCTCGTTGTAGTCCTTGACCTCCCTGTAGAACGGGCGGGGGCCGGTGGAGGACCTGGGCGCCAGGGCTCCGTACGACGCCTGCGCGTCGGCTCCGGCTTGCTCCGCGGCTCGCATGTTCGCGATGGTCGGGTTGTCCATCGCTGCGAGGTTGGCGTCCATCCGCCGCTGCCGGAGTTCCTGCTCTGTGGCGGGCGGGGGGTGGTTCACCGCGAAGTCAGTGTTGGACCGGATGGACTCGTTCACGGAGCGCAGGTCCATGGGATCCGACGACAGGTCCTCGGATCCACCTGGGCCGCCTTCGTCGTAGTCCACGTACGCGGGGGCGGGGGGTGGTGCGATGGGGTTGCCCTCGGCGTCCATGTCCTCGAATCCTTCAAACGGGAGAGGCATCAGATCTTCCTCCCGTAGTCGCGGTAGGCTTGCTCGGCTCGGCTGTCGCGAAGGTATTCCTTGACCCGCTGTTCTTCCTTGAACGCCTTGTTGGCGGCCTCGAACGCGGCCTGCTCGCGAGCGAGGTTCTCCATGCTCATGCCCCGGTACTTCGCCGCAAACTCAAGGCTGTCCTGATCGGCCTGGACTTTGGTCATCTCCACGATCTGGCCGTCGATCTCTTCCTGCTCGCGGCGCCCGCGGAGATTCGCCTGGGAGGCCGCGTCGGCACGGCCAGCCCTTGAGGTAGCGCTGCCGCGGCCGTATCGGCGCTCAATCTTGCTCGACTGGCGCTCGATCTCGTTTGCTGAGACCGGGTCCCATGTCCTGCGGCCCGTCTCATCCACCGTTCCCGTGCGCTGCACTCTTGACCAGAACTTGTACTGCTCCGGGGTCATGGAGGCCTCTGCCTCCTGGTGTTCCATGTGAGCCCTCGCGTCGGGGTCGCGCTCGGAGGAGCTCCTTCTCAAGAAGACCCCGTCATCCTTGCCCCATTCATCCTTCGACGGGCCGTCGAACGTGTCGAACATGCTCTCCTTGGGCTTGTCAGCAACGAAGCTGAGCCCGGCCTTGTACCCTGCATCGTAGACGCCCTTCTTGGAGCGCTCGTCCGACAGCTCGTAGCCGTTGGACGCGTCCCGCATCGGCAGGTCCGACGGGTCCCCAAGGCCGCTGTAGCGGACGCCCTGGTCGTCCGCGAAGGGGTCCGAGCTTGGCACCCCGCGATCAGGCGGAGGCCTGAGCATCAGCTGACCAGGATCCCCGGCGAACGGGGACGCCGAGCCCATGGCTGACCTCGCGCGAACGTCCTCCGCCTGGCGCGCGTCCTGGGCCGCGAACTGCGACTCGTAATCGGCGAGCATCGAGTCGAGCTTGGAGAGTCGCTGCATCCGGGGGCTGACGTCCAGCCCGGCAGTGATCGGGGCCGGAGCCATGGGATCTTGGCCCCGCGGCGGCGGCGGTCCGGTCCGTCGAGGGGTGCCTGCAGCCTTGACGCCGGCCACCCTCGACCGGGCCATGTCGAGTTCCCGCTGTGCCCCGTCTAGCCCTTCCTTGGCGACCCCTGCACCTGCGGCGAGCTTGTCACCCCCGCTCATGTTCTTCGTTCGCTCGTCCGACAGCTCGTAGCCGCCGCCCATGCCGCCACCACCGGCACCACCGCCGGCATTGGACTCCATCGCGTCGAGCCTCCGCGACAGGTCAGAGACGCCAGCGAGGGACGCCATCGCGGCCCCGCCTACGTCTACCCGCTTGAGCCCATCGTCTCCGGTGCGGACCAGGGAGGGGCCGAGCTCGGTCTGCTCGAGCTGCCCTGCGCCAACGCCAAGCCGCTGCCCGGACGGGCCGTAGCCCGTCTTGTACTCGAAGCCGATGGGGTCGATCTCGCCGACCACCTGCGACGCGGACATCGGGCGGATGTTGTCCTTCGCCCGCTCGTCAGAGATCTTGCTTAGGCCTCCAAGCAGGCCACCCACCGCGCCGATACCCACGTTGGCCCAGCCCTGGCTGCGCTCCGTGTGGAACTTCTGCTCCGCGAGGTCCTGGGCTTGCTGCCCGAGGTGCCGGTCGAGATGGAGCTGGTTCGCCGTGTTGAGCGAATCCATCCCGAGCTGCTCGAACCCGAGCTGGTTTTGGACCATCCCCTGCGACTGCTGGGCGAGCAGCGCTTGGGCCTGCTGCTGCTCCTGGATCCGCGCGAGGCCGGCCTGGTTGTTCGTGTCGGCCTGGGTCGCGGCCCCCGTCGCCATGGCGCCCTGCTGCATGCCGGCCTAGTTGCCGCCGCGTCCCATCGCCGCGAGGGCGTACGTGTCCGACACGTTGCGCGCTGCTTGGGAGCGCATCTGCCCCTCTGCGAGCGAAGGACCAAGCCCCTGGGCTTGCCGCTCGAGGAACTGGAGGTTGTTCCGCTGCGCGTCCATCGCAGGGTCCCCTACCTTGCCCCCCAAGGCGCTGAGGCGGGGCTGGTGGGCAGCCGCGTCGAAGCCGAACTGATGCCCGCCGAAACCTTGAGGCTGCTTGAGAATATCCCAATTCTTCTTTGCCATTACGTGCCCCTTTGTGCGTCCGACGTGCGACGCGGTCCTTTTTGTGCGCCAAGCTCGAACACGAGCCCGACGATCGCAATGGTGTCGTTCGTGTTCGAGCCAGGCGGTTCGTAGATCCTCACCGTAAGCCCCGAGATCTGCTGGCGAGATAGGCGAAACGGCATGTATGCGGGTGCGGGGTTCTGCCAGGTGAACGTCTCACCTGCAGGGGAAAGCCCCTCGTAGGACCCGTCGTCGTCGTACTCGATGTCGACGAACATGGCCCCTGCGTACCGGCGCTCGGATTGGACGCCGACCTCCCACACGCGGTGCATCCCGGCGTAACCAGCCAGGTGCAGCCACGCGGTTCGGATGTCGATCGGGATCCCCACGTTGCCGCCCTGGTTCGAGTCGGTGAACGTGAGCGGCCCAAACAGGCTCCTCTCGACGTGAAGGCCGCCCTCGTGCAGTGCCACGTGTGCGATGTCGCTTGCGTAGCCGCGCCACGCGCACCCACTGACCAGGCGGTTGCGGCGAGGAATGACCGACGCCATCGGCATCACGGCCTCAGACCACATTCTGTGGAAGTAGTCGTAGATCAAGACCGTGGGCCGAGCGCTGGTGTGCGCCACCGTGTCTGTGAGGAGGGAGATGACGCTGTCCGCGGTGGCGTTGAACGAGAACCCCAGGGTCGTGACGTTCTCCACCCACGTCACGATAATGTTCGTTCCCGCCCCGTTGGATACTGACGCGATGACCCCGTGGAGCGGTTCTCCGACGCCGGTCTGACCAACGATGAGCGCCTGGATCTGCTGTCGTGCCGACGCGGTAGAGATGTTGGGTGGGCGCACGTAGATGAGTACGACGTCCACGTCGGTCCCGAGGACCTCGAACGTGAACGTGATCGTGCTGCCGCCGTTCGCGTTGAGCGCGAAGAACTCGTGCTCCACCGTGCGCGTGAAGCCCGGACGCCCGTTGCAGGTGAGCCTGACCTGGTGACGGTCCTCGAGTAGCGTCGCGTCGGAGATGTTCCCCGCGTCTCGGAGGAAGTCCTCGACAGACGCCCCTGCCGATACGAAGTCGAGCTGGAAGGACAAGTCCAGCAGATAGTAGCCCTTGTGGCTTTGGAAGAATACCCCCGGAGGGGCGAGCACGATGGACCGAGGCTCGATGCACCCGGTGCCCTCATGGCGGGGTGAGATGTTCAGCGACGCGCCTTGGCCGAGGTCGTTGTTGAACTCCCCTGAGATGGTGAAGATCCCGGCGCGGGTGAAGACGACCAGGATGTCGCCCATCCCGACCATCGCGGTGATCTCGTCGATGCCGTCCACCCTGAACGTGTTCGTGTCGCTGAACTCCGGCGCCTGGTAGAAGTCGGACCCGAAGTCCGGTCGAACCTCCTTCGAGTACCAGATCGTCGCGTTGTCCTCCCCTGTCGTCATGAGCACCCTGTTACGGTATCGCGCGATCACACTCATCGCAGGAACCGTCTGGGGTGGCATCGGAGTGATGCCGTACGACAGAGAGAACTGGTAAGGGCCGAGCCCTTGATAGATGAGCAGGGCGTCTTGTACCCCGTCATACACGTCGGTCCAGATCGACGTCGGGTCGTTGATCGTCGCGTTGATAGAGTTGAAAAAGGAGCCCTCTAGGTTCGCGCCGTACACCCTGTAAAATGAGCCGCCGATGGGCAGCTGACCGGGCGACGGTACGTTCGTCAGAGCGGACACCATGTTAAATACCGTGGTGCGGTACACCTCGACGGTGATAGGCTGGCCCGAAGAGTAGAACACCGATGGCCCCTTGAGCGACATCGTCATCGACCGAACCCGGTAGACGACGGCGAAACCCGCGTTGGCCTCGCTCACCGTGAACGTGTAGACCCGCGACGGGCCCGAGCGGTGGACCTGGTTCTGAGCGTCAGTCCATACGTACACCGCGTACATCTGGTAGACGCCCGCGTCGAGCCCGGCCTCCACAGGGACCAAGCTCCCGGGTGGAAGCGGGAGAAAAAGGTGCCTGAGAACCTCGGGGGCCCACGGGTAGCCGAGCTCGACAGTTTGGACCCCGTCGTAGCTAGACGGGCAACCTCCGGCGATGACGAGGGACCGCCCTGCCTCGACAGACTGGTGCATGGCTCGAGGGTACGGCGCGAGGAAATTCTCCGAGGGTTCTGGTACGCCCGCCTCGCGCGGGGCGGTCCAGGGGTCCTCCATGTAGAACTTGTAGTGGACGATAGCCGACCCCTCGGGCTTGAGTTCGGACCGGAACACGCCTGCTCCGAGCGAGGCATCGAGGGTGCGCACTGCCACAAACCGAGCCCACAGGACACACGGAATGGCGTAGGCCTTCCGGTCAGGGCCAGATGGACGAGGCGGGCACGGAGAAGGAAGGTGGTTGCGGCGCTTCTGCGGGATCATGAGACCCCAGGACTGCTGATCCCATGCTGGAGACCAAACCGACAGCCGTCCGTCTGCGATCCCGACGGATGATGCGGTAGCGACGATCTGCGGGCGCAGTAGGGGCCCATCCACAGCGAGGTTCCAGTTCCTCTTCTGGAGGTTCAGGACGAACACCCTGGACTGGGCCCACCCGTCCAGCAGTCCGGCGTTATTGTAGGACGCCAGTACGTAAACGTCCTCGGTGCCGTTTTCGCCCATGATAGACGTACCGCTTCTCCATGACCACGGAGAAGACACCATGCACAGATTGGGTACCCAGTGTTCGTTGCCTACCAGGCTCACGTTGGACCCGTTGATCTCCCTGTAAGCCAAATAGTGGCAGTACCGGTCGGGGGTGTCGAAGGCAACGCTGCTCAGTCCCGCTTCGGCGACCACGGTCACGCGGTCGTTGTTGATGCCCGTGAGGCAATGCCCCACGTTGTAAAACCTGGCCAAGGGGAACGCGTCGAACGTCAGCACTGGCCCAGCCGCGCTCACTCCGTCTCCGACGTCCATGTGGCTCGAGTAGAGCCGGTAGTCTGTGACGTCCCGGTCGTTACCCTCGTAGGTGATGACGACGCATCCGTCGTTGACGGCGCGCTCGTAGGCGATGACGCCTAGGACTCCAGTCATCTCGATCGTAAGGTTAGTGATCCATTCGATGTCGAGCCAGCCCAGGCCTGAGTACCGGGACGTACTCACCGTGTCGGCCGCGACCGCCTTGCGCGTCACGACGTAGTCTCCGCTGGCCGACCCGATGACAGGCGACACGTCGTAGAGCAGGTCCGGGTGCAGTGACGACGTCCCCTGGCTGACCCAGGTCGTACTGCTGAAGCTCGCCATGTTCATCGTGGCGCGGCGGATCACGGCGTTCTGGACGGGCCCGGTCAAGATCAGAGGCGCTCCGTATTCGAGCCAGTGAACGATGAACTGGTCCCCGCTTGCGATGATCTTCGGGGAGTCCACCAGGCGGTCGCCCTCGAGGGGGATCCAGACCGTGTTCGTGAAGACAGTTACGCTGTCTCCGTTTTCCTGCTCGATCTTGCAAGTCGCCTCGATGATGGGCAGGGGCGACTTCGCAACGATATAGACCGTGCACCTGTAGACAACCCCGCGGTGCGTGAGGGTCGCTACGTCCGGCTGGTCATAGATCGCGGAGATCTGGCTGGTCATCCTGCCCCGTTGTTTTCCGTGTACGAAGACCCGGAGATGAACTCGACCTTGAGTGCCCCTCGGTTGCAGGGTCCACGGTATATGAGCGTGTCGTTCGAGGTCCGCACGACTCCGTCTGCGGAGATCAACCCCACGACGTGGTTGTGCGAGAACAGGACGAGCTCGCCTCGGAAGGTGGTGCAGCTGGTGAACACCAGGTCGTCGGGCAGGCTGCTCACGACCTGGGAGACGCCCACGAACTGGTAGCCGCGGCGCTTGTTCAGGATCCCCGTCTTGTCGAACTCCACGTTGCGTGCCCGCTGGAGCATGCCTGGACTGCGGACGATGGCCGCCTTCTTCTCGTCAAGGCCAGAGAACGGGATTTCGAGAGTCTGTGCTTCGAGCGGCATGGTTACCCCGTGATCACGTAGATCGATCCTACACCACCGGCTCCGCCGTTGCCGCCGTCGGAGTCGGAAGCTCCCGACCCCAGACCGGAACGGCCGTTTCCGCCGCCACCGCCGGCACCGCCGCCGGCACCACCATCTCCGCCTTGGCCGCCAAAACCGAAGAGGCCTGACCCGCCGATCTGGTTGCTGCCACCCCCACCGCCACCGCCACCGCCACCGCGAAGCATCGACCCAGAAGAGCTGGACACCCCGTTGGTCCCGTTGGCCCCGGCCGCCCCGGCTGCGGCGCCAGTGCCCGGAGTGATTTTATTTGTTGTTTTTTTGGTATTGGTGGTTGTTAGGATGTTTGTGGTGCTGTTGCAGCCACCCTGCCCGCCACCACCACCGCCGCGTAGGGATCCGCCGCCAAGCCCGGCCACGACCCCCGTAGAGGCGCGCCCAGCCCCGCCGCCGCCGCCAAACTCCGCGGAGATCCCCGAAGAGGCGGCGGACCGACCGGACTGACCCCCACACCCTCCTCCGACTGACACCAAGGGCGATGCCGAGTTCGGCGCACCACCAGCTCCGCCGATGTCCGCCGCCGTGCTGCCCTGCTCCCCTGCACCGCCGGAGCCGCCACCACCTCCACCGCGCTGGTTGACCGCCGCGTTGTTTCCCCAGCCGCCACCACCACCGCCGAAGGCCGTCACGAGGTACCCCAAGGTCCCGAACCTCGTGTTGCCTCCGTTGCTGCCCTGCGCCCCGTCGTTGCCGACTGCACCGTTGCTGCCGTCAGCACCCACCCCGCCTGCGCCTCCGGCGGCGACGGCCCAGGAGACGGACCCTGGCAGGTCGCCTGCTAGCAGCTCCGCGATCACACAGGCCCCGCCTCCGCCCGCGGCTCCACCCCACGCGGCCGCTTGCGCCGTCCCGCCTCCACCGCCTCCACCGCCTCCACCGCGGAGGATCACTTGCACGGGCGTGGTAGCGGTAGCCCATGCAGGCTTCGTCCACGTGCCTGCCCCGGAGGTGAGCTGCGACTGGACGTCAATGGGGGCCCCGTCGGCACCGTTCGTGCCGTTGGTCCCGTTGGTCCCGTTCGTGCCGTTCGTGCCGTTGGTCCCGTTGGTCCCGTTGGTCCCGTTCGTGCCGTTTGTGCCGTTTGTGCCGTCGGCCCCAGGCGGCCCGGGTCCGCCTGAGACCTGCTCGAGTTCGGAGGCGGTGGCGTTGATGGCGGTGAAGGTCGCCAGGAAGTCGCGGCGGAGTTCCTGGCGTAGCCGCTCGATCGCTGCGTCCCTCTGCGTCGAGGTCCTCGACGTGAATGTCCGCAGCGTGACCATGGCCTAGACGATGGTCGCGATGTTTGCTCCCACGCTCGTGGATGCGGTCAGCGCCATGACGATCCACGCATCGTTCGCTGCGCTGCGGCGGATGATCGCCGCCTCGCCTGCGCTGTTGAGCGTCAGGGTGCCGCCGGTCACCACGAGGGTGTACGCGCCACCCGACGATACGGCCACGCGCAGGTGGACGATCTGCCCCGGGTACGAGTTCGCGGTCGAGATGACGATGGTGCCGGCGGTCTGGTTGATGTTGACCTCCTGGACGGCGGAGGTCAGCGCGACTGCGGCGTTCGCCGCAGGCGAGAGGACCTGGTTCGCCTGACCGGCGCTGAGGAACCCGACGGTGTTGTCGATGCGGAAGACCTCCGCGAGCTCGACACCGAGGGCACTGCAGCGCAAGCCGATGACGGTCCCGTCCGCCTGGATGCGGATCTTCATCACCGGGAAACCGCCCGCGTTCATGATCTGGTACTCGTTGAGGACTCCGATGGATGCAGGCATGGCGATCTCCTATGGCGCGACCGCAGGGCGGCGGCTGGGAAGGGGGTTCATGTGGAAGTACACATCCAGGATGCCCTGGGTGAGCGTGTTGACGTTGCCGCCGGTGGTCGCGATCGTCGCGATGGGCGCGAACGCCGCGGCCCCGATGAACGCCCGCATCGCGGACTCGGTCGCCCCGGGGGTGCTGGCGTAGCCGGGGGTCGCGCTGGTGAAGACGTTCGTCGACGTCAGGTAGGATGACGTCGAGGCCGCGCGACCGAGGATGACCGTGGCGGCAGAGACGGCACCTCCCGAGAAGCGCTCAACGAGGTCAACGAAGAACTGGCCTGCGAAGATGTTCTGGGGCACGAAGTTCCCCCCGATGATGTTCGGGGACGCGCCCCTGTTCGCGCTGAACAGGGCGGCGATGTCCAGGACCTGGCTCCCCGCTGCCGCCGTGAGGTCGCGGAACGTGATGCGGCCGCGCCACAGCCACCCCATGTTCACGAGATAGCCGTTGTTGCTCAGTTGGGTCTGAGCCATGACGAATGGATTGCCCGTGACTGCTCCGGGCCGGACGATGTCAGGCATTTGCGCCTCCGGTGTTCATGGTCTGGGGTACCTTCTCCAGCCGAGCTGGGATCGTGTGTCGGTGATCCGCTTCGACCGTCCAGTTGACCGCCGCGCGTTTGCTTGGATGATGGCCTGGCGCGCGCGCTCCTGCTCGGAGCGGAACTGGCCGGATTCCTTCTGTTGGCGCTCGGCGATCTTCGCCGCAACGGTGGCCATCACGTAGATGTCCTCCCCATGCGTGCAGTCCAGAAGTGACGCGTCCAGCACCAGGCCTTGGGGGGACTGGACGTACCACAGCTGGTAGGTCGACGACCCGGGATCCGGCAAGATCCACAGGTTGTTCGCCCCCGCGAAAGGAGCTCCGATCCCAGCGAGCCCGCCTCCGATGACCCGGAACATGAGCTCGTCGTAGTTCCCGGGGCTGCCCTGGGACGAGAAGTCCAGCTCGAGCAGCGGGGGCGCCTCGATGACAGGGCTTACCTGCCCAGCGCTGATCACACGGTCGAGCCTGCGAACCTGCATGAAGTCTGCGGGTAGCGCGTAGCTGGGCGTCCCAGCTACCGTGTCGATCGTCGACCTCACGGCGTACGTGTCCGGGTCGATGCTGACCTTGACACGCCACAGCTCGCGCACAGCATCGTCGACCCACTGGTTCACCAGCGGGTCGGAGATGTTGCGATCGCCCACGGCGTCCGCGAGGTTGCGGCCTCCGGTCGCGAGCTGCAGTCGTGTCTGAGTCGTCGGCATGGCCTACAGGTTGTAGACGCTGATATCGCCCACGCCGTTGGCGGACGGGAAGCTGCACGCGAGCTGCATGTACCCGCCCAGGCGCGCCTCCATGGCGTTCTCCGTACCGTGGCGGACGAACTTGCTGTCGTCGTCTTCGTAGGTCATCCAGGCCATCCAGTCGCCCATGGACCACCAGATCCACGTGTCCTTCTGGAGCATGTACACGCGGTTGGCCGGGCAGTTGCGCGATGCCACGATGTCGATCTCGCCGACGTCGGTGACCAGCTTGATCGACCGGAACGAGAACTTCGCGACGTCGCCGTCCATCGACGCGCCCGCGACGCGGCTGTACTCGACCTTCGTCCCCATCACCTTGCGCAGGCGCGCGAAGGTCTGGTTGCTGACCAGGGCGATGTCCGGCTCCCCGCCGAAGTCAGCGATGTCGGCCGCGAGCGAGATCAGGAACTCCTCGAGGTTCGCGTCGATGCTCGCGTCTCCGACGCGGCGAACGCCGCCCATCCGGTCGTCGCGGTTGCGTACGACCGTGAAGAACGGAGCAGCGCCCGGGGCGGTCATCGGCAGCCACGCGTCCAAGCCGCGGATGTAGTTGTTGAATCCACCTCTGAGGAAGATGTGGTTGCCGGCCTGGAACTCGCCGACGGCGTTGCTGAAGGTGCCGTCCTCCGCCGTGATGGTGAGCGTCCCCCTCGAGATCGCGGAGATCGCGTCCTGGGTCGCACCGAGCACGCCCGTCAGGCCATCGCCCGTGGCCGGCACGATGGTCATGTTCTGGTCGAGCACCCACACGCTCGAGCGGTCCTGCAGGGTGATCGTGGCGCCTGCGTTCGACGCGATGCGGCCGAGCGCACCTCCGCCGTTGCCGTAGACGGCATGAGCCATGACCTTCTTAAAGGCGGTCATCGCCGACTTCGAGCGCGAGCTGACGAGGTCGTAGAACGCACCCGCGTCGTTCCGCGTGGCAGCAACCGCCTTGTGGTTCAGGGAGAACAGCGCGAACATGTCGTTCGTGGTGATCTGGAACGCATCCTCGACCATGTCCGCCTTGGTCGCCATGGCTGCGCCGAAGTCGGGGGACACGCCCGCGATGGGTGCGTAGGCGAACGGCAGCGGGGCGTACTTGCCCGCGAAGTCGGTCCGCTTGGGGAAGATGCCCAGCTCCGGGGCTTTCGACAGAACGAGGTCTTCGACGCTCGTTTTGTCAGTCATCTCCTTGAGGATGTCCTGGATGTTGTCGAGACTCGCGATGGATGCAGGCATGTGGAGTTCCTAGCGGCCGCGGTTGGCGCGTTGGATGAACGCCTCGCGGCGCTTGTGGAGGGGGATTGGGCCCCGCGGTTCGCCGCTCGAGGCGGCCATGTCGGGGGTGATCGTCTTGACGGGCTTTGCCGACGCTTTCGGCTTCTCCACTGGCTTCGCGCTTGCGGTGCCCACGTTGAGATTCTTGAGGAACCGCTCCGTGCGGACCGCGATCAGCTCGCGGTCGTACATCGGGCGGCGTCCGGCTGAGTGCTCCTCGGCCGCGAACTTTTCCCATTCACGGACCCCGATCTCCTCGCGGACGGACTCGGAGACGCTGGATGCTCGCGGGTACTTCGTCGCGTCTCCGAGTTCGGCGACGAACTCCCGCCGCTCGGCTGCGATGTCGGAGTCGATCTGTCGCTGCTGATCGCGCTGCTCCCAAGAGTTCAGGCGGTCCGTGACGCGACGCGTCTGCTCGAGGGCAACGGCAGCCTCGTTCTCGACCCGGACGCTTCCTGGGTTGAGGGCGTCCTGGGTGAGCTTCTCGAGCAGCTTCTTCGGGTCCTTGCCGCGACGGCGCAGCGCGGCGATGGGGTCGCGGTCGATCTCGTCGAACGGATCGTCGACGGGTCGTTCCTGGCGTGGGGGTGCCGACCTTCGTCGAGCAGCGTCTTCCTCGGCCAGCGAGCGGGCTTCGGCGTCGCGCCGTCGCTGCTCGAGCCGAGCGGTGATCTCCGCGATCTTCTTGTCTTCGACGTTTTCGTCGGCTTCGGCTGCGGGGGCTGCCTCGGCCTCGGGTGCCGGTGCCTCTGCTGGCGAGGCCTTCGCTGCCCGGTCGATGAACGCCGACCTCGAACCGGGGGAAGTAGCGGGAGCGGGAGCGGTGGGTTCGGCGTTGCTGGTGTCGGGTGCGGTTTCGGTGCTCATTGGACGAACCCTCCTGCTTGGATGGGTGAGGCCGGATCTTCCGGCATTGGCGTCGCAATACCAGGCTGCATGGGCATCGCAGACGGCGGAGGTTGTGCGGCGGCCATCTGGGCTGCTGCTTCCGCTGCTGCTTGCGCTGCTTCCTGTTTTAAGAGTGAGTCTGCGTGGCCGATGAGCCGGCGCAGGTGGAGTAGCTCGGCGTCTGTGGCGTGGTACCGCGCTTGCTGCAGCGCGTGTTCCTGCCACCCGTGGCGGACGAGGTAGGGCAGGTCGCACGCTCGCGTGGCGGCGGTGGCCCTGCCCTTGAGCGCCTGGCCCACAAGGTGGCGCGACAAGTCGCGGGCCGCGAACGCCAGGTCGTTCGAGCGATCCAGGTCAGGGAAGTCGTAGAGCTCGCGGAACTCCTCCGTCGAGATGACCTGCCCCTGGTGCAGTTCGGTCAGCTGCGTCAGCTTCCCCTGGGGGGTGAGCGCGAGCGCGGAGATCGGGTCCACCCGCACGACGCTCGGGTGCCCCGTCAAGCGCACGTCATCGTAGGCGAGCTCCTCGAGCATGTCGCCTGACGTGGCATAGGCCACGTTCCCGCGCTTCTTCTTCTTCGCCTTGTCGTCGTCGTCGTCAGCGTCGTCGTCGTCGTCAGCGTCGGGGTTCTCGGCGATGTCCTCGAGGACTTCCATGTGCAGGCGCGCGAGGGTGATGGTGAAGCGCTCGAAGGCCTTCGAGATCACCGCGTGCCGCTCCGACTCGATGTCGTGGTGGGTGATCAGCGCCTTGCCGCTGTTCAGGCCCGCGGGCTTCTCCGACTTCGCGGACATCGGCGACACGCCCTCGATCTCGTACATGGATTGCCGCTGGCGCTCCGTGTACATGATCATGTCGTTGCTCGCGGGCGACGGTTGCAGGACGATCGGCGGGGTCGGCCCGTTCACGATCACGAACTCTCCGACCTCGTTCGTGAAGGAGTCCTCCTGGATCGTGCTTCCGCCGTAGAGCACGATCTTGGTCCCGCTCAAGAGGCGCGCTCCGTCGGAGATCGCCTCCGTCAGCTGGTTCTGTTCTTCCTGCAGCCCTGCTAGCCGCTCGGGGATGCCGCGTCCGAAGAACTGCTCGGGGTCCTTCGAGTAGTGGAAGAAGGCGAACGGGAAATGGTCCTTGTCGTACTCCTCATCGAGGAGCGTCGCGCCGTCGACGACGATGACGTGGCGTCCCGCTGAGTCTGGGCCGTCCGGCAGGCGCCACGCCTCGATGAGCGTCACGAGGTCGTCTTCGTCGTCGCTGGTGACCCCGGCGGTGGACAGGTGCTTGCGGTCGGTGTTGTCGAGGCGATCGATCTCCGACTCGCGGTCCGGATAGAGCTCGGTCAGCATGCCGCGGTCGACGGTCGCGAACTCGTACATCGTCCGCACGCACCTCGCCGCCTCCTCGCGGGGGTGGACCATCAGGTTCCCGCGCCACACCCGGTACCACTGCGGCTGCCCGTGGCGCTCGCACACCTTGATCACGCCCGTCCCGTAGATGGTCGCGTCGAGGGCGGCGTCCTCGCGGTGCTGGTTGGCGTCGACGCGCTCCCAGTCTCCGGCCAGGTACCGGGTCATCAGCTTCGCTCGCTGTGCCACCTCGAACGAGCCACCCACCGTCCACACCTGCGGCACCGGGAGGTCGCGGGCGATGCGGCTGAGCTGCGTTTCGCAGACCGATCGGATGACGTTGTAGCGCGCGCGGTGCCCGATGTTCCGAGGCCCCTTGAGGTCGACTCGCGTGGACTCGTCCAAGAACGCCGAGCGGTGCTGCGTGAGCCGGTCTCGGCACCCGTTGTCGAGCAGGCGCCTCGCGACGTCGATCACCTCCGCGTGGGGGTCACCCTTGATCGTCCACCAGCGGCGGTTCTTTGACGCCCCCTTCTTCACGTGGACCCCATGAGCGCGCGCCATGCGTCTGTGGTGTGGGAGGCATCCGAGCACCCGGCCGCCTCGACGAGCAGCGTCCCAAGGCCAAGGCGGCGCGCCTCGGCTGCGACAAACACGTAGTGCAGGACAGGGCGGTCGAAGACGACCCATCCGGCAAGCGCCAACGGGCTCGAGGCCATCGCGGCGACCAGTACGGTCGACTTATCCACAAGCTCGTTTACGAGCATCCCATGCGCGCGAGCCAGGAGGCGCTGCTGCACGAACGCTGCACCCACCTGCACCATCCGCTCCGGGTTCGACCGGCGCAAGGAGCGCGACCAGGTTGCCTGGATCCACCGGACCTCCGAAGCCAACGGGGCCCGGAGGACCACGGGTAGGCCTCCCGCCGTGAAGAGCCCGTCGTCGAGCTGTTCTGCGGCGCTCAACCGGGAGCCTTTTTCGGCGCCTTCGCTCGGCTGAGCGCCTCTGCGCGGTCCTCGGTGCGCTCGGTGACCAAGGCGTCGATTTTGGCCTCGAGCAGATCGATCCGGCGTGCCTGCGCTTCGACACGGAGGGCCAACGCCTCGGATGCACCGCTGCTGCTCACGCGCACAGGGTGAATCCACCATGGCGCATAACGCAAGGCCTTTTTTCAGTACCCGCGGTTACGCGCGCGCTTTTCCTCAAGAATCCGGGCCCTTACAGAGCGCTCGCGCACCGCCTTGAACCCCGCCGCGATGGCGCGCCAGCGGCTCTCGTCGTCCATCCAGCCTGAACTGTCAGCTTCCGCTGGCTCCCGCGTGTGTTGCCGGAGCTCGCGGTGGGCGTAGAGCCATGCGTCTGCGGCGTGGTCCGGTGGCCCCTCCTTCCACTTCTCGCGGTCGG
>Ga0105045_10002376_pt1 | contig 15819 bp, 15 predicted proteins | sample MAT02_FD_78089 | JGI IMG/M metagenome (GOLD analysis project Ga0105045, IMG submission 78089) | Freshwater microbial communities from Lake Fryxell liftoff mats and glacier meltwater in Antarctica - MAT-02 (megahit assembly) | ecosystem: Environmental > Aquatic > Freshwater > Ice > Liftoff...
CAAGATTAACTTATTTTAGGAATAATTTAAGTCAATTTCAACAACCACGTTTTAATGTTAGAAATGCAATAGAAAGTGATACAGTTTTCTTAATGAAAACAGCTCGAGAAATGAGAAACAATTTTGATCGGTTTCATGCTGATGCAGTATTTACTAAAGCAACCGCTGATGAATTTTTAGCAACCTATGTGGAACAATCCATTCGTGGTTTTGCAGATATCGTATTGGTGCCAAATGATAATAACATTCCGTCTGAAAGTTTTTTAACAGCAAAATATTATAAATCAGAATGGGAAAAACTAGGAATTCCAGTATCTAAAATGGTACTTTCGGCAGTGTCAGCTAGCACAAATAAAGGATGGTACAAAAAGCTTGTAAGTGAAATGACCTATCACTTGCATGAACAAGGTGCAGCCTACATTTTTATGAATACACAATCAACAAATAGAGCTGTGTTTTATACTTGGGAACAATTAGGCTATTCGCTTGGTTGTACCACCCATGTTTTAAGTATTAATAATTTGAAATTATGATTCCATTCTTAAACTTTAACTATATGAACGAAGCCATCAAAAAAGAATTGGTGCCTTCATTTGAGCAATTTATTGATAAAGGCTGGTATGTACTTGGTGAGCAGGTAAAACAGTTTGAGAAAGAATATGCAGCATATTGCCACACTAACTGCGCTGTTGGTTTAGCCAATGGATTGGATGCGCTAATTATCGCATTAAAAACATTGAATATTGGGGAAGGTGATGAAGTAATAGTTCCTTCAAATACATACATAGCAAGTTGGTTAGCTGTAAGTTACGTTGGAGCAACACCAATTCCTGTTGAGCCAAGTATTGATACCTACAATATCAATCCGATGTTGATAGAAGCAAAAATAACTTCGAAAACCAAAGCCATTATGCCCGTACATTTATATGGCCAATGTTGCGAAATGGATCCAATTATGCTTTTAGCAAAAAAGTATCAATTGTTTGTTATTGAAGATAATGCACAATCGCAAGGTGCAACTTTTAATACTCAACTTACTGGGAGTTTTGGAAATATTAATGCCACAAGTTTTTATCCTGGAAAAAATTTAGGTGCCTATGGTGATGCAGGCGCGGTAACCACAAATGACAGACAACTTGCCGAAAAGGCAATGATTATTCGCAATTACGGTTCACAGCAAAAATATTTTAACCAAGAATTAGGCATTAACTCAAGGCTTGATGAGTTGCAAGCAGGTTTTTTAAGCATTAAGCTAAACCACCTCAATCATTGGAACGAATTACGCAATAAAATTGCATCTCAATATTTACTTGAATTGAGCAGCATTGATGGTATTATTTTACCTCAAATTGCAACAAATGCAACAAGTGTTTACCATCTGTTCGTAATTAGAACAACAAAAAGAAATGAATTAATTACCCATTTAACAACCCATGGAGTTGGAACATTGATACACTACCCTATTCCACCTCATTTGCAACAGGCATATTCATTTCTTAATTATCAAAAAGGTGATTTTCCTATTGCCGAAAATATTGCCGAAACATGTCTGAGTTTACCGATATATCCAGGTTTAAAAGAGGAGCAAATAACCGAAGTTTGTAATCAAATAAAATATTTTTTTAATGCCTAAATTATCTATTATCATACCGTGCTATTTTAATGGCGATAATATTCCAGTAACAGGGGCAACACTTTTAGCCAATGAAAAATTATTTCCAAATGATGTATCATTTGAGTATATTATGGTAGATGATGGCAGTAAAGACAACACATTTGAAGCGTTACAATCGTTCAAAAATCAGCACCCACACAAAATCAAAATAGTAAAGTTATCAGGTAATTTTGGTTCATACAATGCAATTCAAGCTGGTATGAAATATGCCACAGGCGATTGCAATATTGTGACAGCAGCCGACCTGCAAGATCCGCCAGAGTTAATGGTAAAAATGGTTGATTACTGGAAAAAAGGATTTAAACTAGTACTTGCAAATAGAGAAGGAAGAGATGACCCATTCTTGAGTAAATTACTTGCATCTGCATACCAGCGTTTAATTAAAAAATATGCACTACCTAGCTTACCTAATGGCGGTTTTGATTTTTGTTTATTTGATAGGCAACTAAAAGAAGATGTGCTGGCCATGAAAGAAAAAAACACCAATTCACTTTATTTATTGGTGTGGTTAAAATACGAGTACGCATGCATCCCATATAAGCGTCTCGAACGTAAAATAGGTAAGTCGAGGTGGACAATGAAAAAGAAAATTCAATTGTTTATTGATTCATTTGTTTCCTTTTCGTATGCCCCACTAAGATTCATAACCATTAGTGGATTGCTACTCGGCATGGGTTCTATGGTATATGCTTTGTATGTGCTTTGGGCCAAATTGAGTGGAGACATTAGTGTAGAAGGATGGACGGCAATGATGGTGGTATTTCTTTTGGTATCAAGTTTTCAGATGATAGCAATAGGAATTATTGGTGAATATTTGTGGCGCAACTTGGATGCAACACGAAATAGACCTGCGTTTATTATTGATAAAGTTTTATGAGGGATTTGAAAAAATGGTATGCCCTTTATACCAATCCGCGGGCTGAGAAAAAAGTTGCCCAATCATTGCAACAAAAAGACTTTGAGGTTTACCTGCCACTCATTACAACAGTAAAACAGTGGAGCGACCGAAAGAAAAAGGTAGAAGAACCTTTATTTAAATCTTATTTATTTATTCATACTGAGCATGAAGCAAATCACCTAAATATTTTACAAACCCAAGGTGTGATGAAATTTATTCGCATCGGTAAAGAAATTATTTCCATACGACCGCAACAAATTGAAGCAATTAAACTTTTATTGGCAAATGAATCAGATCTTGAAATAAGCAATGTGATATATAAACCAGGTGATGAAGTAGAAATTTTTGCTGGCCCACTTAAAGGCTTAACAGGTTATATCATCCAACAAAAGGGTACTCATAATTTTTCCCTCACTGTAGAACAACTAGGTACCTCCATTTTAATTACCGTCCCAAGTAATTATCTCAAAAAATAGCATACTCGCTGCTGGCAATTTAGGCTGAAAAGTAAATCAACTTAGCAATCAACTATTAAACAACCCATTTTAGGTTTAACACAAAATTAATTGTTTATTGATTTGGAATTGTCCTACAATTTAATTTAATATTGAGTAGTTTTTTTACTCGATACGACTTTTTGTGAGGTAACTCACCTTGCGAAGCAGTGCCCAAAGCATTTTGTTAGATACATTAATCACATCCAAAACCCGTATTAAGCTGCTGTTAAAGTTTTTCTTAAATAGCAAAACATCCTCTTATTTGCGCAATTTAGAAAGTGAATTTGGCGAAAGTTCAAACGGCATTCGTGTGGAATTAAATAAATTGGAGCAAGCAGGTTTGCTAAGCACAAGTGTAAGCGGCAATAAAAAACTGTTTAGAGCAAATACACTCCACCCTCTATTTTCAGATATTCAAAATATACTGATGAAATATACTGGATTAGATAAAATAGTAGAACAAGTGGTTGGCAAATTAGGAGATATAGCAATTGTATACCTAGTAGGTGACTTGGCAAAAGGATTGGATGGTTCAATAATAGACCTAGTGTTTGTTGGAAAAATTAATCATTTGTATTTAAAAAATTTAACTGAGAAAGCAGAAAAATTGATACAGAAAAAAATAAGGTTCGTTATATTTTCTGAAGCAGAATTTGAAACCCATAAAAAATTGATTTTAGGGCAACCTTATTTGGAAATACTAAGTTAGTTGCACAAACTACAAATGGAAAAAGTATTCATCATAGCAGAAATTGCACAAGCCCACGAAGGAAGTTTAGGCTTAGCGCATAGTTACATTGATGCCTTGGCTGATTGTGGTGTAGATGCCATAAAGTTTCAAACCCATATTGCAGATGCTGAAAGCAGTTCGTTTGAACAGTTTCGTATACCATTTAGCTATGAAGATAAAACACGCTATGATTATTGGAAACGAATGGAATTTGATTGCGATGAATGGGCCGGGTTAAAATCTCATTGTGAGGAAAAGGGAATAGCATTTATTTCGTCTCCATTTTCAGTTGCGGCTGTCCGCTTGCTTGAGCAAATTGGAGTAAAACAATATAAAATCGGGTCAGGCGAACTCGCAAACTATTTGATGTTAGATGCAATTGCTAAAACAGGAAAAAGCATCATCTTATCCTCAGGAATGAGTGATTGGATAGAGTTAGATGAAACCCTTCAATTTCTTACACCCTATGGAAATAAGTTAGCTCTACTACAATGCACAACAGCTTACCCTACAGTTCCAGAAGAATGGGGACTTACCGTCATCCAACAAATGAAAAGCAGGTATAATTTTCCCATTGGTTTCTCCGATCACTCAGGAGATATTGTTGCACCATTAGCTGCTGTGGCTTTAGGTGCTGAAATCATCGAATTTCATGCCGTATTTGATAAAACCATGTTTGGGCCAGATTCAAAAGCGTCATTAACAATGAGTCAAATACAATCATTGGTAAAAGGTGTGAGGCGTATAAGTCAATCTTTAAAAAATGATAACCATAAAACTGATAGCTCCAACTTTGAAGAGTTGAAAACATTATTTGGTAAAAGTTTGGCTGTTAATAAAATTTTACCTGCTGGACATAAACTTATCATTGATGATTTAGAATCAAAAAAACCAGGAGATAAGGGTATATCTGCTAAAGAATATGCTTCTATCATTGGCAAAAAATTAAAAACAAACAAACAACGATGGGATTTTTTAACTAGGGAAGATATTGAGTAAACTACCCAGTACAAAAATAAGTATTGGATTTAAATATAACCTATATACAGCCATGAAAAGATTAATAAAAGAACGCAACAACACAAATTGTTCAATAACTAGCTCTTTGTTTGAAAATGTGCGATGAGAGGTAAACGAAAAATAGCTGTAGTAATAACCGCTCGACCAAGTTACAGTCGAATTAAAACTGCATTGGGTGCCATCCAACAACATCCGAATTTGGAACTACAAGTAATTGTTTCAGCATCGGCATTACTTGACAGGTATGGCTCTGCCATTAATTATATAGAACAAGATGGATTTGAAATTGCCGCCAAAGTATTTAATGTACTAGAGGGAGAAAACTTAACAGCTGCCGCCAAAACAACTGGACTTGGAATTCTTGAACTCTCTACAGTATTTGATAATCTAAAACCAGCTATTGTGGTAACAATTGCAGATAGATTTGAAACAATGGCAACAGCAATTGCCGCTTCCTACATGAATATTCCACTCGCCCATGTTCAAGGTGGGGAGGTTACAGGTAATATTGATGAAAAAGTTCGTCATGCTATAACCAAATTGAGCGATTATCATTTCGTTGCATCACAAGGTGCTTATGAAAGGGTGATCCGATTAGGGGAAAATCCAAATTGTGTGTTTAATACTGGTTGTCCTTCTATTGATTTGGCAGCTGAGGTTCTAAAAAAAGAAGCAATTACATTTGACCCATATTTAAAGTATGGAGGTGTAGGAAATCATCCAGACCTTTCCAATGGCTATGTGGTAGTAATGCAACATCCTGTAACTAACGAGTATAAAGAATCGCGAAAACACATTGAGGAAACACTGAATGCATTGGCTGATTTGTCAAAAGCAGTATTATGGTTTTGGCCAAATGTGGATGCAGGTGCCGATGGAACATCCAACGGAATAAGGGCTTTTAGGGAAAAAATCATCCTAAACACATGCACTTTTTTAAAAATATGGAAGGTGAAGATTTCCTTAGATTACTATTAAATGCCGATTGTTTAATTGGCAATTCCAGTGCGGGAATTCGTGAATGTGCTTACTTAGGAGTACCTGTGGTGAATATTGGAACACGCCAACATAAACGTGAACGTGGAAACAATGTGAAAGAAGTGGATTATGATGCAACACAAATTAAAAATGCCATACTCTTAATACAACAAAATCCAAAACCAATGCCTTCTTCAGTCTATGGAGGTGGCAATGCAGGACAAACTATTGCCGATTTACTGGCATCTGTTCCATTACAGTTTCATAAAACGATTAGCTATTAACACATGATTACTGAAAATAAAGATATAAGAGAGGTTGAATCGATAATTGAAATTGTAGACTGTCTGGAAAATGAAACTTATGGGCAGAATCCCTTTAATTTAATCAGGTATTTTGAATCCCTTCCGAATGATTTCTTTCATGATTACTTGCGTTCTCTTTCTATTCCCTATCTTTTTCATGAATTCGAAAAGATGGTTCCATCGCACGAAAATCCAATAATGTTGTTTTCTGAAAAACTACAACAATTGCATGCATGGGTAAATGACTTATCAGCTAACGAAAGTCTAAAACATCTATTAAATGGCAATTTTGAAACATCCAGTACATCATTTGATGTAGAAGTAAAAAACCACACCGGCCAGCATTACGGAAATCTATTTAAGGAATTTAACCATCAAAGTTACTTTGAAGAAGCCCGTGATTTACTCAATACCCGTTTAGTAAGGAACAATATTAACCTGCCCTTTCACAATCTATCTTTATTGGATCAGGGTTGCGGGGGAGGCAGATATACGGTGGCTTGGAAACTACTTGGGGTAAAACACTGCACAGGAATTGATTTCTCAGATATAGGAATTGAAGATGCTAGAAAGAGAATTGCATTTGCAGGTATCACGGATGTTGAATTCATAAAAGGAAGTGTACTTAATATGCCATTCCCAGATGAATCATTTGATATTGTGTATAGCAATGGAGTATTGCATCATACAGAAAACTGGCAAAAAGGAATTGAGGAGCAACTGCGTGTGATGAAAAAAGGTGGCTGGGGTTGGCAATATCTCATCGAAGTTCCTGGTGGAATCTTTTGGGATAAAATTGAAATTTTGAGAGCCATCATGAAAAATGTAAATAAGACATTTGCTCAAAAGATTCTAGGCTCTCTTAATATACCTACAAATAGAATTTTTTACATGCTCGATCACGTAATGGTTCCAATTAATACAAGGCTTACCGCTGAGGACATTTATAAAGCTTTGGAAATACAAGGAGCAAAAGATATTAAACGATTAACAAGAGGTACGGATTTCGATAGAGTAGAATCCATTTACAACAAAATTCCTTTTTCAAAAGAGAAGTTTGGCGTTGGAGAAAACAGATTTGTATTCAGCAAATAATTAGAATTGAAAATACTAGCAATCATACCAGCACGTGGCATTTCTAAAGGAGTTCCTAAGAAGAATAGTAAGCTATTGGGAAATAAGCCCTTGATCGCATATACGGTTGAAGCAGCTCTCGTCTGCAAAAACATCAATACCGTTATTACCAGTACTGATGATGAATCTATTGCGAGAATAGCTAAAGAATATGGATCACAAGTTCCATTTATTCGTCCCGCGGAATTGGCTACAGACTCTGCCCGTTCGTTAGATGTGGTATTGCATAGTGTTCTTTTTTTAGAATCTCAAGGGCACTTTTTTGACGCAGTGTGTTTGCTGCAACCTACATCTCCATTTAGGGCTCATGGCTTTATAGACAGATGCATTGAAACATTTATTCAACAACAAGTCGATTCGCTGGTAAGCGTTCAGGCTGTGCCTAGCAAATATAATCCTCATTGGACATTTGAACAGGATGAAAACGGACAGTTAAAAATTGCCACCGGTGAAGATAGTATCATTACGCGCAGACAGGATTTACCTAAAGCGTATATAAGAGATGGAAATGTTTATCTCACAAAAATTTCGGTATTAAAAGATCAACAATCTTTATATGGCAAAACAATTGGATATGTTGAGTCAGATCCAGAATATTATGTAAATATTGACACGCCCGAAGATTGGAAGGTAGCAGAACATTTACTAAGCATGCGAAAAGGATAAACCATGTGCGGAATTAGCGGAATTCTTTTTCATCCAGAAGCATTTACCATTATCGGAGGTATGATACTAGCGCAGCAACACCGAGGGCCTGATGCTAAAGGATTATTTTTAAGTGTAGACAATCAAACCGCACTTGGTCATAATCGATTAAGTATTATCGATTTGAGCGAACAAGGAAATCAACCAATGTATAGCTTTGACAAACGATATGTATTGGTTTTCAATGGAGAGGTATATAATTACAAAGAGTTAAAAAAGGAATTGCAACTATCCTACACTTTTACAACTCAAACAGATACAGAAGTTATTTTAGCTGCATGGTTAACTTGGGGCGATAACTTTTTAAATAAGCTTATTGGGATGTTTGCATTCGCCATTTGGGATACGCATTCACAAACACTTTTTGCTGCTCGAGATTGTTTTGGTGTGAAACCATTTTACTACTCCATTTCAAATCAAACATTCCGTTTTGCGAGTGAGATAAAAACACTCTGGGAAAGTGGAATTACCAAAACTCCTAACCACCAAGTATGGGCTAACTATTTTTGTCATGGTTCTTATGGATTACCGCATCAATCCTTTTGGCAAAATATTATGCAACTTCCAGCAGGTCATGCTCTCACCTATTCATTATTGGATGGAGTTCAAATCAAACGCTGGTATCAGTTTGAAGAAAAAATTAATACTTATATTGAGCAACGTTCAGAGGATATTACAGAAAGGTATGAAGCTTTACTTATTGAAAGTATCAACCTTCGTTTTCGCTCGGATGTTCCTGTAGGGTTTAATATCTCCGGGGGGTTGGATTCTTCTGCCCTCCTTGCGCTGGTCAATAAATGTTTCCCAAATGCGCTAATTGAGGCTTATACTTTTTACACGGGAGACGAGCGATATGACGAATTACCTTGGGTGCAAAAAATGATTGAGCAAACAGGAAATCCTTTACACGCTTGTAAATTATTAGTAGAAGAAGTTCCTGCTTTATTGCAAACTGTTTCTGCTTTTGCAGATGAACCGTTTGGCGGAATACCTACACTTGCTTATGCTAAAATATTTGGACAGGCACAACAGAATGGAACCAAAGTATTACTAGATGGACAGGGAATGGATGAAGCGTGGGCAGGATACGACTATTACCACAATAATAGCAATCAAACTGTTCAGGGAGTAACTCATTCTCCATACCATCCAGAGGTTTTATCAGAAGAATTTAGCGTTTTAGCCAGGCCAGAAACTTATCCTACCCCTTTTGTTGACAAAGTAATGAATGTGCAATACCGCGATTTATTTTACACTAAGCTACCACGTGCATTGCGTTTCAACGATCGAATATCTATGATGCACTCAACTGAGCTACGTGAACCTTTTTTAGATCATCGCTTGGTTGAACTCGCATTTTCGAGGCCTTATAAAGAAAAGTATTTGAATGGCAATACCAAATGGATGCTACGTAAACTTGTTGCGAAATACTTGGGTAATGAAATCAGCATGGCTCCCAAAAGAGCACTGCAAACTCCCCAACGAGAATGGTTATCTAACGAATTAAGGCCAATGGTATTGGATAATCTTACTAAAATTGAAAACTCAGGTTATTTTAAAAAAGGCCAACTGGTCAAAAAGTATGAAGATTTTTGCGTTAATCCAATACAATCAGTTAACATTTGGCAATACATAAGTTTAGCGCAATTTTTATGATAGCAAAACTCATTAAACAACTTAAACGGAAAGCATATCAAAGACTTGAGCTTCCTTTGAAAAGAAAATTTTATCCAAATACTAAGCTATCAGAAAGAGAGCACCCAGTATTAGATGCTTTGCTTCAAAATGGAATTGCCGTATTAAACCTTTCGGATCTATTTGAACCTACTCTCTTAGAAGAACTAACTACAGAGTTTATGCAATTTTACAATTCTCCAAATACACAACAAATACGAGCCGAAAACTGTTCGGGCTCAGTAAATAATATGCAATACAAGAATTACAACCTTCGTTCATCCACCATTCAGCCTTTGCTATCAGCTCAATCAGCCATATTAAAAATAGGCTTGAGCGAACAACTTGGAAAGATTGCATCCGCTTACTTTAAAGAACTTGCACTGCTCAGGTATGCCGATTACTGGTTGTCCATGCCAATTCCTAAAGCTGAAAGAAATTATTCTCAAAACTGGCATCGAGATCCCGAAGACCAGCAGATTTTAAAAGTGTTTGTATACTTTAACAACGTAGATGAAAACAATGGTGCTTTCGAATATATTAAAGGCAGTCACCAAACAGGACCATACAATGCAATTTTCCCCTACGATAAAGAACACCCTAATAATTACCCCGATGAAGCAGACCTGAGACAAGCCATTCCTGCTGATGCTTTCACCATAAATAGTGGACTGAAAGGAACGGTCATTGTTTGTGATACTCATGGGTTTCACAGAGGTGGATATTGCAAAACAGCTGACAGATGGTTAATGACGTTTATGTTCAATAGGGCTTCACTTATCATATCCAATCAGTTTAAAGTTACGAATACTTCAAACCTTACGCCAATACAAAAAAAATACTATGCAACATTCGGATAGCAATCAAGAATGGGATTTAGTAATTGATGGAAAGTCATCTTTATTTGACCTAAGGCTCAAAGACGTTTGGCGTTACCGCGATTTGTTGGTGATGTTCGTTAAGCGTGATTTTGTTTCAAGTTATAAACAAACCATCCTAGGACCATTGTGGTTTTTTATTCAACCACTTTTTACCACTATTACCTTTACCTTTATATTTGGAAACCTTGCTGGCTTAAGCTCTGATGGTGTCCCAAAACCATTATTTTATATGGCGGGCATTACCGCTTGGGGCTATTTTTCAGACTGCTTAAATAAGACCAGCACCGTTTTTGCTGCCAATGCAGGCATATTTGGAAAGGTGTATTTCCCTCGACTCATAATGCCGCTTACAATTGTGGTAAGCAACTTGATGAAACTAGGTATTCAACTCTTGATGTTTTTTATATTAATGGGGTATTTTTATTTCAATGGTGGTGGATTTGAAGTTACTTGGGCCATTGCACTCTTTCCTATTTTAATTGTGCTAATGGCATTTTTAGGGCTGGGAATAGGACTAATAATCACTGCAATGACAACAAAATACAAAGATCTTCATTTCTTGATTCAATTTGGAGTCTCATTGTTGATGTATGCTACACCTGTAATTTACCCTTTAAGCAGTGCTCCCGTGAAATATAAAAAATGGATAGAATTAAATCCAATGACAAGTATAATTGAAACCTTTCGATTTGCTTTTTTGGGTAGTGGACAATTCTCAATGTGGAGCTTAGGATACACAGCAATTGTAACATGTGTTGTAGTGCTTATTGGAATCTTATTATTTAACAAAACAGAGCGTACGTTTATTGATACTATTTAATGGAAGCGAATGCCGGATTAGGGAACTGTTGATTTGGGGGACTGTTGAATTGGGTCGATTCGACAATTAAACAACAAACCAATTCGACAATTCGACAACCAACCAATTAACCTATTCGACAATAAACCGATTCAATAGTAAAACAATTCGATAGCTAAAGCATGCCAACAGCCATAAAAGTAGAAAACCTCTCCAAAGCCTACCAACTCGGTAATATTGGTACAGGTACAATTAGCAGAGATGTGCATCGATGGTGGACAACGAAGATATTGGGTAGGGAAGATCCTTTTTTGAAAATTAAAGAAACAAATGACCGAAGCACGAAGGGAACTTCTGATATTGTTTGGTCTTTAAAAGATATTAACTTTGAAATTGAACAAGGCGTTGCATTAGGTATTATTGGTAAAAATGGCGCAGGCAAAAGTACATTACTCAAAATTCTATCCCGCGTAACTGCGCCCACCACCGGCAATGTTAAAGTGAAAGGCCGCGTGGCCAGCTTACTTGAAGTAGGAACCGGCTTTCACCCCGAACTCACAGGGCGCGAAAATATATATTTGAATGGTGCGATTCTAGGTATGCGCAAAAAAGAAATTACGGGTAAAATGGAGGAGATAGTAGATTTTAGTGGCGTTGAACGCTACATTGACACTCCCGTAAAAAGATACAGTAGCGGAATGTATGTGCGCCTAGCTTTTGCAGTTGCTGCGCACCTGGAAAGTGAAATACTAATTGTAGATGAAGTACTAGCAGTGGGTGATGCTGAGTTTCAAAAAAAGTGTTTGGGGAAAATGGGGGAAGTAAGCAAAGGCGAAGGAAGAACTGTTTTATTTGTGAGCCATAATATGGGGGCCATTAGAATCTTGTGCACAAGTGGCATTTTACTTTCAAATGGTTCAATTCAAACTACCGGATTATGTGACAACATAATTGCAGACTACATAAGTAATACCGATAATTTAACGCAAGGTTTTGATTTTAGCGATAGCGATCATAAAGGAAATCAATCAGTGATAATCACACATTATCAAATATTGAATGGAGAAATAGAAAGAAATGTAATAATTACTGGCCAGCAGGTTACATTTAGGTTTTATCTTAAAAATTGCACCCCATCCTCCAAAAAGAAAAAAATCAACTTTGCGTTTGCAGTTAATGATGCAGAAGAAAAAAGAATACTACATTTAGATAATGACCAAATTCGAAAGCAGATTTATATTAATGGGGACTTTAACCAAATGCACATAAATGTTGACATCGAAAAGATGCCACTAAATACAGGCAAATATAGCTTTGCGCTTTTTCTTATGGTGGATAATGAAATAGCTGATTGGATTCCTTTAGCTAAGTCATTTTTTGTTACAAAAGGTGACTACTTCCAATCTGGCAAAATGATAGAACAAAATCAAGCTGTATTTTTTACTAATTATAATATTAATGCCTATGACGACATTCCTTAATTACCTTAAAGTAATAAAAAAAAGAAACGGGTTGCGATATGCGCTTAATATAGTTAAACATGTTTTGGTATTTGCTGAACTTCAAAAACAATTACGCAGTAAAAAACAACCTTTAGATTTACAACTTCCTTGGATAACTATTGAAGCAAAAAATATGATACTTCAATATTTAATTAAAAATAAAATTAAAACATTGCAAGTTTTTGAATATGGTGCAGGTGGATCGAGTTTGTTCTTCTTAAAACACAAGTGTGAAGTTTATACAATAGAGCATAATGATGAATGGCTTAAGAAGACAACAATTGAAGTGGAAGCATTCGATTTATTGAGTATGTGGCATCCAAAATTATTCGAACCAGAATCATTTAAGGCAGATAATAACCTTTCAGTAGATAATCCCGATGATTATTTTTCATTAGATCCAAATTTTACTAAACATACTTTTGTCGGTTATGCTTCCGCAATAGATAGACATGCTGATAATTTTTTTGACATCGTAATGATAGACGGCAGAGCCCGTCCATCATGTATTAAACATGCCAGTAGAAAAGTAAAGCAAGGGGGATTATTGATAATAGATAACTCTGAAAGACTTTATTATTACACAAATACACAACAATATCTAATTGGATATATTAAAATTCTTTCATCATATAGTGCATTGGTTGCATCTATTCTCCCAACTCAAACAAACATCTATTTAAAAAAGTAATATGTACAGCTTACTAAAAAGTATATTTTTAAATACCATGCCAATCTGGATAATCACCCCATTTGCCCAGCTAAAGAAAAAACTAGTCAACGTTTATGTTGAATTTGTTGACCCAGAATCAGGTCAACTAATAAGAATGATTAAACGAAGGGACTCATTTATTGAAAAGACAATACATGCTAACGGATTATACGGATCTTGGGAGAAGGAATCGTTAAAAATTTGGGCATTATTATCCAAACAAAGCGATGTGATAATTGATATTGGGTCAAACACCGGAATTTATTCATTATTGGCTGCAGCAAATAATCATAAGGCTAAGATAATAGCTATTGAACCCGTTCCTTTAAATTACAATATTCTTAAGCAAAATATTAAAGTCAATAAGAGTAAAATCAAATCTGTTAAGATTGCAATATCCAATACTTCCGGCAAAGCAGTTATGCATATGCTCAAAAATCATATTAATTACATGACCAGCGTTAATAAAAATAGGTATGCCGAACATCCTGAAATTCAAAACAATATTGAAACACAAATTATTACAATAAAAATTGAACCATTCAACTATATAATCGACAAATACAAACTCACTACGCTAGATTTAATTAAACTAGATGTGGAGGGGCATGAAATTGAAGTGCTTCAGTCAATGATGCCTTATATCCAACAATCTAAACCATGTGTTCTTATTGAAATAATTGATGATACTATCGCAGCTTTTGTTGAAATGCAGTTTCGTAAACTAAACTATTGTTTTGTCGCCATTAATGAACAATCTGTTTCAACCGTAGTAAGTAAAATATGGAACAATGACCACCACAACTTCTTATTGTGTTCTCCCCAGCATTTAAATATGTTAAGAGCTAATAATTTAGTTGTATAATGGAAGAAAAAGCTCCTATCGTTTTATTTATTTACAACCGACCTGATTCGACAAAAAGGCTACTTGATAGTTTGGCTTTAAATCCAGAAGCAAATCAAAGTCAACTTTACGTTTTTTGTGATGGCCCAAAACAAAATTGCAACATAGAGGTGCTTGCACAAATTAGTAGTACTCGCTCCATTGTCCGATCAGAAAAAAGGTTTAAAGAGGTAATTATAATTGAGCTTGAAAGTAATAGAGGACTTGCCCAATCAATTATTGACGGAGTTACACAAATATTGCAACATCACGAATCGGTAATTGTATTGGAAGATGATTTGATTGTAGCCCCTTACTTTTTATATTACATGAATGATTCGTTGAATAGATATGAATCAGAATTACGAGTTGGGCAAATTGGTGCTTGCAATTACTACGCCTGTGGATCACAATTCCCTAATTTCTTTTTTACTCCTATTACCGACTGCTTGGGCTGGGCAACTTGGAAAAATAGATGGATTGCTTTTGAAACAGACAGCCAAAAACTTTACGTTGAGTTATTAAAAAACGATGCTAAGAAAGAATTATTTAATGCTTATGGCTCTTATAATTTTATGGGTATGTTAGAAAAACAGATTTTGAATGAGGTGAGTTCTTGGGCGATAAGATGGCAAGCCACATGTGTGCTTCAAAATTGGCTAACCTTATATCCTAACCCATCAATGACTCAGCATATAGGAGCATCAAATTTTACACATACCAATATTGACATATTACCACCACTTAGTAGCACTAGGCCTTCTATGGACACTATTCCAGTAGAATTAAATTCTAAAGTTATTGAAGCAATGAAATTGGGGTATGCTGGAATTGGAGATTATTATGGTAAACTGAAAAACAGAAGTATTGGTTCACAGTTCAAAAATTTATTTAAAAAAATTATTCCTTTATGAGATCATTTATTAAGAAATGTATTCCTCCTATTCTATTGCAATGGGTTGAACTCCTTCGCAAAAAAGAGACAAAACAACTTCATAGCAATATTTTAATATGGCAAGGCAATTATAGCAATTGGCAAGAAGCACTTGCTATTTCTGACGGCTATGATGCTAATTTTATTTTAGATAAGGTTAAAACGGCTATACTAAAAGTGAAAAATGGCGAGGCCGTTTATGAAAGAGATTCCGTTATTTTTACAGAAATTCAATACAGTTGGGGGTTGCTTGCAGGTTTGCAAAAAGCTGCAATTGAAAATGGAAATGAATTAAGTGTATTAGATTTTGGTGGAAGTTTAGGAAGTAGTTATTTTCAAAATCGCTCTATTTTAAGTGGGTTGAAGACATTAGAATGGAGTGTGGTGGAGCAATCACACTTTGTTAATTGTGGTAAAAAAGAAATTGCAGATGATACGTTACAATTTTACAACACGATTGAAGATTGTGTTAAAGAGCGAAAGCCAAATGTA
>Ga0105045_10002377_pt1 | contig 15818 bp, 10 predicted proteins | sample MAT02_FD_78089 | JGI IMG/M metagenome (GOLD analysis project Ga0105045, IMG submission 78089) | Freshwater microbial communities from Lake Fryxell liftoff mats and glacier meltwater in Antarctica - MAT-02 (megahit assembly) | ecosystem: Environmental > Aquatic > Freshwater > Ice > Liftoff...
CAACGATCCCATCTCTACCAAGCGGCGGTCGATCAACTACTTGCTTCGGGACATGCATACCACGATTTTGCGAAAACTGAGGAGTTGCAAGTACTTCGTGAAATCGCTGACAAAGAAAAAATAAACTTCGTCTACGATCGTCGATGGGCAGCAGAAAATCCAGAGCAGGCTCAACGATTTCGAGAGGAGGGACGTTCGTCGGTGGTACGATTAAGGATGCCTCGGGAGGGAAAATGCGAGTTTCACGACTTGGTTCGCGGTGATCTTTCCTTCGAGTGGGTTGGCGAAGCCGACCATGTGATACAGCGTGCCGATGGAACATGTCTGTATCACTTGGCAAGTGTTGTGGACGATCATGATTTCCAAATTTCACACGTCGTCCGGGCTGTTGAGCATCTACCGAATACACCACGTCAGATCTTTATCGCAAAAAGTCTAGGATACGCTCTGCCCACCTTTGCGCATCTTCCGTACGTTGCCGAGCCGGGAGGAACCTCAAAGCTAAGTAAACGCAAACTTGATCAGTACCTTAAGCAAAAGGACTTCGCCTCACTAAATGCTCACGGAGCGTCGATCGCGAAAGCTATGAATTTGGAAACTACGAAAGAGGCGTTCAATCCGGTGGTCACAGACTTCTACCAGTCAATCGGCTTCTTGCCAGAGTCCATTCTAAATTACCTACTGCTATTAGGATGGTCTCTTGATGGAACTAAGGAAGATTTCACGATGGAGGAAGCCATCAAGCTGTTCAGTTTAGCGCGAGTCAATAAAGCACCCGCTTCTTTCGATCCACAAAAACTGATGGCTTTCCAAACTCGATGGATGAATGGGTTAGACTTGAAGAAGAAAGTGGCGATGGTCTTACCCTTTCTCCAGAAGGCAGGTTGGGTCGGTTCGCCTCCCGTATGCGAGATCGGACAGAAGCTTCAGAGTATTGTCACAGCAGCTGGCGACCGAATAAAAGCCGCTGGTGACATACTGCAATTCGACGAGCTATTTTTATCGGATGACACGTTCGTGTTTGATCCCGCAGTCTTTGAAAAACGTCTCAAGAACGATCCCATCGCATGTGGATTAATTAGCGAATTTCGTCCGGAAATCGTTTCTGCAGAACCTTTCTCAGCAGCCCACTTAGAGCAGTTATTGAAATCTTTTTTAGAAAAACGTGCATTGAAATTCGGGCAGATTGCGGCAGGACTAAGGACTGCGGTGACAGGCAAGGCAACTGGGTTGCACCTGTTTGATTACATGGAAATTCTTGGCAAGGAGTCGACACTCCGGCGAATCGATCGGGCGATTGCGATGGTGAACGCACCTTCCCCCACATAGCAATAAAGAGGATCCGCACGAATACCTAGATTCCAAAGCTCAACGTCCGATTAGCATACCAAGGTACTCTTTAACTGCTAATTCAATCGTGCGCGATGCGTCTGCGCTGGGCATGAGTTGGCGAACATCAAACGCTGTTCGATTGCCTCGATAGTCCGCAGCGACTGGAATCAAATCGAGCCCCTGCGCCTTGGCCAATCGCATGGCTCTGGGAAGATGAAAAGCACTGGTGACTAAGCCGCACCGCTTCCCTTGCCAATATTCTGGTTGGCTCTTGAGTGATCGCATCTCTTCCGTAGTATTGATTCCATCGATCATCAAAACATTCGATTCATCGACATTGGACTCGACAAGAAGTTGCTTCGACTGAAGGCAAGGGTCTTGAGAAAACGGATCTTCTTTACCCGGTAATTTCGTCCCTGTGACGACGATCTTTCGCACCGCTCCTGCGTGATAGAGACGTATCGCCAAGCCGACTCGATCACCAGCCTCACCCAATTGTGGACGAAGGTCAGGTGTCATACCGGTACCGCCTCCAAGCACGACCAAATAATCAAGCGGGTTGTCCGCACTGGGGTACAGAGATTCAACGTTTGACTCTAGTTCATCCATGATCCAAGTCGCAACAAGAGGACTGGTACCGAGCCAAGCCATTGCAGCCAGTAAAAGGAGTCCTGCTCCAACAGACCAACGCGAATTCCGAAAGGAGTACAGCCCTACACCAATCAATACAAACACAATAAGTCCAACTGGCGACAGAACCGCTGTCGCGACCTTTTCAGCAACCGATTTTCCGTCACGGTACAAACCAGCGGTCACCAACACTGCAGGCGTGATGGCAAGAAATACGGCAAGCCTGCTAAGCTGACGAAAAAAACCTACTCGACGATACTCGGATTCGTCTGAATAGTTGCCTGAAGATCCATTACGCCCCATCTCTGAAGTCCATTTGTTGAGTGTTGTCGTTTGGAGTGTCATCGCTAATCAATGCAGCAAATTGTAATTCGTTTAAAACCGAAACACCTAGTTGATGTGCCTTAGCGAGTTTACTCCCTGCGTCTTCGCCGGCAACGACATAATTGGTCTTTTTGGAAACGCTCGAGGCTGTCTTACCACCGTGAGATTCGATCTTTTGGTGAATAGCATCGCGAGGCTGGGATAGGGTCCCTGTAACCACAAAAGTTAGGCCATCCAACCGATTGCTCAATTTGAGTAGACCTTCGTTATCCGCGATTTTAAGTGAAACACCGGCGGTCGCGAGATGCTTAAAAAGAGTAATTCCTTCGTCACTATTAAGGAAAACGAATAGGCTCTCTGCGATCACATCTCCCACATCTTCCGTAGTCGCAAACTCTTCCTGCGACGCATCCATCATGTTAGTTAGCGATCTAAACCTCTGTGCCAAAGCAATCGCAGTACGTTGTCCGACATGCCTAATCGACACAGCATTCAAGACGCGAGCCAATCCGACCGACCGACTAGCCACGATTGCCAAAACCAATTTTTGGGCGGAGGTCTGCCCCATTCTGTCGAGATTTGCTAACTGATCGACTGTAAGCGAGAAAAGATCCAGGAAATTGCGAACTAGGCCAGTATCTACTAGTTGCTCGATCAGCTTTTCACCTAGTCCATCGATATACATACAGCCGCGGCTAGCAAAATACTTCAAGCGTTGCTTCCATTGCTCAGGGCATTCTCGGGACGGGCACCGAATATATACGCCACCTTCATCTTGATTAAGCGATGTCCCACACGAAGGGCAGACTTCAGGGAACTTGTATTCAGGTAGATCAAACTCGCGCCGATGCTTTTCGACTCGAACGATATGAGGGATGATTTTCCCCGCCTTCTCGACGATCAACCAATCACCAACACGAATGTCTTTACGCTGAATCTCTGTTGCATTATGGAGCGAACATCGACTCACAGTTGTACCAGCGAGTTGAACGGGCTCGAGTTCTGCTACTGGCGTAAGCGTTCCAGTCTTACCGACTTGCGTAACGATTGCCAAAAGTTTAGTTTCTGCCTCATACTTTTCTATTTTATAAGCGATCACCCAACGCGGTGATTTCGACGTACTGCCCACTTGTTCGCGTTGCTCGAACGAATCGACTTTGACGACGATTCCATCAACTTCAAAGTCTAATTCATGAAACTCTTCGACCTGACGATTGCAGTACTCAACCGCTTCATCGAACTGCGTAAATCGCTTTACTTTCGGAGTTACCGGAATCCCAAACTGTCGAATAGAGTCGAGAAACTCAATATGCGATTTCGCGTTGACGCCGTCCGAGGCGCCGATCCCGTGGGCATAGAAGCGTAGATTCCGCTGTGCGCAGAGTCGTGAATCGAGCAACCGTACAGTCCCGGCAGTAACGTTACGCGTGTTTTTAAATATCGGCTTGTTCGCTTCGACTTGCGCCTGATTTAACAAGACTAAGTCTTGATTTGTCATGAAAATCTCACCTCGAACTTCCAGCAACCGTGGGGGAGTATCGGTCAGCAAACGTTGAGGCAGTCCACGAATGGTTCGAATATTGTGAGTGATGTCGTCGCCAACAGAACCATTGCCGCGAGTGACTGCTTGTAACAGAACTCCATCCTCGTACACGATCGACGCTGCGACACCATCAACCTTTAACTCAACCACCCAGGCAATCATTTCATCTTCAAGCAATCGCTGCATTCGATCAGCCCATTCCCGCAGCTCGCCTTCGCTGTAGGTATTGTCGATCGACATCATCGGTTGACGATGTGTTATCTGCACAAGCTCACCTAAAGGAGCATCGCCTAATCGTTTGGTTGGGCTATCAGAAGTGGCAAGTTCAGGAAACTCTTGTTCCAGATCGTTCAACTCTCGCAGGAGGTTATCGTAGGTAAGATCGGACTGACTGGGTGAGGCGAGTACGTAGTATTCATGATCCATTTGCTGGACCAATTGACGAAGCTCTACTACCCGCTCTGCTGCCTCGCTTTGGGATTGAGACACTTAACAAATCACCTAAATCGTTCGGGAGACGTGGATCGCGTGTTCAAAAGGTCATCGCTTATCGGTAACGTTGACTACTTAATTACCAGAGGCAGTTCAGCCCCTTCTTCGTAAAACTTCATTGAAATCGAATTCACGCAATGGCGAGTATTTTTTTCTGTGAATCCCTCATTAAAGAAAACGTGACCCAGGTGACCACTACAATTTGTACAAACGATCTCCGTTCGGTATCCATCGGCGTCCGTATGCCTCGTCACGGTACCAGGAATCTCATCGTCAAAACTCGGCCAGCCGCAGTGGCTATCAAATTTTGAATCGGAGCGGTATAGCGGAGCGTTGCAACGGCGACATATATACGTGCCTGTCTTCTTATTGTCGGTGTATTCACCAACACCCGCTCGCTCGGTTCCTTTCCGCAAAATCACAAATGATTCTTGCTCCGTTAAAGGGTTGTACTGAAGCTGCGTCGACGACGATTGCTGGTTGCTGTGAGTATCCATCACTAATCCTGAGTTCGTTAAAATGGGAGAAGAAATTGTCTTAGAACTATCCAGTCTAGGATCGCTTGCAACCGGTACCGCAGGAGGATCGTCGGTCGATGGCGACTCGACTTTCAAGTCACCGGTTTTTGTCGTCAATTCCACGTTTGCATCATCCGCCCTGGTATCCGCAGCTCGCCGAATGGCAACTGGAGGCGTTGTGTCACAACCATTGATCATTATTAAGCAACTTAAGATGACAATTGTATGCTTCACGACAACCTCGGGCCATCGAAGGATGCCTAAGGGCGATTTCCGAAGAGAAAACCCTAGTTTAGACTTAGCTTCCGAATCATGATTATCCAAATCGACGCTCCCTATTTGCCTTCAAATCTCATTAAGTTCGTGATAAAGGGGTACGCTCCCCCCAACAAAATCGCTTGGTAATTTCCTCACACCCAAACGAACCCTACCCATTTCGCTCCTAATCCGCAGAGCCTCACTCACTCTAGTCTACCGAAAAAAGGTCTGCTTGTATGCGTTCTCTGATAACCTTCTTAAGGAAATTGTCTGACGGTGAATCACAACAATGTCTAGCCGGAAATCAGGCTCAATCCAGCTTTAACGTTTTCCGAGTTGGGCAAACAATCGATGCCTCTGGCGAGCTAGTGAATGGAGGAACCTCCAATGGGCCGGTCGAATGACGCAACGGAGAACCAATATCGGTTTTCCTCTCTCGTCACGACGATCGTACTAAGCTACCTTTTCGTAAAGCGCAAGAACCCAGAGTTCTAGCTTGCCGCGTGGGCTCTAGCAACGCTTCGATAGACGTCTGCGGTCGATATCGCCATCTTCACATCGGAGTACTGATCGCGGTGTCGGTCAACAGCCTGTTCGCTCATTGCCGCCCATTTGATTCGACAGGTCGTAAATTTGGATATGGCTTCCATTAATGACTGAGGATCTCGCGGTTCGGCAAGATAGCCCTCGATGCCATCGCGTACCACTTCGGGCGTACCTTCCACCCGGGTTGCAATCACCGGCACTCCAGCCGATAACGCTTCTAACACGACCATCGGCATGCCTTCTCCATAGAGACTGGGCAAAATCATGCCGTCGAGTTCACCCAATGCTTTTGGAATATCGTTAGTAAACCCCGTAAAGGTAATCCTGTCTTTAAGATCGTATTGCTCAACCAGCCGATGGATCGTCATTTGGTACTCTTGCGTCTCAAAACCTCCAATGATGTTGAGTCGAACCTTGGGTGAGCTAGCGGGTAACCGGTGAAGGGCCTCTAGCAAAACCTCCAGTCCCTTACGTGGTCGGAAGAGCGCAATCATTCCGAGGTTCCAAGAATGCGATTGAATCTTGCTAGAAAGGTCGATTGGCGTAAGGGCTGGTACTCCGTTAGGAATACAAATAAGCCGTTGGCGAGATACACCTCGTTTGATCAGTTCGCGACGCAATGATCGAGACACGGTAATGATTTTCGAACAATTTCGAAGTGACCACCGCTCCACCCAGTCATTGACGCGGTTAATCCACAATCGCGATGAGTCGCGGGCAGTAGGCGAATGAACATGGTAAACCCATGGTGTTCCAAGTTTCTTGGAAACACGTGCGGCAATAAGCGCTGAACGGGGAGTATGGGCGTGAAGCACGTCGTACTGACTTGCTCGTACGAGGTTGCAAATCCGTTCGACAACGCCCAAATCGAACCTTTGACTCATATGGACCGAAAAAACGCTATCCGGAGGAAGATCGCAAAACTCCACGAACTTTCCCGGCTTGAGGCACGCAAAGTCCGTCGCGACCCCACACGCGGGTAAGCGTTTGCCAAGCAGTTGTTGAACCCGCTCAGCACCAGAAAAATGCTCGCCATTAATTAAATGGAGGACAGACAGCGTCGTCGGATTCGATTGCCTTGAGGCAATATCAACGGCACCTAAATTCTCGTTAGTTACATTCAAAGGAAATCGCACGATCATTCATCTTTCGGAGAGGACCCTTATCTTAGGCTCATCGGCTCCGAAATGCCAATAGATCCATTCGAAAATTAACAAGGTGGTTTGGAATAATCCTAGGTCAAAAGAGTCGTAAAAAATTCAGCTATTCTTAAGCATTCCCGTAAAAGAATGGCCGTCGCGTCTGCGCAATCGTCATAAACCATCACCCGAAAATTTTCTTGCAATAAAGCCCGATTTGAAGCCGAAAACTATTGAGCTTTACTTTTGTCACGATGTTTCTGCTCGCACGGACGCGGCTTACTAAGCCTTTCTTACTCGGAAAGGCAAAGGTCTATCCGTTGCTTATGCGATCCATATCAATCAGATCCCCGTTCATCCTTACGGGTTTGCTACTCATCGCCTCTATCGCGATTTTGAACTCGACTTTTCAATGGCGGGAAAAAATTCATTCGCCTCCGAGCGTTGAATGGATACAGGATTCCAATAGTCGATTCCTGGAACCGACGGTTGTCAATCCAATAGAAATTCCGCTTCGCGTTGACTCACCATCGGACAACTTACAACCAATTGGTGTAACGAAGAAAAATTCTTGGAACCCGAATCCATCCTGGCGAGCAGATGCAGGATGGCCAACCAATCAGCGTCCAGCCTCACTTCGCCCTGTGACAATCGAGAAGATCCCGGATACATTCCCGCTCTCGTCTCGAAAGAGAACACAACCGCCCACGATTGGTGACGCGATTCCCGTCGCCTCTTCTCAGGCTATCGTCTCAGACCCCAGCAATCCGAATCCACATAAGAACCCTGCCATCGTTCCGTGGAGTTCTTTCGTAGACGCTCCAATCAAAGCGCCATCCCAAGTGCTTCAGCTCGAAAGCAACCAAGACTCGTTTTCTTCGAACCAGCTCACCACGTTTCATAACGAAGGAACATCGACGCAACTACAGGCGACCGTTGGATTGCCGAATTCTGACATGCCTTTCGGCCGCGCGGTGTCAACAGGCCACACGGTCAATTCAGCTACATCCCCACCCATTGCGCCACCCGAACAGAGCGCGAACGGCCTATCGCCAGTCGACTCGCAGCGATTCATACGGCAACCGGTTACCAAACGATGAATCCCCAAAGGACCTCTACCAAGCCTCCGGAAAAAGGGCGAGTAGTGGCTCCATGCCCTTGTTGCACGCCATTGCTAAAGCGCTCTACTTGAATCAGTAGTTCAAGATAGTAGCGTCGATCGCGAAATCTTGACCGATCTCATGCGCATAGAATAGCCTCGAAAGTTTGTCGGAGGCTACCATGAGGTATGCTCGTCGAAAGGCGTCCTCGTTAGTCTCCGTCGCGGATTGCCCCGCCATTACGGGATAGGTGTATTGGGGCAGAGATTTCCGGAACACGGTCTTTCCTGTACTGATATCTGTCACCGTACAAGCGATATCAGACTTGCCTTGGAAGAGCGTCGCGCCGTCCTTGAGCTTTAGGTTCATCACATCCACGGCTAACACGTAATCTGCCTTGACCCCTTTTCCAATCGAAAGGAGGTCATTGTCACCAGGAGCTCGTTGGTTTAACCATTGATCCAATTCTTCTTGCGAAACAAAGGTAGACTTAGGCAAGTTCTTGGTCAGCATGCCACGGATGTTTCCGGTTAGGCGAATCGAAGTCTCATCGCTGCACATCCCCGACTCGGTGCTAGCCACTACGGCAACCCGTTTTCCATCTAGCCCCTTAAACTCCGCAACAATCGGCGGCCCATGAAAAACGCCTATAATGTTTGCAAGGTATTGAGCACAGCCGGTCATCGAAATACATCCCACAAGAAGTATCCATCCAGACAGAGACCGCTTCAGGTTTCTTCTTAACAATGCGAGATTAGACATCCGATGCATTCCTTTGCTCCATAAAGTTATCCACGAACGATTGAGATAGCCTCCAAGCAGCTGTTTCAGCAAGATCAATTCTTACTGATTCCTATGATTTACCCCCTTTATTGACGCCAGCCGCAGGATCGCAGACTCAATCTTGTAATGAGTATTGAGTAATGAACTCGGTATTTTACTAGCTCGCTTCCCATTGTCTTTGCGAAGGAGAACTGATATTCAAATTTGGCGAGTTGAAGGTGCTTCGGGGAATGTCTAGTTGATGTTCAATTCCGTGAAGGGAAAAATGACTTGGACTTTGGGACATACACGTCCGACCGCTACCGGTTCGTACCGACAACGTGCGAAAAAGAAGTCTGAACACACTGGTGTTTACCAGCGAAAGTTCCTACGAAATTCGCAGACTAGCGTCTATTATCGAAGCGTTTTCATTGCATTCGTGATTGCATCGGTGGGCTTTGCTAGCGGATGCATACGAAACCATTATCAGTTTGGCTTAGGCGATCGTGTACCGCGGAATACTTCAAATCAACCCAATCCGATTTCTTCAGGAGGCGAGCACCCACGCCTGGATCGAATCGAAAAAGTTGTCCAGTACCCAGTCAAAGCGTTAAAAAAGATATTTCAATCCTCGAAAAAGCCTGTCGACGACCCAGTCGTTTTACGGGAGCAAACACTGGAAATAGCTCGGCAGTACCTAGTCAAGAACGAACTTCAAGACGTTTATATTGACGTTCGAAGATACGATCCGAAAGCTCAGTGGGAACGCACAAAAGCAAACCCAAGGATTTCACCGGTATGGAAATACACAGGGGGCGTCCTCCATGTGGCGACTTACACGATCTTCCCCGGAAGAGTTTTTCATTCCGACTTCTACAATCCATTTAGCGACACGCTTTCTATCAATTCGTCTCGCCCGTCATCGTCCCTGTACCAAGCTTCCTTGGCGAAGGACTATCGTAGCAACCGCTGGCTCGGTACGTATGCAATGCTGCAAATTGCCCCTATCTTTCCGATCGCACACCACACCAAAGCAACCTCCGACGTCCTGACTTACGCTAGAGTCCACGATCTCTGGGAGTTAGAGAAGCAACTTTACGGAACAGGGTATGCCAACATTGGGGCGTCGGCTGTATCGGACGCTTTTGGTTTCGTCCCTCAATCAGCGGGTCTACCCTTTTTTACTGCACCGATCGCGTTCATGGCTGCCGGAGCGGTCGGAAAAGTTACGGGAAGTATCGTTGCAAAACAGCAAGAACCGGTTGTTCTTATGGCTCGCGAACGAAACCGGTCTACCGGCGTTTCCCAATTGTTTCGATAGGCCTGTCGCCATCTATGCTAGCCTAAGGCCCCGACAAAGTTTGCAAAATAAGCAGTTTGAAGCAAGTTAAACGATTGGGTTGCCGATAACACGTGTATCAGTTGTTCTGTCAATCGGTCCGGGGGGGCTTGGGCCGTAGACAGAACGATTGTGTGTTGGGGGGATCGGGATAAGAAACGACATTGCAGGCTCTTGCGAGTGCTGCTGTAAATGGATTGAATCGTGGCTTGAAATAACGAGCCCGCGTCGATCGTTCGCAGCTGGCTTTCGGGAGACTCCGTGTCTTCCTACGCCGTCGGAAGCCCCTGGAATGAAGATCAAACTAACAAAATCGCTAGCCTTGTTGCAGATTGCTCTCGTCGCATTGACTGGGTGTCATCCCACGCAACCATTCTACGTGGGTGGTTCCGGCGACCTATCGCACTATATCGACATGGCTCAAAAGATTGAGTATCCCGACCTCCAGTCGGATCCTCTTCCAGAAGCTAGTGAATCGATGACTCCGTATTCGGTCGATAACCACGATTACGAATTCTTGGATCTCACGTTAGAAGAGTGTGTTTCATACGCTTTGGTGAACACCAAACTCGTCCGAGCACTTCCGGGCAGCAACCAAATCGTCGGGGATATTGCTGTATCCATATTGACTAGCCCGTCACAACAGCTTGTAACAGCCTTCGATCCTGCGATCACCGCGTCAACTGCGAACACTCAAGCACAGGTCGTTGATCAAAACGGTAATCGAGTACTGCCGCGTGGTGCTTCACGAGCTAACCAGGTCGGCGGAGTCGAAGACGCACTTTCCGAGTTTGATGCCCAATACAGTAGCTTCGCAGGTTACAACACGACCGATCGCCCTCGAAACGTCGGACAAGGAAACATCTTTAATCCACAGTTTTTCCAAGCGAATGACGGAACACTTTCCTCGGCGATCAGCAAACGTATCGCAACCGGTGGTGTCGTTACCGCTAGAAGTCAAACAGTCTATTCCAACAACAATATCTTCACACAAGGCTTCGTCCCTAACTCTCAAAATCTCGGACGTCAAACACCAAACGACTATACACAAATACTCGAAATGCAAGTTCAGCATCCGCTGATGCGAGGTCGAGGAACGATGGTCAATCGCATACCGGTTGTTCTTGCTCGAATCAATGAAGATGTGTCGATCGGCCAGTACGAAGAGCGAGTCCGTAACTTAGTCAAGGAAGTAGAAATCGCTTATTGGGATCTTTACCTAAGCTACTGGAATGTCGAAACAGCCAAAGTGGCTCGCGATAGCTCCCTACAAGTATGGCGAGTTGCCAGTGCCAAGTATCAAGCTGGACAAGGACAAGTTTTTGCTGAAGCTCAAGCGAAGGCACAGTACCATCAGTTCGAGGCTTTACTGAGAGCCGCCCTAGTAGGTGCTAGCGTTGCTGGTTCCGACCCAGGCGTCTATGGACGAGAACGTCGGCTCCGACACTTGATGGGATGGGCCGCAACGGATGGTCGATTGATTCGTCCGACTGACAAGCCGAACATTGCTCGTACCGATTTTGACTGGTGGACAATCCAGGGTGAAGCGCTGACTCGAAACATTGACCTCCGTCAACAAAAGTGGCAAATCAAAGCACGCGAAATGGAATTGATTTCTTCCAAGAATCAAGTCTTACCCGATGTAAACGTTTCGGCTCTTTATCGCTGGCTCGGTGTGGGCGACACATTCAACAGCAAAAGTGGAGCGGGAGAACGCTTCCCTCGTGGACCGCAAAGCGCCACGGATAGCTTACTCGGCGGAGACTTCCAAGAAGCGGCTTTGCGAGTTGAATTTACACCGGCAGCGTTTGGAGCTCGTCGTCAGCTTGCATCCGTCCGAAACAGTCAACTTGGACTCGCTCGTGAGACAGAGGTCCTTCATGAGAAAGAGATCGCTCTCATTCACCGCTTGAGCGAAGAAGTAAGCCTCATGCAGAGTCACTATGAGCAAATCGAAATCAAACTGAATCAATGGAGTGCGAGCGAACGAGATGCCAAGGCTTGGACAGACAAATTCGAAGTCGGCGACACCAACTTAGATATGATTCTAGACAACCTGCTTCGTAGCCAAGAGCGACGAGCAAGGGCACAGGCGGACTACTATCGGGCTGTAACTGAATACAACAAATCGATCGTTCAAGTGCACCTACTAAAGGGTTCGCTGCTTGAATACAACAATATTTGCTTGCAAGAAGGACCTTGGGCTGAGAAAGCATACTGGGACGCCGAAGGCCATGCGAAACGTCGTGATGCGGCTCACTACATGGACTACGGTGCAAGCCGGCCTCGCGTGATCTCCCAAGGAGCTTATCAGCAACACACGGGGATGATAAACAGCCAAGATGGAATCCAAAGCGACGGCGACGCGGCTTCGAAGAGTGTCGAAAATGACAATACAACCAACGAACCTCGAACGAACGCTATCCCGCCTTCCGCTGAAAGCCCGGATGCCCTTGAACCTCCTGCGATGGATTCGCAAGACGCACCAAACCCAGGGTCAAGCGATCCAAGGAATCGATCAGAAGAGGTACCGGGATTCAAGGCAACCACGAACTCCAATCGACGCGAGTTCCGACAAGCAGGCTACGTCAATCCACATCCGTCGACGCCGTCAAACATATTCCGATAATCCATCGAATTCCATAACGCGCTTCCTTCGGATAGGAGGAAGCCAATCAAGACAGCAGTGCTGTGAACGAGGTCAGGGGGACCTTCCGTGGGCGCGATTGTGAATCTAAAGATTCGCAAAAGCGCTCACGGTTTTCTTATTCCCTAACTGCGTTCCTGCGGAGTAAGGCTGAGCCCTGTATTGTGCTAGACAAATCGCCTCTCCAAATCCACGTCGTATTCGATCACAAATCAGATCCAAGTGATCCAGTTTAGTCCGGCGTGCGTATCACCTATCGGCAAAAACATACCGAGACGAAACCGTCTCGGCGGCCAATGAACTTTGGCTTACACTGTTTCAATATCTGTGAACCACGGAATGGCCGCATCGCCCCAAAATACGGCTTTTCCGTTTCACCCAAAGTGCCCTGCTTAAACATACTAGTCAAATTGGTCAGCCAGTTTCCAAGAAAACGCTATGCTCATTAGAAATATGCTGCTTTTGTTACTCGCCGTCGCTGTCGCTGGTTGCGAACGTAACGACGCAAGAGAAATTCGACTTCGACAGGTGGAATCATTTGAGGAAACAGAACAAACCGACTCTCTCGGTAAAGCCATGAAATACCTTCCGCTACTTATGCGGTTCGATCGAACGACTGCGGCCAAAGAGGTTCTAAACCAGCTCAACTCTTGGTCGACACCGCGAGAAAACTCGGTCACTTGGACCCGGCCCGATCTGATCGATACGGTTTCTTCGTCTATTCGCGATAACGAACTGTTCTCGAACTTGGCGTCCCTTAAGTTCGGAGAAGCGGAATGCGAGTACCTTCTGCAATGCCAGATGTTGCGTGATCTAGGCTTGTGGATTTGCGAGCGTCCCTACCTCGATCTACTGTTTCAACCTTGGGTTGAGAAACAGAAGGTGACACTGCCAGCGAATGATTCTGCGGCGCTCGAGAAAACACTGAAACTGTTTGATTGGACCATGCGGAATGTCGCCCTCGAGGGAAATGCGAAAGACGTCGAAGCTCTTCCGCTAAACCCGTCGCTCCCACTAACCGATGTGGGAATGGGCTATCGAAGTCTTCCTTGGCAAACTCTCCATTTTGGTCGTGGTGACGCTTACCAGCGAGGCAGAGTATTTACTCAACTGTTGTTTCAGCAAGGCATACCGGCGTTTATGCTGGCTCTTCCGTTACCTGAGACGCAGCAACCAATATCGAACGTTTCTTCGCCTGACCTGCATCTATGGACTATCGGGGTCCTGATCGGTGAAGAGATCTACCTATTTGAACCACGATGGGGACTTCCGTTTCCGAATGCGGACGAGCCGGAAGTCGCCACGCTCAGGCAAGCGAAGTCCGATGCAAGTGTACTTCGACGCGCCAAACTTCCAGGACGATTTGACTATCCAATTGACAGTAGCAACTTGAAGTCTTTAGTTGCTTTGCTTGATGTTGAGCCTTTTTCGATCGGCAAGGGAACACAAGCAATTCAGCAGTCACTCACAGGCGACAACCGTATGCAAGTTGCGGCGAATGTCAACGAAATAACATCGCTGCTAAAAGCAAGCGATTCAGCACTCGATCTTCGGATGTGGGAACTACCTTGGCTTTCTCAAATTTATAACCAGTCAATCCGTAACAGGATCAACGACCGTAGCCCTTTCTCCATCAATTACCAAATGACGTACGGCGCCTACATAAACGAAACCCTCGTTAGTGAGGCTAGAACAGCGCACTTCAAGGGGCATTTTGACACGACTCTCGATGCTGATGGCGCTGCAAAAAAGTATATGAATCTTCGAGTCGACGAAGACACGCTGTCGAAACTAGCATATGACCGCGATATCCAAAGAGAGCTGCAAATGATTCGAGGAGTTAACGAAACTCAAGAGGAGTATCAGTACCGCGTTACCCAAGCCCAAGGCTTCTATCGGACAGCAAAACTCGACTCTAATGCGTTCCTGGGAATGTTACAATTTGATCTCCGAAACTTAGATGCCTCCATCAATTGGATGGACCAAAGATTGCTACAAATCGATGGAACGGAGAGGTGGCGTCCCCATGCGAGATATATCCTGGGAAGGATATACGAACAAAAAGAGGACTTTGAAGAAGCCTTTGCTTGGTACAAAAAAGATGGTTCTCCCCAAGAGGCAGGTAATCGAATTCGCCTAAGATTGCTCGAAAAGGCTCGGGCAACAAATCCGTAACGATGACCTTCGAAACTCAAGTCGAGGCAGTTTGACTCGCTTTAAACAGGTTGAAGGTTAGGTGAACTTGACCTTGGTGATGGGCTTCATGCCAAGCGATGACCTGGAGGACAGTACGAAATGTCCACCCACGTTGTGCAAAAGCACTAGGAATCGTTTCGAGGTCTTGATCGGAAAAGCTTGCGAGGGTTGTTAGCAGGTCCTCCCTTGCAAGGAACAATGTCTCTCGGATAGCTCCGATGGCGGGAATCGAGTCGTCGGGCATACTACCGCCGCGGTACCTATCGACAAGCTCCGGAAACGAGGGCTCAGTACCTAGCAGCCGAGTCGTTGCAAAGACTTCTTCTGTGATCGCAATATGCATGAACTGCCAAGCGGAATGAGCGCGCCCCGCGCCAGGACGGAAACCAATCGCCTCTGGAGCGGCTCCTTGTTTCTCAAACTCCGCAAGCGTCGCAAGCGTTTTTGTTCGATTGAATTGAATGGCTTGGATATAGGTTTGGATTTCGGACATATATGTTCCTTCAATTTTACAATTTGAAAAAATGATTTGGAAGCTAGTATGTTATTCTCTCGCGATGCGTCAACCACTCCAGATACCAACTTTCTCAAGAAATATAAGGGTTGGAAGCAACCAACTTTTCTCCGATCGCGATCAATGCTGGGCGGTAAAGACGTTTTTGCCAATCGATCCACTGCGGAAGAACATCTGGCGAGGTCGACTGATCTAGTTCAATTGCGAAGAGTGAACCCACTGGTGCTGAGTCGATCCACTTTTCGATCAGTTCTTTCATGTCATCCAGATTTGTTTCCCAGAGCTGATAGGGAGGACAAATGAAGACGCACCATCTATCCTTAAAAAAGGCAGGAATCCTCAAGCTCATTTGCCGGAATTGGTCTGGAAGATCCTGATGCCACTTGAATGTATCGCTGCGATGCACGATCAACTGCTCGTTAACCCCGAGTCGAGTGGCATTGGCACGAATTTCACTGGACGCACGCTCCAGAAGTTC
>Ga0105045_10002378_pt1 | contig 15817 bp, 11 predicted proteins | sample MAT02_FD_78089 | JGI IMG/M metagenome (GOLD analysis project Ga0105045, IMG submission 78089) | Freshwater microbial communities from Lake Fryxell liftoff mats and glacier meltwater in Antarctica - MAT-02 (megahit assembly) | ecosystem: Environmental > Aquatic > Freshwater > Ice > Liftoff...
TCCTCAGGCGCAAACGGATCCGTATCCGGATTTTATGTCGAAAAGATAGGATCCCCGCAGGATTGCAGAGCGTCTGCTCCTTCCTTCGAAGTCGATGTCGTCAATGAGCGAGGTCCTTTCCTTCACCTGCTCCACGATCGCAGACTGCTGGGTAGTGCCAGCGAGCATTCTCCCCGACCCTGACGCCGACTTCGCCCTGAATGTGGAGCGGACACTACGAATCCGAACCGTCTCCATCCACATCACATTACCTGACGGATTTACCGATATCCGCTTTTCGTGAGACGGTCCTGACGACGCTGCTGGACGATCTGCGATACCTGCGGGCCAGTTTGCCGTGACCGGCGCTCCTGCAGGTCTTGATACGGGCATGGTAGGCACAATGCGAGAGACGAATTGCGGACGTCACCGAGTCTGGACGACGGTCGGGGTTGCCAGGATGTCCCGACAACGCACCGCGATAGTCATTGACGTTCACTGCCCCGCCCCGCCATCGTGCGTGTGTGTCCCATGCTCATCACTTTGCGATACCGCCCGATTTCCGGGGCGTGTTCCGTACTGACCTGCTCGCGCGGGCACTGTACGCCGAGGGCGCGGGAATCGCCCGCTGCCTACCGGCCGCCGTGGCGGTACCGGCCGACGTCGAGGACGTGCAGCAACTGGCCCGCTGGGCTAAACGTGAAGGGCACGGGCTCATGCCCCGCGGCTCGGGCAGTGGAATGGCGGCCGGTGCGGTAGGGCCCGGCGTGGTGGTCGACCTCAGCCGCTTCTCGGCCCTGAAGCCGGTAGACATCGCGCAGCGCCGCGTGGTGGTGGGCGCCGGCGCGCTCCGCGGCACGATCGACGCGTCGGCGCGCGCCCACGGACTGCGCTTTCCGGTGGACCCGTCCAGTGGCGCGTTCTGCACCATTGGTGGCATGGTGGCCGCCAACGCGGCCGGCGCGCGCTCCTTGCGGTTTGGCGCCACCCGCCGGTGGGTGCTGGGCGTGCACTGCGTGTTCGACGACGGACAGGCGGCGTGGGTGCACCGGGAGCAGCCGCTGCCGCTGCACGTGCCGGCGGTGGCCCGGTTGCAGGCCACACTCAACGCCATCCGGGAGCACGGACATCCGGCGGCGTATCAGCACGCGGGGGTGCGCAAGGACTCGTCGGGGTACGGCGTAGCGGCGGCGCTGGCGCCAGGCGGGCATCTGGTGGATCTGCTGGTGGGTAGTGAGGGCACCCTCGCGCTGTTCGTTGAGGTGGAGCTGGCGCTGATGCCGGTGGCTGGTGCCACGGCCACGGTGTTGGCGGCGTTCCCGTCACTTGATGCCGCCGCGGCCTGCGCCATCGACGCGCGTGACGCCGGCGCGACGGCCTGTGAACTGCTCGATCGCACCTTCCTCACGGTGGCCGCGTCGGAGGGATCCACGGGGGTGTCGGAGTCCGCCGAAGCGGTGTTGTTGTGTGAGGTGGAGGGTGAGGATGCGGGCGACGCGGCGTATGCGGTGGCATCTATGGCGCGTTTATGTGCTCTACATGGCGCATTGGAGACGCATACTGCCGTCGAAAAAGTCACCGAAAAGGCGCTCTGGGCGTTGCGGCACTCCGCCAGTCCCATTCTGGCCAAACTCGCCCCGCGGCGGCGCTCCATGCAGTTTATCGAGGACAGCTGCGTCCCCCCCGAGCGGTTTCCCGACTACGTGCGCGGGGTGCGCGCGGCGCTCGCTCGCTTTGAGACGGTGGGCGTCATCTTTGGCCACGCCGGCGATGCCCACGCCCACGTGAACCCGTTGGTCGACGTGGCGGCGGCCGGGTGGCGGGACCGGGTGCGCGGGCTGCTGGACACGGTGTGCGAGTTGACGGCGTCGCTGGGGGGCACGCTGGCGGGCGAGCATGGCGATGGACGGCTGCGGGCACCTCTTATGGACCGCGTGTGGAGCGCCGAGGCCCGCGCGGCGTTCGCGAACATCAAGGCGGCGGCGGATCCGTCGGGGGTGCTCAATCCAGGGTGTAAGATCGCGCAGGTCGGCGACGAGGCCATCGGGGTGCTGCGCCATGACCCGGAGGCCCCGGCGCTTCCGCCTGCGGCGCGGGCGGTGTTGGACGCCATCGAAACGTCGCGCGACTGGAGCCGGTTTCGGCTACAGGACAGCGGGAGCCACGGGTCTGATCTGTAATTGCAGACGGTGGTAAAGACATATAGATTTAGATGTCCTGCCCGGCACGGACCGCGCCAGCAGCGCCGATCGGGCCAACTCCGGTCGCGCGTCACCCGCGCCCCGCGCTCCAACTTGTTGAGGAGGCGCGTGACCGTGGAGCCCTCGTCGATCATCCGGTCGCGAATGGCCAGGGTGGGCATTCCGGTCGCGGCAACAAGAATCCGGCTGGAACCTCGAAGCCCACGCTGCGCAATCCCGTGAAAATGGCGGCACGGCGGGATACTTTTCACATACCCTCTCCCCATCTCATGCCCGTATCCGACGCTGCCATCCTGCGCGAGCCCACCGTCACGGTGCTCGCCCGCCCGCATTTTGCCGAACCCGAACACATGCCCGTGCAGTGGATGGGCGAGTCCACCGACGGCGAGCGACTCGCCGAATTTGCCGGTCGCCTCTGCTACATGAGCCAGCGCAATCCGGCCGGCCGATCCACGCGCGAATATCTCGAAAACATCAAAAAACAGGGACACGGTAGCGTGCTCGAGCATGCCAGCTACACCCTGCTCCTCGAAGGCGTGAGCCGGTCGCTCACCCACGAACTCGTGCGGCACCGCGCGGGCTTTGCCTATTCGCAGCTCTCGCAGCGCTACGTCGACGAAAGCGACGCCTGTTTCGTCATGCCGCCCGCCATGATCGGCGACGACGCCCTCGAACTGGCCTGGCGCACACAAATCGATTCGGCGCAGGACAGCTACACGGCGCTCGTGGGCACGCTGATGTCGCGCTACAGCTGGGTGGACGACAAGGTGCACCGCCGCAAGATGGCCCGCGAAGCAGGACGCGGCGTGCTCCCCAACAGCACCGAAACCAAGATCGTGGTGACCGGCAACGCGCGTGCGTGGCGCACCATGCTGGAACTCCGCTCCAGCGAAGCCGCCGAGCTGGAGATCCGTCGGTTAGCGGTGATGGTGCTGCGCATTCTTGCCGCCGAAGCGCCGGCATTCTTCAGCGACTTTGAGATCTACACCGCGACCGATCGCCGCGAGGCGGCGAAGATCTCGTATCACAAGGTGTGATCGGTTGCATTGGTGGCGTGCCGGGCGCACGCAACCCGAAAGTCGTTCTCGCAATGGCCGGACGTACAACGGGCCGCGATCAGTACGATCGCGGCCCGTAGGTGCTACACAGACAAGATAGGGTAAGGATTAGTCGCCCTCCGTGTCAAAGGCATACGAGTCGGCGGTGCGGAGTGCGTCGAGCCAATTTTCCACGCCGAGTTCGTCCTGGAGCGCAAAGTCGGCACCGCCGGTGGCGGCATCGTCGTTGCCCGACAGACTGAACGTGAGCGCCCGCTCGGTGCCTTCGGGCCAATCCGCCATGGCCAATCCGGCCGCCACCCGACGCAACGTCGACCCACACTCGCCCAGCAGTTCGGACGCGCGCGCTTCGAGGGTCAGCAGTGGAATATCCAGGTCACGCGTGACCAGTCGTCCGGTCGCGCCATCACGCCACGCCGAATCACCAACGGCTCCTCGGTCGGGCCACACGCCCAGATGGCGCACCACGCCGGACTGCCGGAGTTCCAGCCGCTCACTCTCCACCGTGGCGGCGAGCGCCAAGGCGAGCGATTGTGCGTCGGCCGCGCCATACAGCGTGATCACTTCCCGACGCGAGCGAGTGCCGAACGGGAGCACGGGAATGGAATTCACGTGCGCAAGAACCGGCGAATCACTCGGACGGGCCTCGAGTCGTACGAGGACGTCCATGGGTACCTCCTTGGGTAAGAGAAACGTCTGGCAAGGAGCCCGCGTGGCTACGCGTGCCGTCCGCGTAAAAGACGGGCCACCTTGCATTGAGCAACGTACCGAAATGACAGCGTGTGCCGGCGTGACATACCTCACACGCCGTGCACCAACACTGTCACACCGGCGCGGCTGACGAATCAGCCGTGACGTTCACCGGCGGACAGCCACACGCCGCCAAGCAGCGCAATGGCGAGCGCTACCCCGATGGTAACCACACCAGGCACGTTCGACGTCACGGCGAACCCGATCCGCCACGGCGTGGGGACCACCGTGAGACTCAGCCACGCATACCCCACCGTCACCAAAAGGGCCGCCACGATGCGGGCCATGCCGCGCAACGGGAGGACGAGCAACGCCAGCATGGTACCCCACGCCGTGGCGACTACGAGATGGTGCGCGTAGCCCAAGGCGACGGACGTGAGCGGAGCAGACGCCGAAGCCACGCCAAACCGCTCCAGGAGGGCGCGCCCGGCTAACCGGAACACGCGCCCGGTCTCCCCGTCGCGCCAGCCGAGGCCGAGCAGGGCGCCGCCCGTGGCGATCGTGGTGAGGGTGCCCGTGGCGAACGCCGCATCGAAAAGATGCGTGAAGCGGCCGGATGTCGGCTGGTGGTCTATTCCGTGCGTCTGCCCGTGATCCATAGTCACAAAAGATAGAGCCGCGATGCGCCTCGCGGGTGAACCTCGTGGTCGGATTGCTTAACACGCCGCATCCGCTGGCGTCCAAATAGAAGACTTCAGCGAGGAGTGCCCCTGATGTGGTTGTCTGTACGCGCAGTGTCTCTGTGGAGTTGCGCCGCGTTCATCGCGGCGAGTGTTGTGGGGGAACGCGCTTCGTGCCAGGGCGCACCCAAACGCGTAAAAAGCGACGAGCGCGCGAGTACGCCCGCACTGTCGCGGGAGCAAACCGCCGACCAGCAAGTACACCATGTGCTGAATCGGCTGGCCTTCGGCGCGCGGCCCGGTGATGTAGAGGCAGTGCGTGCCATGGGTGTGGATGCCTGGATGGCTCGCCAGCTGCAGCCACAATCCATTGTGGACACGACCACCGAGCGCTTCATGGCCCGGTTCACCACGCTGACCAAAACGGGCGAGCAGCTGCTTGCCGACTATCCGCCACCGGGCGCCGCACGCGCGCGGCTGGCGCAGCGGGGCGGGGCGGTCACCACCGCCGATTCACAAAAGCTCCGAACACAGGGCCGGCAGTCGTACCTCGTTGTGGGGGAACTCGCCTCGAGCCGCGTGGCGCGCGCGGTCCTCACGGAGCGGCAGCTCGATGAAGTGATGGTGGATTTCTGGGAAAACCATTTCAACGTGTTCGCCGGCAAGGACCGTACCCGGTATTTCCTGCCCGAGTACGACCAGACGGTGATCCGGCCGCTCGCCATGGGTCGTTTCCGCGACCTCCTTGGCGCAGTCGCCAAGAGTCCGGCCATGCTCTACTACCTCGAGAACTGGCAGAGCGTGGCCGACAGCGGGCGTCCTACGCTGGCGACGAGCCGTGTGGCCGCCAATCCGCGCGCGGCGGCGCGGCGAGCCCAGGCGGTGCGCCAGCGGATGGCCGAGAATCCAGCGTTGCCGCAACGGCAACAGCAGCTCGCGCAGCGTCGCCGCGGCGTGAACGAGAACTACGCCCGCGAGTTGATGGAGCTCCACACGTTGGGCGTAGACGGCGGGTACACGCAGCAGGACGTCATCGAGGTGGCGCGGGCCCTTACCGGATGGACCATCGCGCGTGGCGCACAGGGTGGCGGATTTGCGTTCCGCCCGGAAGTGCACGATGCCGGAGCCAAGACCATTCTCGGCACCCGTTTTCCAGCCAATCGGGGCGTCGACGAAGGGGAGGCGGTGCTCGATCTTCTGGCGCGCCACCCGAAGACCGCCACGTTCATCGCTTCGAAGCTGGTGCGGCGGTTCGTCAGTGATTCCCCGCCCCCGGCGTTGGTAGCGCGTGCGGCCGCCACGTTCCGCGACACCGATGGCGATATCCGCGAAGTGGTACGAACCATTGTCACCAGCCCGGAATTCTTCGCCAGCGCGGCGTATCGCGCCAAGGTCAAGTCGCCCTTTGAACTGGTCACGAGCACCATGCGGGCCATGAGCGCGCAGCCCGATGCCACACCGCGCACGTCGCAACTGGTGAGCCGACTGGGACAGCCGATCTTCGGTCATCAGGCGCCCAACGGCTACTCGGAAACCGGCGACGCGTGGATGAACACCGGCGCAATTCTCAATCGCATCAACTTTGGCTTGGCGGCGGCCTCGGGACGCGTGCCGGGGATTCGCCTGAAGGCGTGGCCGATCACTGCCCAGCTGTCCACGGCCTCGCGCGAGGAGCAAGTGCACGGGGTGATCAAGGAATTATTCGGTGGCGCGGTGAGCAGCGAGACCCGACAGGTCTTGCTCACGGGAACCAATCCATTCCTGCAAAGCCATGGTGGTGCGAACGACACGCTGCTGCGCGCTGATGACGACGACGCGATGATGCCGACGTCCACCGGTTCGTTGCCGCCGCTCACGGGCTTTGCGCAGATCGTCGGCCTCGCGCTCGGGGCTCCTGAATTTCAACGCCGCTGAGCGAGGATCGGATCATGTCGACCTTCAACACCCCCGTGAACCGCCGGGTATTTCTCAAGGGTGGGGCGCTGTCGCTGGTGACGCTGGGCCTCTCGCCAAGCTTCCTGCGACGTACGGCGCTGGCCATGGACTTACCGCGCACTGCGCGCGGCAAGACGCTCATCGTGCTCTTTCAGCGCGGTGCCGCCGATGCGTTGAACGTGCTGGTGCCCTTCGGTGACCCGCAGTACTACGCCGCACGCCCACAACTCGCGATTGCCACACCGGCCCGCGTGGGGGGTGCGGTGAATGCGGCCGGAGCCATCGATCTCGATGGCTTCTACGGGCTGCATCCGTCGCTTGCCTCGTTCAAACCGCTGTGGGATCGCGGCATGCTCGCGCCGATCCACGCGGTGGGAAGTCCCAGTGCCACGCGCTCGCATTTCGACGCGCAGGACTACATGGAAACGGGTACGCCCGACCGCAAAGGCACAATCGACGGGTGGCTCAATCGCTACCTAGCGGTGGCAGGCACCTGTGAAGCGGGCGCCTGCGCACCGGGTGCGGCCGCCGCACCGTTCCGTGCGGTGGCGATGACCGCGCAGACGCCGCGCATTCTGGAAGGGGCGAGTCCGGTGGTCGCGATGAACTCGATCGACGAGTTCTCGATCCGTACGAACGGTGGTGACGCGCAGCGTCGTCTCGAGGCGCTCTATCGCACGGGCTCCTCAGACGTGGTCCACGGAAGCGGCAGCGACATGTTCGAGGCGCTCAAGGTGCTGCGCGCCGCGAATCCGCAGCAGTATCGTCCTGCCGCAGGCGTGGAATATCCGCGCTCACCATTCGGGCAGCGCTTGTTACAGATTGCGCAGCTGATCAAGTCGGGCGTGGGGCTCGAAGTGGCCTTCGCTGATGTTGGGGGCTGGGACACCCATGTGAATCAAGGCGGCGCACAGGGCCAGTTGGCCACACGACTTCGTGACTTCTCGCAGAGCATCGCCGCGCTGGTGGCAGACCTCGGCGACCGTATGGACGACGTGGTCATTCTCACCTGCTCCGAGTTCGGGCGCACCGTGCGGCAGAACGGCACGGGCGGCACGGACCACGGCCATGCCGGCGCAATGTTCGTGATCGGCGGCGCACTGGGTACCACAAAAACAATGCACGGTCGCTGGCCAGGGTTGGCGCCGGAGCAGTTGTATGAAGGGCGCGATCTCGCGCTCACTACCGACTTCCGGGCGGTGTTCAGCGAAATCGCATCGAAGCACCTCGGCGCCGCGCAACTCCCGAAGATCTTTCCGGACTATACCGGATTCGAGAAGGACTGGCTGGGCGTGCTCTAGCGCTCAGTCCATGGGCGGCCGCGACTTCTCGCGGCGCTTCTCCCGCTCGGCGGCGCGACGCACTTCGTCGATGACGCGTTGTGCCGCCCGCCGAGCCTTGGGGTTGGCACCGAGGGCTTCGAGCATACCATGCACTGTCTGATCGATGTCATCGGGTGGGAGAGACCGTGCAGACGGCTCGTGCCAGTCGGGAGGCTCAGCGTCGCGCATGGCGAACAGGTCGTCCATTTCGCACACGGCCGTGGGCTGCGTGCCCGCGCGGAAGTACTCGCGCCGCGCGGGCCCGCACCAATCGTTGGCGAGTTTTCCGGTGGTGATGTCGATCTGCCGTGTCACGATCCCCGGCGGCGGTACCCACGCCGTATCGCCCTCGGGACTTTGCCATCCCTCGCGCAGAAAGCGCGCCCACCACGGCGCTGCCAGCCGACCGCCGCTGGCGTTCCATCCGAGTGATTGTGGATCGTCGGCGCCGAACCAGAGGCTGGCCACGAGCGTGGGGGTGTAGCCAACGAACCAGACGTCGGTACCATCGTTGGTGGTGCCGGTTTTGCCGGCCACCGGCCCACGAATGCCGGCGGTGCGCACGGCGGTGCCGGTGCCGCGATCGACCACCGACTGCAGCAGCGATGTGACAAGGAACGCGTCGACGGCATCGAGCACCGGAACGGTGCGCGTGGCCGGACGTTGCCAGAGCACCCGACCGAAAGCGTCGTCGATCCGTTCCACGAGATATGGGACCACCCGCTGTCCACCGTTCGCGAAGGGCGCGTAAGCTGCGGTGAGCTCCATGGGGGTCACGACGCCCGCGCCGAGGGCGAGCGCCGGCACAATGGGTAGGTCGCTCGTGATGCCCTGCGCGTGCGCGAGCGCGGCGATAGCGGGCATGCCGACGTCGCGACTCATCCGCACGGTCGCGGCGTTCGCGGACTGGGCGAGTGCATCGCGGAGGGTGACGCGCCCGGCATATGCGTCCCCGTAGTTGGCGGGGGTCCAGATGTCGCGTCCGATATCCACGCTCACAGGCTCATCGTCGAGCATGGAGGCGGCGGTGAAGCCGTGCTGCAGGGCGGCGGCGTATACGAATGGTTTAAACGTGGAGCCAGGCTGTCGCTTGGCACGTAAAGCACGATGGAAGCCTTTGCGCTCTACGCGACGTCCGCCCACGATGGCGCGCACCGCGCCGGTGGCGGGATCGAGCGCAACCAGCGCGCCTTGGGTGCGATCGTTGGCGCGGCGCACGCTCTGGCCCTGCCGCACGCGTTCCTGATCGATACTCCACGCGCCAGACGCGACGGCCCGCTCGGCGGCGCGTTGCGCCTCGCGATCAACCGTGCTCCAGACGGTGAGCTGTGCATCGTTCAATGCACGGGGAATGACGCCGGCCGCGCGCAGGGAGTCGAGCGTCACTCGCACGGCCTCGACGGCCCAGGAATCCACGACTCTCGTGGGGAACCAGTTGGTCGTTGACACGCGGAGTGGTGTGTTGCGTGCCTGTTGCAGCGCGCCTGATGGCGCGACCCGTTCGCGAGCGAGCACGTCGAACACGATGTCCCGCCGCACGAGGGCGCGCTTGCGATCACGACGCGGGGAGTACGATGAGGGCGCTTTCGGTAGCCCGGCGAGCATCGCGGCTTCGCCCAGTGTGACATCGCGCACACCTTTGCCGAAGAGATCGCGACTGGCACCTTCGACGCCATAGACGCCATTCCCGAGGTAAATGGCGTTGAGATAGCGCTCGAGAATTTCGTCCTTGGTGAGCGCCTGTTCGATGAGGCCGGCGTAACGGCTTTCGAGCAGCTTACGCCCGAGGCTGCGTTCGGCGGCCCGATTACCCAGAAAGACGGTGCGCGCGAGTTGCATGGTGATGGTGCTGGCGCCTTCACGCACCCCGCCGGCGCGAAGATTGGCGAAGGCGGCACGCACGACGCCGCGCCAATCGATGCCTCGATGCATACGGAACCGCCGATCTTCGACGGCGATGAATGCGGCTTGTACGTGCGCTGGCACCCGGGCGAGCGGAACGTTCACGCGCCGCACGGGTGATAAGGCACTCAGGCGGGCGCCATCGCTGGCGTGCAGCGTGCCGCCTTCAGTGGGATGCCACGCACGCAGTTGCGCTGGCGTCGGGCAGCTGTGCCATCCGCAGGTCCACCACCACGAGGCGGTGACGACAGCGACGGCGGCGGCGCTGGTGGCCGCGATCGCAAGCACACGTCGCGTGAGCAACGTGGCGACGATGTGTCGCATCGCACGACGTGTCCGCGACGGCGCAACCGGATCGGTCGCCATGGCATCCGGACTGGGCGCGTGGGGCTCTCCGTCAGGATTACCATTCTCCTGTCGTGACGTCCCTGATTCAGGAGTTACCGACGTCTCGTTACGTTTCGCGTCCACTATCCCCCTCAGTATCTCGGAACCCGCTACATGACCTGGTTGCTGCACCATCGCTCGTTTGCTTCTGCCACAGCTGGGCTGATGCTGGCTGGCGGCGCACCCGCTCTCCTACGTGCCCAGGGGGCACAAAGTGCCACGCGTGTAGCGAGTGTCCCGTCGGCGGCTGTCCCAGCGGCCGCTCGGATCCCGAACGAACTCGGCCGCATCCCGATTCTGGAGTGGCATCAGGTGGTCGCGGCGGACGGGACGTACAAGGTGTCGCGCGAGCGATTCAAGGCAGAGCTCACCGCGCTGCACGCCCGCGGTTACGTGCCGGTGAGCCTGGCGGAGCTGCTGGAGAAGTCGATGGATCTCCCGGCGGGTAAGTCGCCGGTGCTGTTCACCTTTGACGACGCCTCGCCAAGTCAGTTCCGGTATCTGGAGCGAAACGGGCAGTTGGTGATCGATCCCACGAGCGCGGTGGGGATCCTGATGGATTTTCTCAAGGCGCATCCGGACTGGCAGGCGAAAGGGGTGTTTTGCTTGCTGCCGGCGGCGGAAGCAGGGCATGCGTTTTTCGGCGAAAAAAATATCGACGGGCAGAAATCGGCGTGGCGATTCCCCAAGCTGCAATTTTTATCGCTGCAGGGTTTCGAGCTGTGCAATCACACGTTGTGGCATGCAAAGCTGAGCAAATACTCAGGCGCGGTGGTGCAGGAGCAGCTGGCGCGCGGCGCGATGGCGATCGACTCTGCCGTTCCCGGGCACCGGGTGCGCGGCATGGCGCTCCCGTACGGCCTGTGGCCGAAGGACCGGTCGCTGGCGTTCAGCGGGTCGTGGTACGACCCCAAGAGTAAGCGCACGGTATCTTATCGTCACGACGCAGTGTTTGAGGTGGCCGGCGGTCCGGCGCGCAGTCCGTACGATCCAAAGTTCAATCCGCGCTCGTTGCCGCGCGTGCCGCTGCAGGGTGGTACGAAGCTCTCCACGACGCTGGACATGATGGATCGTCCGGGCCCGATGGCGCGGTACGTGTCGGATGGTAATCCGAAGACCGTCGCGAAGCCGACGGCTGCGCCGACGCCGTAGGGGTGTCGACGCAGAGTGCGCGCGTGCGGTACGACGGCGTCTGGCTTACAGCTTGTAGGTGCGGAGCGTGGTCAACGCTGTTTCGAGCGAAGCGCGCTGTTGCTCCGTGGGTGAGTTGGCCCACAGTTCTTCATACGTGCTGATCGCGAGCGCGAGCGCTTCCTTGTCTTGCTCGGCCGAGGCGAGTGAACTCGCGTTATCAGCCAGCGCGGCTTTGGCGAGCAGATCGTCGGGGAAGCGCTGCGTCACCTGCACCCAGCGGATCGTGCGGTCGCGCTGATTCGATTCCGTGAGTGCCCACATATGCCAGGCACCGCGGTTGAGCGGATCGGCCGCGATGGCGCGGTTGGCGATGTCGCCCACCAGCTCCGGCCCTCGACCGGACAACCAGTAGGCGTTGGCGAGGATGACCAGTGCGCGCGCGTTGTGCGGTTGGTGATCGACGACACGTTCGTAGAGAGGGCCCGCCACTTCGGGCATGTGCAAAAAGGCTTCGGCGGCGGCCACGAGGGCATCCGGGGTGGCGCCGTCGCGCAACTGATGCAGGCGCTCCATGAGCGCGCCGACATTGCCGGAGGCTTCATAGGCGCCAACGGCGTCCGCGAGTGCGGCCGGGAGGTCGAGAGGAGGAGCAATCATCCCGTAAAACTAGCAGATTCCCCGCATCAGGCAGGTCACGACCCGAAGTGATGGGTTGCGCGGAGCGCTTCGGATCGTAATACTCCTAGTGTCACGAAGCGCGCTTCGGCCGTTTTGAGACAATGCCCCCAGAACGTGGTACGTCGTGCCCGGGTTGTTGACCGCGACGCACGCAGCGTAGAGTCCCACCACGTCGGATCGGCCGGGACGTCGGTGTTTCCGAACAGCGATCCCGAGTGACCGGACGCGCGAGCCTCTCGCGTTCCCATTTGCAGTAACCGGAAGGCGTTTTCGCTCTTTCGGTATGCGCGACGGCACCATACCACCCGTCCGTACCAACTATCGTTTTCAGCGCGTTCGCGCCTCACGAATTCCTCGCGGGATTCGGCCTGATCGGCCCGGGACATTGTACGTCCTGCGGCCGCGTTCCGTCCATTTCGGATCGGAGCCTACGTACCACTTGCAGTTGCTCAATGACCGATAGCAAACCGCCAGCCCGCCGGGGACGTCCTCGTACTCGGCCTCTCCCAGATAACGTGGGAGACGACAATCCATACCGCGATGCGCCGTCCCCGGACGCATCCGCCAACCCGTCGCCTGCAGCCGCCTCCGGTGACGCGCCGGCTGCGCCGCGGAAACCGCGATCGCCGCGTCGGCCCAAGGCGGAGGCGTCCGCTGACGTCGCACCTGATGCCCCACGCCGCGAGCCGCGTCCCGAGCCCCGCGTCGAAGCCCGTTCCGAGCCGCAGGCGGAGGTCCGAAGTGAGCCACGCCCCGAGCCGCGGGCCGAGCCACGCGCTGAGCCACGGCCTGAGCTGCCATCCGCGCCGCCCCGGTACGAGCTGGCACCGGATCGGGCCAGCGGCGACCGCCCGGATCGAAGCCCTCGCCCGGATCGCTACGACCGTGCATTTGATCGCACCGACTCGCCGGACCGTCCGGAAAGCGTGGAGCGTGCCGAACGGCCGCCCCGCCCCGAGTTCGGTGACCGCCCGGACCGTGGGCCGCGCCCCGAACGTGGCGACCGCCCAGAACGTGGTGGACGTCGCCGCGACCGCGGACGCCCTCGGAACGACCGTGGCGAGCGCGGTCCGGATCGGGGTGGGGAACGCCCTGCCCCGCCACCTCGCGAACGCCAGGAACCGGTAGCCGGCCTTGACCGTGGCGATCCGTCGCTCCGTCGCAATGCGCGACGTGGCCGCAGTCGCTTCCGGCGCGAAGGCCCCGCTGGCGCCGTGGAGGGGGGCGCGCCGATCCAGGATCGCGCGATCTCCGCCGCACCGGTGGTGGCCGAAGGCACGATGGCCGGCTGGTTCGATCCGTCGCGTGACGGGGGCTACCTCCGTCAGTCCGTGAACAGCTACCTGCCCGATCCGGCCGACCCGTTTGTGCCGCCAGCGCTGGTGCGCCTGCATCAGCTACGGCGCGGCGACAAGCTCGATGTGACGTATGGCCGCGACCAGCGAGGCCGACAGCTAATCATCGAAGTGCAGTTCCTCAACGATGGCTCGCCGGTGGTGCTCGAAAAGCGCCCCGATTTCAACACGCTGACGGCCAGCTATCCCGACCGCAAGCTGACGCTGGAAACCGGACGTCCGGCAAAAACCGGCCCCGAACTCACCCGTCGGGCGATCGATCTGATCGCCCCCATTGGCTACGGACAGCGGGCGCTCATCGTGGCCCCGGCCCGTGCCGGCAAGACCACCTTGCTGCAAGCCATTGTTGAAGGCGTCGCCATCAATCACCCGCAGGCCTCGCTCCTAGTGTTGCTGGTGGATGAGCGTCCGGAAGAAGTCAGCGAAATGATCACCTGGGGCTACGGCGAAGTAGTCGCCTCCAGCTTCGACATGCCGCCCAAGCGGCACGTCGAAGTGGCGGAGATGACGCTCGAACGCGCCCGACGCCAGGTGGAGCAAGGGAAAGACGTGGTCATCGTGCTCGACTCGATCACCCGTCTCGCCCGCGCCTACAATACGGTGGAACGTGGCACCGGCCGCACCATGTCGGGCGGCTTGGACAGCAACGCCATGCAGAAACCCAAGGCCTTCTTCGGCTCGGCGCGCATGATTGCGGAGCAGCACGGTGGTGGCTCGCTCACCATCATCTCCACCGCGCTGGTCGAAACCGGCTCGCGGATGGACGACGTGATCTTCGAAGAGTTCAAGGGCACCGGCAACTGCGAGATCAAGCTCGATCGCTCGTTGGCCGACCGTCGCATCTTCCCGGCGTTCGACATCGCGACCAGCGGTACGCGTCGTGAAGAGAAGCTCTATCGCCCCGACCAACTCGAAAAGGTGCATCTGCTTCGCCGTGGTCTGCATCAGCTTCCGCCGCAAGCGGGGATGGAGTGGCTCATCAAGCGGATCGCCGGCACCACCAACAACGATTCCTTGCTCGACGGGTTGTAAGCGCGTCACGGAGCGGGCACCACGCCGCAGAACCGCGCACGGTGAGCTGGCTGTCACCGTGCGCGGTTTTCTGCGTTCCGGACGGATTTTCCAGACAGTGCATAAAAATGGTGGTTGTCGTAACAATTGCGTCCGCCCTGTGAGGGTCATGCCGGACGCACTCAAGACCTGGGGCGTACCCTCCGATAACAGAACTGAAGCCGGTTCGGGCGACGATGCTCGAACGGAAGTTCCACGTGGCTGCCTCTCGCAATCTTCAAATGTTCCGAACTCTGCCCTTGCGGGCCAAGATCCTGGCCCTCCCCGTCGTCGCTGCGATCGGATTTCTGGTCACCCTCGCCGTCACCATCGTTCTTGGCCGGCAGGTGCAAACCGAGTTGACCAACATTCGCACGGGTTTTTCGCCCGCACTCGAACAAAGTCGGACGCAGCTCGCCCTGCTTGAATCGTACCAGCGGGCTCTGCGAGACGCCGTGGGTGCCAGTGACACCCGCGCCATCGCGGCGGCGGATTTGATCATCGCGCGTTTCGCCGCCGTCAATGATTCGCTGACGCACAATGCCACCGTCGACTCGTCGGCGATTGCCGTATTTGCTACTGCGTTTACCAAATATTCGACACTCGCCAAAACCACCAGTACCGGGATGATCACGGGCTCGACGGAAGATCTGATGGGGGGAACCCAGGCAGTGAAGAGCAAGTATGCGGAACTCTCGACAGGCCTCACCGCGCAGATCAAGGCGCAGGAAGCGGCGATCGATACCGCCTACGCGTCGGCAGATCGACTGCAGCGGACCTCATTCGTTGCCACCACTGCGGTACTCGTGATTGCGATGGGACTTATCGGCGTACTCGCATGGGGTACGCTGAGCAGCGTCATCGGCGCCATGCGCAGCTTGTCCGACACGGGGCGCGATATTGCCCGTGGTAAACTGGACCTGCAAGTCGACCTTGTCTCGAAAGACGAAATCGGCGAACTCGCCGAAGCCTTCCGCGGTATGCTGGCGTACATCGGCGGTGTCGCGCAAGCGGCCGACAAGCTGGCCACCGGCGACCTGAGCGCAACGGTGAACGTCCGCTCCGAGCACGACGTACTCTCGCGTAGCATCAACAGCGCAGCGGCCACGCTGCAAAACGTGGTGCGCGAAAGTAATACGGTGGTCGAGGCCGCGAAGCACGGTGATTTGTCCAAGCGCGGAAATCCGGCACAGTTCGAAGGTGCCTACGCACAGCTGATCGCCGGCACGAACGAAATGCTCGACTCGGTGATTGAGCCCATCGCCGAGGCGAAGCAGGTGCTGACCCGCGTGGCGGCTCGCGATCTCTCGGCACGCGTCACGGGCAATTATGCCGGGGAACACGCGGACATCAAGGAATCGTTGAACACGGCGCTGGAAAACATCACCGAAGTGTTCGCTTCGCTCACCACGGCGATCAGCCAGGTGAATTCGGCGGCCCGCGAGA
>Ga0105045_10002379_pt1 | contig 15817 bp, 13 predicted proteins | sample MAT02_FD_78089 | JGI IMG/M metagenome (GOLD analysis project Ga0105045, IMG submission 78089) | Freshwater microbial communities from Lake Fryxell liftoff mats and glacier meltwater in Antarctica - MAT-02 (megahit assembly) | ecosystem: Environmental > Aquatic > Freshwater > Ice > Liftoff...
CTCCGGTTGCCCGTTACCAAGCGACTATTCGACGTTATTACGTCGGGTTCGGCTCTGCTGATTCTGTCGCCAGTATTGCTGGTCGTGGCAGTCCTGATTCGGCTGGACTCGAAAGGGCCGGTTTTCTACCGGTCGAAGCGGATTGGCATGGGCTACAAACCCTTCGACATGATCAAATTTCGTACCATGCGTACCGGCGCCGACACGCTTTTGTCGAGTATGGCATCGCAGAATATCTACCAGTCGGCCCCCGCCGAACCGGAACCCGACCCGCGTTGTCAGACCTGCCTGCTGGCAGATACCGACTGCCAGCGACCGCTGTTTCAGGATAATATGCAAATCTGCGAAGTTCAGTATCAGCGCAGCCGACTGGCGAAAGCTACTTTTATGAAGTTTAAGGAAGACCCGCGGGTAACCCGGTTGGGTAAATTCCTGCGCAATACCAGTATCGACGAGCTACCCCAGCTATACAATATTCTGCGGGGCGACATGTCGGTGGTGGGTAACCGGCCCCTGCCGCCCTACGAAGCCGAGAAGCTGACAACGGTGGCCTTTGCCCGCCGGTTTTCGGCACCCGCCGGGCTGACCGGTCTCTGGCAGGTGACCAAGCGGGGCCGGGCAGAAGTATCGGACCAGGAGCGGATTCACCTTGATGGTCTCTACGCCAAATCGTTTTCCCTCAAACTCGATCTGTTGATTCTGATCCGAACCGTGAAGGCTGTTTTCCAGAAAGAAAACGTATGACGCTCCCACTCGTTTCGCTGATTACGCTGAACTACAACCAGGCCGCGCTAACCGCCGAACTGCTGATGTCAGTGGCGAAACTGACCTACCCACGCATTGAGGTAATTGTGGTTGACAACCATTCGACCGAAGACCCGTTCCCAATCATCCAAACGCAGTTCCCGGCAGTTCAACTGATGGTAACGGAAAAAAATCTGGGCTTTGGAGGTGGTAACAATCGGGGTATCGACCGGGCCACGGGTGACTATCTCTTATTTCTCAACAACGATACCGAGGTCACGTCCGACCTCATCGAGCGGTTGCTGGAACCATTCGGTACCGACCCCGACGTGGGGGTAGTCTGCCCCAAAATCCGGTATCACCAGCAGCCAGACGTTATCCAGTACGCAGGATATTCTACCCTGAATCCCTTTACCGGGCAGGCGCGGGCCATTGGCAGTCACCAGCCCGACCGGGGTCAGTTCGACCAGCCCGGTCTTACCCCTTTTGCGCATGGAGCAGCCATGCTGGTGAAGCGGTCGGTGATTGAGCAGGCTGGCCAGATGCCCGAACTGTATTTTCTGTATTACGAAGAACTCGACTGGTGCTGCCGCATCCGGCAGGCGGGCTATCGGATTTTCTATCAGCCCACGGCCCTCGTTTACCACAAAGAGTCGATGACGGTAGGCAAAGGAAACCCAATGAAGGTCTATTACCAGACGCGCAACCGGCTGTTGTTCATGCGCCGGAACGCAGCCCCGTTTCCCCTGGCCGTTTTTCTGATGTATTACGCCGTGCTAGCCCTGCCCAAAGCTATGATCAGCTATGGCTGGCGGAGGCAGTTTCCTTTTCTGCGGGCCACACTACGGGCCGTAGGCTGGAACCTACGCCACGCCATGTTACGGATCATCTAAACAAATGGCTACCTATTTAACGGTATGGGGTGTGTGCAGAAACTGCGTGCGGGCCGTGCGCATCCGGTAAATTGACCGCAGAAAGTGGGCAAACAGCACGGGGAGTTTAAGCAGTTCGGTAGGGCCAACCTGGCGCAGCAGCCCGACTGGGGTGGCCAGGTAAAACGTAACCAGCAGCAACAGCAACTCAACACCCACCAGCCCCGCAAACACATAGCTCTGTGCCAGCAGACCGATGAGCAGACCCAGCAACAACCCACCCAGTAGCAGAACCCGCGGCAACATCATGGTCTGGAACACTTTATCGGCGTAGTCGATATTCCCGGTCAGCAAGGCCCGCAGCCCGCCCACCGCGTTCAACCGAAAATACTTATACTGGGCGGCAATCCAGCGGGTACGCTGCCGCTCAAAAATGGCTTCGTCAGGCACTTTTTCATCGTAAACGAGCGCGTCGGGCAGGTAAACGAATTTGAAACGCTGCTGCAGCAACCGCATCTCCAGCTCTTTGTCGAAACCACCCAGGGCCTTTATATCGGGCATGATGGTGCGCAGCAGGCCATACTCGAAAGCAGTGCCGGAACCGATCAGGGCCGCTGACAGCCCCACGGCCCCGTGCCCCTGCCGGAAAATATGGTTGTTGATTTCTTCGCTGATGGCGTCCAGCACGGCCACGGCACTGTCGGTGTTTTTGGCTACCCGATGGCCCTGAATAATCCGCGCGCCCCCGGCAACAGCCCCGTTAACCCGCTCCAGAAAGTCGGGGGCCATGATATTATCGGCGTCCAGGACAACCGCTACGTCGTAGCTGCCGGGTAGTTCAGCTAAAGCCATATTCAATGCTTTAGCCTTCGACGATTTTTCGAACTGAACTTCCATGACCTGAATGGGCATCGTTTGCAGTTGCCAGACGGTCTCGGCCCGCAGCGAATCGGCAATGACCACAATGTCATAGCACGATGCGGGATAGGTTTGACCTAAACTCTGCCGGGCCGTTTCCAGAATTACGGCGTCTTCTTTGTAGGCCGGAATCAGCACGACCATCCGCCGGGTAATGGCCGAACTGGTTTCGATTATCCGGTTAGACCGGCGAAACCGACCCGCCACGGCAAAAAACAGGAGATAAATAACCACGATGGCTCCGTAAGCGAGGAGCAGACTGCTAATGAGTTGCAGAATCAGAATAAACATAAACGATAGCGATTAAGCGATGAAACGAGACCATTCGCGCCGGAGTCGGCTTATAAATGCCTGACTCAGACTGCCGTGCTGGAGCAACCGGCGGCTACTGGTGCGGGCGCGGGCTTTGGGAGATGACACCCGGTGAAGCCGACCCCGCACCAACAGGCAATGGGCCATCCAGCCGTCTTCGCAGGGACCACCCGGCTGGTTCTGGTCACCCCGATGCCCGGCGTCGAGCCGGAATCCACCCACGGCTAAGGCGTCGGCCCGGCGAAAGGCAAAGTTGAAACCGAGTACATTCGTGGACTCGCGGGAGCGGCTGCGCAGCCGCGACGACAGGCGCGACGCCCACTCGTAGAAAGTGAGTTGCAGACGTGATGCGCCGGGGCCAGGCGTGAATGAGTAGGTACCGTAGGTACAGCTGATCTGCCCGCTGGTGAGGGGTTGAATGAGGGTGTCGAGCCAGGTGGGTGGGTAGGTACTGTCGGCGTCGGCGTTGGCGATGTACGTACCCCGCGCGGCTTCCAGACCAGCCTGCCGGGCAAACGCCACGCCCTGCTCCCGTACAAACACCGACCGGACACCATACTCATCAAGCAGGGCCTGGGTACTATCGGTCGAATTGTTGTTGATGACCAGTAGCTCAGCCCGGTAGTGGGTACGCTGATCGGCCATCGACCGCAGCAGTTGTACCAGCGTCTTTTCTTCGTTGTACGCCGGTACGATGATCGACACCTCGGGATCGCTATCGTGGAATCGCTGCAACCGTTCGGCTAAGCTGATAGCAGAAACCGACGGGTTGGCAAGGGTCTGGTTCATACCCATTTATCCAGTGTTATCTTGTGATAAATTACTTATGATTGATTAATATTATTTACTGGTAACAAATATAGATTAAAAATTACAAATATTTAATCTATATTGATATTTATAAGTTTTTATTTAACTGATTATCTATTTTATAAGCAATTATCTACTATTTTTTTCACTTTTAAACAATACCACTACCTTACATGAAATCCAGACGCTATATCGCCTTCTATTTATTAGCCATTAGTATCTCTACAGCCGCTGGTCAGTCTCCTTTACCAACCGGCGGCTGCGACTACATAATCAATAAGGCGGGTATGTACCGGCTGTCGGCGGGGCAACCGGGCGGGCCGCATCTGGCATACCGATCGGTTCGTGAAGCAGTGAGGGGGCCAGGGCCAGAAATACCATGCTCGTGTACAGAATCATGCTGGTAGGAATCTGCCCAAACACCTGATTGCCGTAACTGGCACAGGCAATGCCTACCAGCCCGCACAGCAGTCCGCTTAGTTCGGAACGCAGCCGCGAGGGCGGCAACCGCCAGACGGTGCGGAAACTGGTCACGATGATAACCAGCAGGGTACCAATGTGCAGCAACAGCCCAATGATGCCCGTTTCGACCCAGATTTTAACGTACCAGCTGTCGAGCGCGGTTTCGGCCAGAAAACTCCCCGGTGAGAACCGACGACCCCAGTCGCCCCCGGAGCCGATGCCCCCGCCCAGCGGTCGGGACGCCAGATACGTAGCCAGTTTTTTCTGGTTATCGAGCCGCACCTGCAACGACGCATCGTTGGGATCGAGGGCCGAACGCATTCGCTGTACCTGGTAATTACCCTGCCCGATGGTCGTGAACTTGAGTGCCCCATAGACCGCTATGCCCAGCATGATCCCCGTCAGCACGATGGTCACGTTTTTGCGCAGCAACAGATACACCATGAACCCGGCGGCAATGACGAACAGGGGGCCGCGACTACCCGAAACGGCAAAGCCCCAGAAATAGATGGCCATCAGCACTCCGTACCACAGCCGGTCGCGCCAGGTGCCGGCGTCGATAGTGCGGATGAGACAGAACAGGGCTACATGCGCCATAGCCGCGCCAAACTGACCGGCATCAACGTAGATCGAAAAGCTGCGCAGGTGCCCAAACAGCATGTGCGTTTTGCCGCCGTAGAGCGTGAGCCACACCTGCTCATCGGGCGAGAGGCCAATGTACTGTTGCTTGAATGCCCACAAAGCCGCCACCAGCGACCAGCCCAGCCAGATGTTGATAAAACTGTTGAGATCAGCCCGGCGGTACAGCACGACCAGCCCCGTCAGGATCGCCTGTATCCAGTAAAACGACACCCCCCGCACGGCGTAAAACCAGGCTTCGCGGCTGCGAGTCTCGGGGTTAATCAGCTGGAGCAGGGTAAACGCAAACCAGGCCAGCGCACAGTAAAACACCGGCGTTTGCAGACGGGGCCATTGTTTTTTGGTCGTCGTAAGCAGTGTACCGATGAGGGTGATGAGCAGCACCCCGTCGATAATCATACCGTAGGGAATCTCCAGCGGCACAAACCGGCCAATGCCCATGATGATAAAACTGGCGTGGAAGTACGTTTTCAGCCCGATCATGGGTTTATTGACGCACAGCATCACCCAGGCCAGCATAGGCGGCAGCGCAATGAGCAGACCCGCCACTACCATACCACCCCGCACAATGGCAAATCCCAGCACCACCGCCAGTCCTACGCAGACCAGCACCGGACCGCCCGCCCGCAGCCGGTCGCGCCAGATGGATAGCCGGGTATCGGTTGTCGTCATCACCTTATTTCGTTATGAACGGGCCGGATAAGCGTATTGAGTCGGCGCACTTCAGCACCGGCAGCGCGGAACACCGTTCCCAAAGACACCGGCACCAGCCGCCCCAGCCAGCGGTAACCCAGCAACAGCCCGGTTCCGAACGTAGCCGTTGAAACCAGGGCCACGCCCACCGGAGACTCAAATACGTAAATAGCCACCAAATCGCCCAGCACGTTCACCACCAGCATGAGCGTTACCTTCTGCAGGTTCAGGCCAGGCTTACCCAATACGTCGAGGCCAACGCCGGAGTAGCGTTCCAGCGGTAGCAAAGCTGCATAGAGCATGAAACAGCGCAGCAGCACGGCACTGTCGGCCCGGTCAGGACCGCCCAGCAACACCACCAGTGGCTCGGCCAGCACAAAGCAAACTACCGTTACGGGCAGCAGCATGATCCACAAACTACCCGCCCCCCGGTTAAACACACGGGCCCACTCGGCCCCGCGCCCCGGTCCCGTCAGCTGCGCCAGTTGCGGCATGACCGTAACAACTACGCTCCTGATAGGCATTTCGAGGAGTTCGACCAGCCGCTGCGGTACGGCATACCGCGCCACCGACGCCGGACCAAGCAACGCCCCCAACAACAGCGTATCAGAACTGCGCAACAGGTTCGACACCAGTAGCGTAGGCATGGCAAACCGACCGAACCCAATCAGTTGCCGCCGTTCCAGACGCGCCGGAGCGGTTAGTGTACTGAGCTGACACCAGCCCATCAGAATAGTCAGCATACTCAGTGCACCGTTAGCCAGCGCAAACATCCGGTACAGGTCCACGGCCGTAAGCGCGTCGGTCAGATAGCCGTAGCCGATGCCGCCGATAAACAGCAGCTGCACAACGGGACGCAGCAGTTGCAGGGTACTAAACCGGGCCTGCGTGTGCAGCAGCCAGCCCGCCACGGCCCCCGGCAGGCCAACAGCCACGTTCAGCAGCAGCCACCAGGCAGGCGTAACAAACTCAAGCGACCCCAGCGCGTTTGCCCCGTAGGCCGTCCCCACGAAGCCTATGCCCACTACGCCCGTCAACGCAAGCGATAACTGCCAGACGGCCCCGGCCCACCGCCGAAATGCGTCGGGCCGGGCAGCGGCTGCGTGGCTTATGAGTCCGTTCAGCAAAAAACCGGTTCGGAAGGTGTCGAAAAAGCCAAGCACGGTCTGAAACACCACCCAGCGGCCAAACTCGGCGGGCAGCATCCAGCGGGCCAGTAACCCAATAGTCAGTAGCCCCAACCCCGCCGACAGTCCGTTGCCCGCCAGCGTCAGCAATGCTGGTCTCCGGCCTATAAAAGTCAGCAGTTTACTCACCAATGGGCGCATGAGGACGTTTATTTCGGGTAAATCGCTGGTTCTTTCCTGATCTGGACACAGCGTTCCCTTCCGGGCCGGTTGGATCGGTGGCAGAATGTGCCGCGCGTTTTTTCCTGGGCATGAACCCCAGCAACGACGTCAGCCGGTCGGGGTCGGCGGCATTCAGCACACCCAAAACAGGGCGGTCGGTGGCCTGCTCGTACAGGCGACAAACGCTGCTGTCGGCACTGGTCCAGACGGCATCGGCCCGCACCACCAGCAGCGAGAGCGTAGCCTGCCGCACCAGCCGGGCCGGAATGGCGGTTTCGAGCAGGGCGGGCAGTTCCACAAAGATGTAGTCGTAGGGATCGGCGAAGCGGGCCTGCGGGTCGGGGTCGCAAATGGTCACGAAGTCGGCTACGCGGTTCACCTGCGCAAGGTCAATACTGACCGGATAGCGAATCACCTTCGCCGACGTAGCTGGGGGCGTGGTCGAAAGTGTACCCGGATACAGATAGCAGACGCGGTGGCCGAGTTGCGCAAACTGCTGGCTGATACGCTCACCCACCCAGGTCCGGCCCTGCCCGGCGCGCGGGCTGAAGAGCAACACCACCTCCGCAACGGTACCAGTTCCGGCCTGGCCCGGCCTATCCTGGCCGGAGAGGCCGGGCCAGGCCTTTACCAGCATGACGCTGCGGAGCTGCTCGATCAATACCCGTTCAATGTGCGCCAGATCGTACTTCCGGGTCTGTCGGCTAACCAACGGCAGGGCCGACGCCACCGCTACGTCGGTAATGCCTGCAAAGCGTTCGGGCGACTTGATAGATGGAATCAGCAACTCGCGGCCAATGACAAACGCCAGCATCAGTACCACCCCCGCTACGAGCGACGCCAGCACAAACACCACCCGTTTGGAAGGCTGGGGCCTGATGGGAAACAGGGGCGGGTCGAGCACGGTTAGCGGACCAGCCATCTCGATGTTCTTTTGCCGCAATCGGGCCAGGTTCAGGCCGTGCAGTACGGCGAGGTATTCTTTTTCGGCCACGCCCACCTGCCGCTCCAGCCGATTGATGGTGCTGCCGAGCGGTGCAAACTGTTTGTAAATACCGTCATATTCACGGAGTCGCTTTTCAATTACGCCCAGCCGGGCCGCCGACTGCCGCGACTCTATTAGTTTGGCCAGCCATTCGTTCAGTACGTTGGCCTGCGGTAGCGACTCCACCGTGCTGTTGACGTTGTAATACTGGCGGGCTGTGATTTTAAGGTCTTCGGACAGTTTGTCGGCCTGTTGGCTCAGGCGGGCAAGCTGATCGGACGGGTAGTTGAACACCTGTGCGTTGGCGAGTTTGGTCTGAGCCTCCGCCAGTTCGGCGCGTCGGCTAACGAGGTCGGCATTGGTCTGCATGACCGATGAGCGATCGGACAAACGTTTTTCGAGGGTGTCCAGCGCGAATTTAGCCGCCCGGTAGCGCATCTGCTCGTGCTGATATTCGGTGGTCATATCCTCCTTCGATTCGGCCACGAACTTCGACTGCTCACCGTAGTTGATGATTTTGTTGTGCACGCCAAAGTCCCGCAGTGAATCTTCGGCCACCTTCAGATTACGCTGCGCCAGGCGTACCTGATCCTCAAAATACGCCACCACATTACCCGTCTCCGACGATTTGACCCCGGTGTACCGGCTGCGAAAGCTATCGATCAGTAGCTGAAGCGTATGCTGACAAATACCCGGATCATCGGCTTTGAAAGACAGCTCAAGCATATCGCTGGCACTCTTGCGCGAGGCCGATACCCGGTTCGTAATGCCCTCCACGGCGTACTGACTGGTGGAGTTATAGAGCAGTTTTTTCACGACATTCCCCTCCACGGCTTTATCCATAGCCTCGATCCGGCGAACCGTTTCGGCTTCGTTTCCCGGTACGACCAGTTGGTTTTGGGTGGCGACATCGACAGCTTCGTGCAGCTTCCTGAAGTTATCGGCACTGATAATCAGCGGATCAGGACGGGTCATGAGCAGGTGTTGCGCCAGCAGATGCCGGGCCACTTCGCTGATGGTCTCGCGCGATTTGATGGTTGTAATCAGATTATCAAAAGCATTATTGACTGCGAAGTAATCGACCTTATCGGCGTCTCCGCTGGTAATTGAATAGCCCGACGCCAGTCCGGTGTAAACCGTAGCCACCGACTGATATTCGCGCGGCAACGAGCGCGTCAGGTACACCACCGTACTGGCCAGTACTGTAGGAAACAGCACGAGCCAAAGAGCGTTTTTCCGCAGCAACCGAAGTATCGAGGTGATAGTCATTTATCATTCATTAACTGATGCATCGGAACGCCTACCAGGATTTCGAGATCCCGGAAACTGAGCATAAACCCGGACCGCTCCTGCTCCGTCACGACCTGCGCAATGGCGTACTGATTGCTATACCGGGCATAGTCAGCGGGCGAAATCTTGCCCTGCTGCATGTCCACTTCGGCCACCCGAAACGCCATCAGCGCGGCCTGTTCATCGCGGAGCCGGATGCGGAGGGTGCGCTGTGCCGACAGCATCCCCTGATACACCCGGTTCAGTTCGCGCTTCAGGCTCAGCCGGGCCACGTCGCGCTGCGCCAGAGCCCCTTCGTATTCGGCGCGGGCCTGCTGAATTTTGTACCGACGACCCAGCAAATCGGCTACCGGCAGCTGCACCCCCGCCCCGAGCCGGTAGCCGTTGGAGTTCTGTGCAAAATCGAAACTCGACGACCCTGTACCGACCAAAAACTGATTACCCCGCGAATAGCTTGCAAATCCGCTTACGTTTTGCAGAATGGCAATTTTAGTGTAGCTGGCCATGCCCGCTTTCTGGTCAATTACCGTATTCTCGAAGCGCAGCGCGGGCGAATGCAGCACGGCTATGGTGAAGACCTCTTCGAAGGGTAAAAGCTGTTGCGACAGATCACGGCTAAGGTCGAGCAGCCCACTATCTGACGCTACGTCTGGAACGGGCGGGCGGGAAACGGTACGGCCCGGCGAAGGCGACTGAGCTGCTGGCAGACTCACGCGCATGGCGTCGCGCTGTGCCCGGGCGCTGAGCGGGCTAACGATCAGCATCAGATAAACAGCTGCCCAAACCGGGAAACGATACGCCAAGCGGTAGGGTATCGGTTTAAGAGCCGGAATCATAACATAGTTAGGCATAAGGTCTACTAAGAATCACAAAGCTATTATATTTGTAATTTTTATCTACAACAATTTTATCTATTTACTTTTTTAAAAACTAAAATATATTTTTCTTTGGCAAACATATCGCTCTGTCCCCTCTGTCCTGTCCTCTATGCCCTCTGCCCCGCCCCCCACGTGCAGTCTGCTTATCAGCACCTATAACTGGCCCGACGCCTTGCGGCTCAGCCTGCTCAGTGCTTTTCGGCAGAGTCAGTTGCCAAACGAGATTATTATCTGCGACGATGGATCGCGCGATGACACCCGGCAGCTCATCGACCAGCTCCGGGCCGATTCGCCGGTGCCGGTGCATCACCTCTGGCAACCCGACGCCGGGTTTCAAGTCGCCCGCATGCGCAACCGGGGTATTGCCCGGTCCACCTCTGACTACATCCTGCAAATTGACGGCGACATTATACTGCATCGTCACTACGTGCGGGATCAGGTAGCCAACGCCCGCCCCGGATGCTTTTTTTCGGGCAACCGCTACTACCTCTCTCCCGCCGAGTCGGTCCGGCTACTGAGCCAGCCAGACTACCGCCCGCGCTTCGTTCTGAATACAGCAAGCTGGCGACGGTTGTGGCTGCCTCCGTTACAGGGCCTGATGCGTCGATTTTATCACTGGCCCGACGGATACCTGTACACTACGGGCTGTAACATGGCTTTCTGGCGGCAGGATCTACTGCTGGCCAATGGCTATGACGAAAGCTTTACGGGCTGGGGCTGGGAAGATACCGACCTCGCCCTGCGGCTGATGAACCGGGGCATTCAGATGCAGTTTCTGCGATTCGGGGCTATTCAGTTTCATCTTCATCATCACGAGGCCAGCCGCAACAGCCGAAACGCCAACTACGCCCGCGCTATGGCAACCAAAACCCAGGGCTTCGTACGCTGCGAACAGGGCGTACATCAATATTTATCCGGGTCAGTGTCCCCATCAGTTCCTGTTTGAATGTATATGTCAACTGCTTCTCCCCTGCCCGATTGGTTTGTCTGCGTTGGCATTCAGTCGTGGGATCTTCCCATCGGCAGCAACGCCAAAGACATGGCCCTTGAACTGGCCAATATCAGCCGGGTACTGTACGTAAACCCACCCGCCGACCGCATTACGCGCCTAAAAAATGGGCGACCAACACCCGTGGACGCAGATTGCCCGGCGGGGCATTTGCGGCAAATCAGCCCATCGCTCTGGGTGCTGGACCCGGCTACTACGCTCGAATCCATCAACTGGCTGCCCGGTTCAACCCTGTTCGATGGCCTGAACTGGCTCAACAACCAGCGATTTGCCCGCTGCATCCGGGCGGCTATCAATCAGCTTGGTATCGGCTCCTTTACGCTGCTCAACGACAGCGATATGTTCCGTAGTTTTTACCTTGACAAGTTGCTACAGCCGGCCCGGCACGTCTATTACACCCGCGATAACCTGCTGGCTGTTCCATACTGGCAGCGGCACGGGCAACGGCTCGAACCGGCTCTGATGCGCAAAGCCAACCTGGTGGTCAGTAACTCGCCCTACCTGATGCACGTGGCCCGGCAGTATAACCCCAATGCCGTCTATATTGGGCAGGGCTGCGACCTGTCGCAGTTCGACGCAGCCGCTCCTCATGCCTACCCACCCGATCTGCAATTAATACCCCGCCCCCGCGTAGGCTACGTAGGCGCTCTGAGCAGCACCCGGCTCAATATTGACTGGCTCGTATCGCTGGCCCGGCAACGGCCGCTCTGGAGTCTGGTACTGGTTGGTCCCGAAGACGACGCGTTCCGGCAAAGCGAACTGCACGTGCTGCCCAATGTGTATTTTCTGGGTGCAAAACCTCCAGCCGACTTACCGGCTTATCTGAAACACATCGACGTGACCATTAACCCACAGCAACGCAACGAACTGACCATCGGTAACTACCCACGCAAAGTCGATGAGTACCTGGCCATGGGTAAACCCGTAGTAGCCCTCCGCACCGAAACCATGCGTCTGTTTGAACCGCACGTCACCCTGGCCGATACGCTTGACGAATTCATAGCGGGCATCGACCATGCCCTCCACCAGTCGCCCGGGGCAGTAACGGCGGGGATTACATTTGCCCGGCAGCACACCTGGGCTACTTCAGTGGCGGCCCTGCGGCAGGCTCTTCTCAATACAGAAACATCAACCCTCAAACCGGCATGACCCTTACGCACTGGATTACCGATAACCCCCGTGTTAAACAGTGGGTACACCGGCTGCTCATTCCGCACGGGCAGGCCCGACCACGCCGATGGGTGAGCTGGTTTGTCAACCCATTCGTTCATCAGCGCGGTAGTCAGGCCACAATATGCCGGTCAGCCCGGCTCGATGTGTTGCCCTTCCGGAAGTTCAGCATGGGGGCCAACGCAACCATAGAAGACTTCTGCGTCATCAACAACGGTCTCGGCGACGTTAGTATCGGGTCATGGTCGCGGGTGGGCATCGGCAGCGTCGTGATTGGGCCGGTACGCATCGGTCAGCAGGTCATTATAGCGCAGCATGTGGTTATTGCAGGCATGAACCATAGCTATGAAGCCATTGATCGGCCCATCCGGCAGCAGCCACCCACTGCACGCGCTATTGTGATCGAAGATGAATGCTGGATTGGAGCCAATGCGGTCATCACGGCGGGGGTGCGCATTGGCAAACATGCGGTAGTAGCGGCTGGTAGTATTGTCACCAAAGACGTGCCGCCTTACTCGGTAGTGGCGGGCAACCCGGCGCGGCTACTCAGGCAGTACAATGCCGATAGCGGGCTTTGGCAGCGGGTGTAAGGGGTGACGAATGATGAGTAATTAGCTAACGTAGTAGTTTCCGCGCCAATCCGTTCATCATTCCTTCACCTGTTGGCGGCAAATACTTCGATGGTTGTCTGGGGTTTGCCGAGGTCGGCCCAGGTTTGTTCGGCTTCGAACGGTTCGGGGTATTTATTGAGTGCTTCGCCAATATGTTAGTCTCCAACTAACCCTCTTCCATAGCCCGGCTGACGTTGGCCATGAGCGCGTCGTAGGGCAGATACCCCCGCGCCACCTGGTACATCTTCTCACCGGTATCGACAATGACCGCCGGAAATCCGTTGATACCATAGTCCGATACGAGCTTGAACTCGCCCTGCGTTTGCAGCCGGATGGGTTCGTCGGAGATATGCGCGACGAACTCGCCGGGGTCAATATCGTAGGGTTCTACCAGCGCGGCATAGTTAGCGTCGATATTGATATCAATACCATCCTGGTAGAGGGCGTTCTGGATGGTACCGGCAAACTCGACGGCGCGTTCGGGCAGAATGGCCTTAAATAGCGTCATGGCCATACCAGGTTTTTCGGAATTGGACAGAAACGTACCGGGGCGCAGGATGTTGGTCAGGTACGCTTCGCCAAACCGAACGCCCGTTTGTTGCTCCACCGTCCTGTACGCCTGCTCGATGTACGACATCGATACTGAAATGGGCTGCACGCGAGAACCCGTCATCATACCGCCACTCAGCACATCAAATTCAGCCCGGTGGCCCAGCGTGTCATAAAGCTGACGAATCACCGGGCTGAAGCCATAGCACCACCCGCAGAGCGCGTCATAGACGTAAATAATTCTCATTTCAATCCTCGGATAAACCGACGCATGGTTTCGCGATAGACTTGCTCTGACTGTTCGGGCGATTGATCGTTTTCGAGCAGCATACTCAGTGAAATCATCCCGTGTGAGAGCGACCACCATTCAAAGTACAATCGTCTGATACTTTCTTTGGCTTTGGGGATGAACGAGAAAATAATGGCAGAAACGGTATCGCTCACGGTCTGAAGCGCGTCGGACTGATAGACTGGTATTGAGCAGAAAGCCCCGTCAAGATTATACATAACCCGGTACATTTCAGGTTGTTGCCGGGAAAATTCCCACTGGATAAGAGAGATTTCGTAGAGCCGCTTTTCGGGATCGCGGTACAGTTTTAGAATACGGTTGTATTCTTCGTGCAGGAAGCGAAATCCCTCGTTACGGATTTCGCTCAGCAGAACGTCCTTGCTATCGAAATACTCATAAACGATGGGTGCGCTGTATTCGATGGCGTCGGCAATTTTACGGATTGAGACGGCCTGCCAGCCTTCGCGCCGGGCAATAGTTTTGGCCGTTTGCATAATCCCGGATCGGGTCTGCTCGCGGGAGCGTGATTTACGTTCAAGAATTTCCATAGAGATAGGTTATACGTAGCCAGTTAACGGTGTTAAATCGGCTGAAAACTACGTATTTATTTCGTCTTGCACCAACGTATAAACCTATAGTCTTTGAAAAGTGAAATTTTCCTGACGCAAAACAAAATATAACCCTCAGTATCAGGTGGATATACGAGAAAGAGATTGATACAGGAAGGCCAACCTTCAGCAACCCCCTCACCAGCCGTTTGTAAGCGACTGTGGCCATTCAGAGGGTTGTCAGTTAAGGAATTAGCCTACACAGCTACCTACCAGCCATCGACGATAAACTGCCCGCCTGTCAGGTACGTTGCTTCGTCGCTAGCCAGGAATAATACCAAATTGCTAACGTCACTCGCCTGCGCGTACCGCTTCGGTAGAATGGCCATTTTCGGACCAATACCACCCAATTTGCCCGTGCTTATGGCACGTTTACCAGCAGGTCTGCTCATAGCACGATTGAGTTAGCTTCAGTCTGTTAATCAGACAGTATTATTTATGTTCGATAGCTTTCGAATCATTCTCGCTACAGACTCTGAATCGGCGGATTGCGTGGCCGTCTCGGGCGAGAACCAGCGGATGCCAATTGTCTCGTGGTTTTCCCGAAAAGGTTCAGCCGGGTCCGCTTCGAGCAGAAACCGGATGTCGTAATGCAGATGCTCCGGCACATCGGCGCGGGCGGGAATGGTATGTACGTCCACGTCGAAAACAGCGGATAGCTGACCAAGTTTATGAACGAATCGGAGACTGGTAAGTCCGGTTTCTTCACGCGCTTCCTGCATGGCTACCGTAGCCACGTCGGGAATACCGTCAGCATGGCCACCGGGCTGAAACCAGCGGTTCAGTTTCCGGTGGTGAATGAGTACAACCCGCTGCCGGTCAGGCGACACGGTCAGGGCTGAGGCTGTAATGTGTCCGATGAGCAATGACCGTTTGAAACAGTCTGGGTGTTGCCCGACGAAGGCGATGGTTGCATCGGTCATGGCCCGCTCGTGGGCGTCGGTGGGCTGATGCTGGCGGAGGAGGTTGAGGAGTGGCTGGCGGTGCATGATCGGATTGTTTGGGATTGTTGCGGTAAAGGGGCAATTTTACCCGGTTTTCAAGAGAAAGCCATAGTGTCAATCAAACAAAAACCATGCGTAAACTTATTCTGAGTGGCGTAACGCTGAGCTTAGCAGCTCAATTAGCCACTGCCCAAATCAAACTCCCCGCCCCCAGCCCCGCTGCCACTATTATGCAGACCGTTGGCACCACCGACTTCACCGTCAAATATGCCCGGCCCGGTCTGAAAGGCCGTATGCCCTTTACCGACGCGTTTATACCAGCTGGTAAAGTATGGCGCACTGGTGCCAATCAGGCCACGGCGTTCACAACATCGACCGATGTGATGGTGAATGGAAAAAACCTGCCTGCCGGAACCTATGCCGTGCTTTCGATGCCCGCAATGGACAACTGGACGCTGATTTTCAGCAAAAATCTGACGGTTACGGAGCAGAGCTACAAAGAGACTGACGACGCTTTACGGGTAAGTCTGAAACCAGAGATGCTGGCCCAGTCCGTGGAGACGTTTACGATCAATTTCGGCGACCTGACCGATAGTACAGCCTCGCTCAACATCATGCTTGGCAAGGTAAACGCCAAAGCCGACCTGATGGTGAACACCAGTCAGTACGCCAATGCAAACGTGGA
>Ga0105045_10002380_pt1 | contig 15816 bp, 12 predicted proteins | sample MAT02_FD_78089 | JGI IMG/M metagenome (GOLD analysis project Ga0105045, IMG submission 78089) | Freshwater microbial communities from Lake Fryxell liftoff mats and glacier meltwater in Antarctica - MAT-02 (megahit assembly) | ecosystem: Environmental > Aquatic > Freshwater > Ice > Liftoff...
CCTACTCCATCATCTTTCACCATTAATTCTAATGAATTCTTTGTTTGCACCAGCGACAAATTTGTATTGCGGGCATTTGAGTATTTCAGCGTATTGTTAAGCTGCTCCTGTACGATCCGGTAAATGGTTACCTGAAGTTTTTCAGGAACCAAATGATTATCAAAATTCCCCCAATTAGTCTTTATGTTCATTTCGTTGCCTTGTCGTTTAAATTCGATCCAGTTGTCAATTGATTCGATGAGACCCCTCTCGTCAAGGGTTGGTGGCATGATCACCTGGGATATCTTCTTGATTTCATTGATGGCCATCAAAATGTATTTTTTACTGTTTTGCATAAACACCAGACGCTTGTCTTCCTCGCTGATAGCACAGTCGATATAAAGGTTGGAAGCTGCCAATATTTGATTGATGTTTTCAAGCAACTCATTTCCCATTTGACTGCGTTCGGTTTCATGCGCAATTAGAACAGCATTTGTTTTTTCATTGATGATCAGTTCTTTTTGCTTTTCAAGTTTGATTTGTTGGGCGATTTTATCCAACGCATTCAAAATGGCTTCAGGAAGTCGTTCAAGATGATCTTTCAAAATATAGTCGTCAGCGCCTGCTTTAATGACTGATACTGCATATTCCTCCGATATAGTAGCTGTTACCAGAATAAATGGTATTTTCAATCCGCTTTGAAGAAAAATATTCAATGCTTCCTTTGAACTAAAAGAAGGAAGTGTATGATCCGAAAGAATAACATCAGGCACAAATTTTATCATTGCCTCTACATAAGCTTCTTTATTGTCAACCACCCTGATTTCAGCCTCAATTTTACTTTTAGTAATGATTCGCCTGGTCAGTTCCGCATCAATTCCCACATCTTCAAGATGTAATATTTTCAGACTGTTTTTCATCACTTAATTTTATTTGATGGTGTATTTGTATACAGCCATTCATTGAATTCACATTAAGAATAGTTTGCCCGATTTGCCACTTCGGTAATTAGAAAACCTATTACTCAAAAATTACTTTATCTCCGTTGATGCAAGCAACGTCTGCCCGGCAAAATTATTCAGAGTATTATTAAAGCACTGTGCTATTCTTTCTACGTTTCAACCAGACGTGATTATTGTAATGTAAAATAAAAAGTGGCGCCCTCATCTACAGCAGATTCGGCCCAAATCTGGCCGCTATGACGTAAAACTATTCTTTGTACAATTGCCAAACCTACGCCGGTTCCTTCAAATTCTTCTTGCCTGTGAAAACGTTGAAATACGCCAAAAAGTTTATGGTAATAGGTCATATCAAATCCTGCACCATTGTCTTTTATAAAATAGGTAGTTCCCTTATCCGTTTCCATTACACCTATGTCTATCACCGGCTGTTCCTTTTTGGATGAATATTTAAAAGCATTCAGCAATAAATTTTGAAAAACAAGTTGAATTGTTACTTCATCTGCAATTGCTGTACCTAATTTTCCAATGTTTACAATATGGTTGTATTTGTTCAATAGTAGTTGGTCATTTATAATATCCTTTACTATATTATCAAGGTTGATTGTTGTTTTGTTCAATGCTCTTTTTCCCAGCCTGGAAAACTCCAACAGGTCATCAATCAGATGGCCCATTTTGTTTGCATTGAATACTACTCTGCTCAGCAATTTTTTTCCTTCTTCATCAAGTTTGTTTTCATAATCTTCCAACAGAATTTGCGAATAGCCATTAATTGCCCGAAGAGGCGCTCTTAAATCGTGGGAAACTGAATAGGAAAAAGACTCCAATTCTTTATTGGCAGCATACAACTCTCTTGTTCTTATTTTCACCCTTTCTTCCAACTCATTATTTAGCTGTCTCACTTCTTCCTCTACCTTTTTGAGTTCAGTAATTTCTATAATGGTACCCAACATTTTTAATGGAGTAGATTTACTTTCTCCTATCAGTTTACCGTTGATAAAAACCCAGTGAACAGATCGATCGGGCCAGATGACTCTTGTTTCAATCAACCAGATTTGAGTCGTCAATGCTTCATTGAAAGATGTTTGTACCATTTTTAAATCATCGGGATGTAAATGTGCCAAAAACTTTGTCATGCCCCATTCCGGGATCATTTCCATGTAACCAAAAATTTGATCATGTCGAAGGTTTCGGACAGCCGTATCTGTTTTCAGATCAAGTTCCCATATTCCAATCTTACCAGCTTCCAACGCAAAGTCGAGCCTTTCTACTGCTTTTTTTCTTTCGGTAATATCCTGGCTTAATATCAGGCGGCCTTTATTTTCGCCGATATTCATTTCATGAGAATTGATATCAACATAAATCACAGAGCCATCTTTTTTAAGATGCTTCCAGGTGCCACTATATCTCAATCCATTAGTTGCAGAATGGTCATATTCAAGATAACGCTGCTTTTCATCATCGGGACGAATGTCTGTTGCGGTCATTGACAGAAATTCGTTGTGGGTATATCCATAATGCTTTATTGCAGCTTCGTTTACATCCATGAATTTTAAAGAAGGCAGTTCAATCACCCACATTGGAAGGGGACTGTTTTCAAATAATTTACGATATTTTTTTTCGTTTTGCTGTAACTCATTGGTTCTTTCGATTACCCGCTGTTCCAGTGATATATTGAGTAATTTAATTTCTTTCTCCGTTTTCTTTCGCTCAGAGATATCCCTTGTTATTTTTGAAAATCCTATTATTGCTCCATTTCTTTTTAAAGCGGTTATCACCATATTGGCCCAAAATAGAGAGCCATCTTTTTTTACCCTCCAGCCTTCATTTTCAAAACGTCCTTCTGCCCCAGCAATTAAAAGTTCCTGCTGTGGAATGTTACTTTCTTTAACTTCATTTGGATAAAAAATTGAGAAGTGCTTACCAATGATTTCACTTTCTGTATATCCTTTTATTCTTTGGGCACCTTCGTTCCAGCTACTGATGTTTCCTTCAGGGGATAACATAATAATGGAATAGTCATAGACCTCGCTGGTCAAAAGCCTATATCGCTCTTCGGATTCCTTTAGTGCTTCTTCAGCCTTTCTTCTTACAGTGATGTCCCGTAAAAAGGCAATGTACCAGTCGTCTTTTTTTATCTTAACGGGCGATAAGGTTATTTCAATTTCAATGATTGCTCCGTCCTTTTTGACTACTTTTTCAATAATGACTTTTCCAGCGTTTTTTAATGGATCTTTTTCCAAAATTTTTTTTTGTCTATCGGCAAGCAGCAATTCCTTAGCATTTTGCAACAATAAAATTGAACTAATGGGCTGTTCGGTCACTTCGTCTTCTTTCCAGCCAAACATATTTTCTGCGGCGGGGTTCCATTTTTTTATCAAACCTATGTTGTCAAAAACGATCACCGCATCAGGTGCATTTTTTATAATGGCCAGCACTTGTTCCTCACTGTCTCTTAATTCATTTTCTATCTTTTTTCGTTGATCGATTTCATTTTCCAACGCCATCTGCGAACGCAATGAAAACGCAACAGGCAAATAACGAATAATGTAAAAAACCGTAACCCAACTTATAATACCCGTTAAGAAGCGGGCCAACCCATTTAAACGATAAACCGGGTACCAAAAAGTAACAGCATCTAAAAAATGGGTGGTTCCACAGGCTAGTATAAACGCAGCAAATAAAAAGTATAGTTTTACAAATTGTGCATCACTTCGGCGACGTATGTATTTAATGATTACCAGCGGTAATGTAAAGTAGGCAGACCAGATCAACAGATCGCTTACGATGTAAAACCAGCCATGGAATTCGGTCCATTTGCCACAATGCCAGCGTGGTGGCCAATCGGAATAGTCGAACAGTTTAGAAAAAAAATCTACTAGTTGGTTCATAGTTAATTTTTAAAAAAAATAATTTTTAAGTTCTTAAACTTACCTGCCACTTTGCAGGAATGTGTTTTAATAGAATAAAACCTCTAAAAGACGTTGTTCAATGAAGCTCAAAATACGCATTTGGAAATTTATCCTGATGCTGCTAATTGTGAATGATGATTGCTCATCCATTGCAATTGACCAAATCGATCCATCATTTTTATCTTAACACAGCATTAGGTTGGTTTTTCAATATAATATAAAGTTTAATTGTTAAATAACACCATGTCGGCTGATAAACGAACGACTCCAGTCTTCCGTTCTTTGATTTTGTAAATGATAAATTTTATAAGCTTTTAAAACTATTGCCTTGATAAAAATTTCCCCGGATGACATCATGGTTAAATTGAGCATTGCTTTTTATTTCGAATTTTTTATTGACAGGTTACAGCAGTTGCTGCTACCTGGTTGATTTTTAGAACGTTTCTTTGTGCTAACAAAAGGAGACTAGTTTTTTACTGTAAAAATCTATTCCTTGTTTTATAGCATCATTTAGCAAAAGCAAATTAATCAACTTTTGTAACCTTTATTTTTTTAAATCTTTCCCAAAAAACCAGGTAGCAGTGCTGGTCGTTTTTAAGCAAATCAGTGTTTAATTGCTTCTTAAAATTTTTCCATTACTCTTTCCGGGGATATTCATTCCTGAGAATTAAGAACCCATTTTCGATTGATCAGCTAATTTAATATTATCTCAATAATATCACTCTATCCAAATCTCAGGTATTGTTGCAATTATAGGTTGAACGTACGGTTGGTTATCCCAACCAAATAAATACTATGTTTTGTAATAATCGAATTAGCTATATTGAACGCCAGCTTACATAAAAATGAATATTTCATTTCGAAATCTAAATGAAAAACCACCAGGGAAATAAACAATTCCTTGAAATGGAAAGTAAAAATGCTGTCGCACTATTACATCTTTCAAATCGTTGGCCCGATCTCTTTTGCAATTGTGGTCAATTTTCGTGTGAATTTTCATACAAAAAATTTGCCTAACCCTCATCCTACACAACAGGAACTGACACATATATTTTTATCGGCGCCATTAATTTGACAAAGAATAGCTATACAATTGACTTTGTACTCAACAACGTATTGTTTTACATTGTAATTAATGTTGTAATCTTTCGGCACGAGAGTAACATTAAAAAAGCGTCCGATAGTACAGGAATATTCAACCCAACCTTTCATATCATTTTTGTGGAAAAATTTCCTCAGTACCTTTTCTCTTTTGTTTTAGGAATTTATCAATTTTGGCACGATGTTTTGTGAGTTTATTATGAAAAAAGTAGTCAATGAACACAGAAATTGCTATTGCTGATCTCATTCACGTAAATAAATTGTTGTACAATTTTATGAATCAATTAATAGACGAAAATGCTATTTTATATAGTCCAATATTAAAAATGCTAGCCATAAGAGGGAATGATTTAAATAATAATAAAAATGTTTTAATCAGATTGCTGGAAGGGGATGATTTGCGCAATGAATTTGCTGGCAATGCTTTATTGAATGAATGGCAGAAAAATGACACTGTTCAATATTCATTAGAAGATGATGAGACTGAAATGCTCGAATTTGAATATCGTGTTGTTGCTGCCTTAGAAGCTTATAAAACCGCACTCAATGCTACATCTCTAACCTGTTTTGTAAAAAGGTCAGTATTAATGGATCAAAAATATTTTCTACAGGGATTCATGGTAGAATTAATTAAGTACCGGGAACTAAATAGCAGGTTACATGTGTCAGCTCTGTTTGTATAAATTTTAAGGATAGTATTTTTAACCCAAAGGCAATTATAAAATGTAATGCCAAAAAATTTAAATTATGAATGCACCAACCGCACCATATCTAAAAACAATGGTAGAGTGTCATAAGAAGATGATGGAAGATGGATATAAAGAAGATTTTTCAATGGATGAAGATGAGTTGAAATGTTTGAGTACAGATAAAAAGTACACAGCTAATGATATTAGCATCGTTAATTTTTTCAGGTTTGAAGGTCAAAATGATCCGGATGACAATTCTATTATGTATGTTATAGAAACAAAGGATGGAAAAAAAGGAACGTTAATAGATGCTTACGGTACTTATGCTGATGCAGATCTAAGCAATTTTATCAAGGCTGTGGAAAATATTCAAAAAAAGAAAGCCAGTTAATGGTGTTTTTTTTAAAATACATCTAATTGAAAAACATCCATCACGGATGTTTTTTTTATGTCGATTATGAACCATTGAATCTAGCTAAAGCAACATTTTGGTTTAATTGTGACTCGTTGTTGCATTTAAAATTTTATCGTTTTTCCTCAAGGCAATCAATTCATTATTCCACTAAACTGCCAGGGCAACCCCTCTATAAAAACTGGTCGTTTTTTAATAAATCATTTGGTTTTCTATCAAAAAAAAGCTATCATCTCATAGCAAGCAATTACACCTTGTTTACGTTAATCTATTAACGATTCCACTTAAACATCCATCATATAAATTACTTTTACCGGCTTGTGCAAATTCACCAAAACCTATTAATAACTCCTCAATTTTGTCGGACATAAAACGTCCTAAATGATGTCAACTGTAAACAGGCTCTTTTAAATTTTATAGTTGTTTGCTTTTTGAATTCGTAGAACTTTTTTTAAAAGATTATTTGCAAACCAAATCTGGTCTTTTAATTTTCATATAAAGTATAAAAATATTTAGTTTAATTTACGTCATTACAAGTCTTTCCATTCAAATAGTGTGAATAACGCATGAATTGCGAATACTGCGGTAATACACTTAAAAAATTTACTGTACGAAATTTGTTATATGAAATTAAAAGGATTGCATTCTTTTAGTATTTTATTGGTTCTTTTTTCCCGAAAAGAGTTTCGAAAATAAATAGATCACAATAATAACTACCAGTACTACACCAATAGTACCTGTCCAAACCCCTGCTTTGAATATACTACCAATTGCCTCACATCCTGCTAGCATAAATGATCCGGCTAATAAAACGGGAATCAGGTAGGACAATTTATTTTTTACCATATTTCTTTTTGTTTTTAGAGATTAAATGATTTTTCATGAAAAGTTATACGGCCTCCAGCATACCAACATTTTCTAATGGAATAAGGCGAACATTGTTTCCTTTTTTAAATTTACTCGGACTAAGACCGGTTACTTTTGTGAACTGGTTACTTAGGTGAGATACACTGCTATAGTTAAGTTTCCAGGCAATTTCCGTTACTGACATTCCTTCCATAATCAACAATTCCTTTATCTTTTCAACCTTGTGTGCAATGATGAAATCACGCAGGCAAATACCTGTTTCCTGACTAAAAATATTGGCGATATAGGTATAATTGTAATTCAAATTAGCGCTTAAATAATGTGATATTTTCAGGGTACTAAGCATAGAATCTTCATGCACCATTTTAATAACACTGCGTTTAACTTTATCAACCAGAATATCTTTATTGCCATCAATCAGTTCGAGCCCCCAACTGTGAAGCGTAAGGGCCAATTGCTCCTTCTCAATTTTGGATAAAGGATATTTCAAAGCTGCTTCCCCAAGGTTCACCTGGTAGTATCTTAGATTCATATCATCCAATATTTTTTTTACTAACATTATACATCTAAGGCAAACCATATTCTTAATATTGATGTTCATAAAAGGCTTATTTATATATTTTAAAATCCATCATTACTCTCAGCACATGTCAACCACTGAAACGTTTGATTTAACTAATCTATTAAAAAAACAGTGCCAATTATGGGGGGAAGCACAAAATCTAGCAGGCTAACAAGTAGTAGGTTAACAAACATAAGAGTTTGCCCTGAAAGCGTTGATTTAATTGAAATATTTCTATATCCCGAGCTTTTTTTGCCTTGAATGATTCAAATCAGCAAGGCTTTTTTCTTAATGTGTGGTGGGGAATTGCAGCCATAAAAAGCTCTTAATGAGCATTTATTTCTACAAATTTAGTTGGAGAATTATTCTGGTTGTCTCATAGCGATGGTTATGCAGGGCAAATCAGGAATACTGTGCAAATTCTATTGTAAATACGGTTCCTAAATCAAGTTGTGAATTAACTTCAATGCGGGCATTGTGGCTTTGTAGAATATTTAAAGTAGTAGCCAGACCCAGCCCAATGCCATTTCTTTTGGATGTAAAATAGGGTTCGAAAAGTTTTTCTTTATTTACCTGGGTTATACCACAACCATTGTCACTAATAAAAAGCAAACATTTTTTGTTAGTCAACTGGGTAATTATTCTAATTAAGCCGGTTTCGTCGTGAACAGCCTCAATGGCATTTACGATAATATTTAAAATGGCCATTTCTAGTTTAGAAGTATCAGCTTTTATAAAACAATCCAAATCATCAAAATCTGTTACCAGTTTTATGTTTCTAAGCATCAATTTATCTTTTACGGAAAAGATTACCTCTTCTACAACATCCTTCAGTGATACCTTTTTGAAATTCATTTCCGTTGCACCTGAACTTTGGAGTAACTCAGTTACCAGGTCGTTGATACGCTGTCCATTTCTAGAGATAATATCCAGGTAAAATTGATCGTCCTCATTAACATTGGTTTGCAAAAGGTTTTCCACTGCCAGTTTAATATTACTTAGAGGGTTTCTTACTTCGTGGGCCAGTGTTCGGATGAAGCGACCCGAAGCAGCGAGCTTTTCAGCCTGAAGACTTGCCTTCTCTGCTTTTTTTAAGTCAGTAATGTCATGTAAGATGCCTTGCAGATAAGATTTACTATTTCTATCCACCTCCATTGAGGCTGAAATCAGGCAGGTTTTAATTTCCTTTTTAGCAGTTATAAATTCAGACTCGAAATTGTCAATTTCACCGTCATTTTTTATTTGTCTTAAGATATATTCTATGTCGATTGGGTTTTTTAAAAAGTTGATCAATTTCTTTCCAATGCAATCTTCTACTGCATAATCCAGAATATCCGTAATAGCATAATTGATGGTGTTGATGGTGGTGTCGGCACCGGCAACAAAAACAACATCTTTCGATTTTTCAAAAATGCTTCTAAACCGCCGTTCGCTTTCCTGTATTTTTTGCAGGTTATTAATTCGTTCCAATGTGTAGCGAATGGTACGTTCCAGTTTATCCTCATCCAGATCGGCTTTTATGAGGTAATCAAAAGCTCCGGCCTTTGTAGCTTCGATGTCGATATTGTAGCTGCCCTTTCCTGTTAACAATATAACGGGCGTTGTATTGTTTTTTGCCAAAGCATCTTTAATCAGGTCGATACCATTTTTTGCTCCTAACAGGTAATCGCAAAAGCACAACGCATAATTGTTGTTACAAAGCTCATCCAGCGCAGCCGCATATCGTTGTATCCAGGTTATCTCAAAAGCCCAGGCGGAAATATCCTTAAAATATTCACTGATTAATATGAAGTCATCTTCATCGTCTTCTACAATTAAAATTTTAAGCAGTTGTTGTGGTTGGTTCATGATACCTTATAGATTTTTTGGAAGTATGATTGAGAAGGTAGCGCCCTCGCCTAAGCTAGCATTGGCAAAAATCAATCCTCTGTGATTGGTTACAATTTTTTTACAAATACTTAAACCGATTCCAGTTCCGGGATATTCAGATTTCCCTTCAAGTCTTTGAAAAAGTTGAAAGATTTTATCGGCATACTGTTGCTCAAAGCCAATTCCATTATCTTCAACCGTAATGATAACGTAATGTAAAGCGGGTGATAATTTATACAATTCTTTTTCAGACAATGTTAATTTCTTTGAGTCAATTTTAATTTGAAGCGGTGTATCCTGTTTTCTAAACTTTATTGAATTGTTTAGCATGTTGGCAAATAACTGTAGCATTTGACTACCAATAGCTTCAATAGCAGGTAATCGCCCTATTTTGATTTCGGTATTTGTTTCAGCGATGGTAAAATCAAGGTCTTCCATAGCATTGGCTACAATTAAGGAAAGATCCACCTGCTGGGGCGGGGGATTGTTGAGGCTGATTTTTGAAAATTCAAGGAGATTATCAATCAGTTTACGCATGTTATCACAGGCAGCAACCACTCTTGTTATATACAAATTTCCATCATCGCCCAATTTATTGGCAAACCTAAGTTGAAGTCGTTGACTGAACGTTGAAATTTTTCGCAACGGCTCCTGCAAATCATGAGATGCTACGTAGGCAAATTCTTCCAGCTCACGGTTAGATCGGTTCAATTCCGCTATTTTATTTTCCAGCGTTCGTTCATTGTGCCTGAGTTCAGTTACATCCCTGGTAGTACCGATAATTTTTTCAATTTCCGAATCATTGTTTCGTATCACTTTACCATAGGTGGAAATGATTTTTATCAACCCTTTATTATCTTTGATCTCGTAGTCCCATTGATAATTATCTTTTACCTGGTTTTGCTCCATGTTCGTTTCCATACCTCTTAAAAAATCATCCGAATTCATGTGTTGAACATACAATTCCTTATTTATTTTAAGTCCTTTTCTCTCATCTTCATCATATCCGAAAATATTAAACATCCCTTCCGACCAATATAGATCTTTTCCTTTCGGATCGCTTTCCCAGGTGCCATAGTTTAAAAAGGTTTCATTTTCCAACATCATTGATTTGTAATCAGCCAGGCTTTTCATACTATCTTCCTGTACCGTAATATCCCTTGTTAGTCCGGTTATCCTTTTCATATTCCCTTGTTCGTCATACTCGATATTGGCGTGTTCAAATACCGTAACAAGGTTGCCTTTATTGGTTTTTAGCTGAAATTTATTTCTGTATGAATCCTTTACTTTTCCATTGTTAAACCGGTTTTCAAAATCAAGATAAGCATCGTTTTTTAGGATATGGTTTGAATAAAACTCGAAAGTTATACTGGTTTCCATTTCTTCGTCCGTATCGTACTCCAGTAAATGATACATACCTTTTGTCCAGTAAATTTTGTTTGTCTGGATATCCCAAAGCCAGAAGCCAAATTTTAAGATTGCTTCTGCATTATTCATTAGATCATCCGCAGTTCTGTTTTTTAAAACCGGTATTGCCGACTTCGACGAATTTTCTAACTGAATATAATAATAAGATTTACTAAGCTTGCGCACCTTTAAGCGATAATAGCTATACTTTTTGCTTTTGTTAATTAAGCGATAGGTCGCATCAGGAAAAACATTATTGTCGCCTCCATCCAGCAATGCCTTCATGGCTTCCTTAAACGGAGCCTGGTCTTCTTTATTGATCAACGGATAAATGCTGTATTTCCAATCCGCAAGATCCTCTACTGAGAAATTAAACTCATTGCTAAACAAACTATTGGCATAAACAATAACATCCTTTTGATTATTATAAAAAAGGATAGGTTCCGCAGAAAAAAACGAAAAGTTTTTTCCAAAAAAATTATGCTCACCTTCTTTGCCAAGCTCATCTCTGATTTCTGTAAGCTCTGTTAAAAATGAATCCAGCATACTTTAATTATTGGTTATTAAACTCATTGTATTGCTTCATTTTATTGTAAAGGGTTTTTCTATCAACATTTAATAGATTGGCAGCTTTACTTTTATTAAAATTCACCTTCTTTAATGCGTCCAATATCATTTCATATTCTGCATCGATGCTTACCGTTTTAAAAGTGTGTTTTCTGAATTTGTTAAATTCATCTTGCGAATCAGCGCTGTTTTGGGGTTGGTTTTCGTCGTGGCCGTTTTCAGCTATAAATGCTGAACGGTTAATGTCCGTAGTATTTTTTATGTCATCGTCTGTATGGGCGTCAAATGCCAGTTTTGAATGATTTACCAATTCAAATGGAAGTGCTTTTACATCTATTATTTCTCCATTTGCCAGTAAGGCAGAACGCTTGACTACATTCTTTAATTCCCTCAGGTTACCCGGCCATTTGTAATGTTTAAAAATATATTCTACCTCAGCACTAAAACCCTTTACTTCTTTGTCGAGTTCCATATTACTTTTGTCGAGAAAGAAATGCGCAAAGGCCAAAATGTCATCGCTACGCTCTCTTAGCGGAGGTACATGAATACTGAATTCATTAAAACGATGGTAAAGATCTTCCCGGAACATCCCCGTTTTTGCTGCATCCCACAATTGCTCATTACTAGCTACAATAATTCTGATATCCAGATCAATATCTTTATTACCGCCAACTCTGCGAAGCTTTCTTTCTTGTACCACTCGTAAAAGTGAAACCTGCACGTCGTAAGGTAAATTGGCAATTTCATCTAAAAATATAGTGCCGCCATTGGCAAGCTCCAGACTACCGGTTTTTTGATTGAGTGCTCCTGTAAAGGCTCCCTTCTCATGCCCAAACAATTCACTTGCAGAAAGTTCCTTTGATAATGCCCCACAGTCGATGGCTACAAAAGGAGCTTTACTTCTTTTACTTCGGGTATGTATTTCCTGAGCAATGGCTTCTTTACCACTACCGGTTTCGCCAGTAATTATTACGCTGTAGTTGGTTGGTGCTACAAGGTCCATCTGCCTCAAAATATCTTTAAATTCTTTACTATCCCCAAAAATATACGAACTGTTTTTATTTTGTTTTCGGGTTCCTGCTGCATCCTTACTGGATTGTGGGGTGCCGCCACTTAGTGTTTGCGTTGAACTTTCAGCAACTGACAAAGCGATCGCACTTTTTATTGCGATTAAAATCTCTTCAGGAAAAAGAGGTTTTGTAACATAATCAAATGCGCCATGCTTCATTACCTCAACCGCCATTTTAATTTCACTATAGCCGGTAATAATGATTACCTGTACTGCCGGATTAATTTGTTTTATTTTGATTAATAACTCCTTTCCATCTGTATCGCCTAAACGAAAATCGCAAAGGATTACATCCGGTGGATTTCTTTCCAATTCTTCCAATCCTCTTTTGCCAGAGTGAGTTATTTTTACCTCAAAGCCTTTCCGGATAAAAAAGCGCTCCAATAAAAGGCACATATCTACATCATCATCTATTATCAAAATTTTGTTCATAATCATCTTTTTTTTTATTTTATTGCGATTTTACAAAACACTAACCCGGTCTTTTCTCTTTGTTTTTAAAAATACACTTTCACAAGTTAATTAAACCGATAATTTTACAAGAAACGTTTGGCTGGTTTTACAAAATTTTTATTTTGATGTATTTATCGGTGGTTAATACTGACTTTATGTCTTTTCTTTTTTATGATGGTAGCAAAACAATAAAAGATACAGCTTTAAATAACTGTCTATAAAATTTTGCAAGGTATCTATCCAATTGGTAAGCCTCAAATGGAAGGTTTCTTCGACCGGTTTAGCCAATATCTTTGTTAAATGTGTAAAACAATAACATATCCAATTTTGGAAATCGCCTTTTTCTAAGTCGTATTTTGTTGATAATTATATAAATAGTAGTATGAATGAAACAGATCTTTTTAAAAATCCCAAATGTCATTCCCAGTTTGGGGAATAATTTCTACAATATTAAAATTGTGCAATGAAACTTTATAAAAGGATCCGAGTCATCTATTTACTGGCTGGTATTACAATTACAATTTTAATTGTTTTAGGTCTGTTATATCTGCAAAAGAGGACAGAACAAATACGGAATATGAACGCAGCAGAGCATTCCTTTAAGGTTCTTTCATCCATTAATAATTTTGAAAAAATTTTAATTGAGGCTGAAGCCTCGCAACGAGGGTACCTCCTAACTTCAAATATTCATTTTAAGGACGAGTTTCAGTCAAAACTAAATCTGATCGATTCGTCCTTAACTGCTTTGGCAACAGTAACTTCAGATAATTCCGGGCAAAAAACATATTTATTTCAACTGCAAAAGTTTGTCGGCCTTCGTATTCAGCTTTTGAAAGAAAATTTAAATGCAAGGGAAGATATCAAAAGTAATACTGAAGTTTTGATGCAGGGGGTGAACGCCATGGAACATTGCAAAAATTACATGGATAAAATGCGGGATTCGGAAGAAGCACTATTGGATTTCAGGTTAGCTGAAAAGGATAAATACCAACAACTGAATCTTAATTTTTTCCTTGCACTTTTCATTACAGCCTGCTTTATATGCACTATTGCGATAGGTGTTTTTTTTCGGGAACTTGGAATGAGATTAGCGACTCAACAGCGTTTAAGACGTAAGATCGATGAACTAACCAAAAGTAAAAAAGAAATTGAGCAGGTAACATTCGCTGCTTCTCATGATTTGCAGGAACCGATGCGGAAAGTGAGAATTTTAAGCTCAATGCTTACAAAAAAAATGGCCAATAAAATACCCGAAGCTGACATGGAGGTCATTCAACGCATTAATAAGGCGGCCGAAAAAATGCAAAGCCAGCTAAGCGATTTAGTACTATATAGCAATCTACTAACGCCAATAGAAAGGTTTTACGTAGTCAATTTGAACGCCCTGTTTAAAAATGCTTATGATATTTTGCTCAAAAATGAATCAGCAGATTTGAAAATTGTGAACCAGTTGCCTACCTTAAAGGGATCAATGATTCAATTAGAAATAATGCTGTCGAATATATTAAATAATGCTGCTAAATATAAAGACAAAAGCCGCCCTTTACTAATAACAGTAGGTTACAAAATTATTAATGTAAGAGAATCTAAACTTTTTTGGGATAACCGATCCGTAAAGCAATACCACCAAATAACGATATCTGATAATGGAATTGGATTCGATCCACAATACAATGAAAAAATATTTGGGCTGTTTCAGAGACTGCACATCCAATCTGAATATCCTGGAAAAGGAATAGGATTGTCAATTGTAAGACAGGTAATGTCAAATCACAATGGCTTTATTTATGCAGCCGGACAAAAAATGGGAGGCGCAAGTTTTATACTCCAGTTTCCGGGGTAGTATCCATTTATGTCATCGCTTTCCAGACCTTTCAAAGAATATTTTACAGATAAAGATTTAAAAAAAAATCAGTGGCTTTATGAAAAACTAACCTGAAAAATTTCTAAGGAATGCAACGGTATAATCCTATCCCCAAATTCGACCTTCCACAATTTATTCATCGGTTTTTTGCTCATCCTCACTTGCCCGTTGGTCTCCACCCGATGTTCCAATTGCCTTGTTATTGTGTAGGTTCGATAAATCTTCGGGTGTACTGGGAGAATTTTCTTTTTTCAACGCCGCCTTCACAGAAGGATCATTTTTTGCTTCGGAAAGCGACTTGCTTTGTTGTTTGTTGATATCATTCTCTGCATTTGGAACGGGCGAATTACGTGGTTCTTTAATGTCTTGCATCATTTTTTTAATTTTAACGTAATTGGTACAACGATAAAAATGTGCCAAAAAAGCGAAAATTTTCGTTCCTGTAACATAACTCCGCATGTTAGCTTGTAATTAAACAAAAATTTCTCTTTAGATTTTTGATTTTTGTCTAATTTGCTAAATATTTTTCGGTATGTCTGTTGTAGTTGAGCATCTTTTGGATAAACAAATTTAAAAACCCATGAACAAACACTATATTTTAATTGCCGAAGATGATATGGATGACAGATATCTGATGAAAACAGCGTTGGAAGAAACTGGTATTACAGAGGAAGTGAAATATGCTGAAAATGGGGTAGAAGTCATCAATTTTTTGGAGGCAGTTATTGAAAAGAATGGTGTTTACAATTATCCAAGATTAATTTTGTTGGATTTAAATATGCCAAAGATGGATGGGAGAGAAGTTTTAAAAAAAATCAAAACTCATGAAGCATATCGTAAAATTCCGGTGATCGTATTTAGTACTACCAAGAACCAGTTGGAAGTTAACCGGTGCTACGACCTTGGAGCAAATACATACATCATAAAGCCCGTTAGCTACGATACGCTGGTAGACACCATTAAACAAATTTGTGCTTATTGGTTTAATACAGCTACTCTTTTGGAAAGCAATTAAATAAATGCGGGATAAGTTTAAAATAGCGATGAAAGTCATTACTGGCAGGGTACACGCATTAAGATGACAGACGAATGAGACGACTATCAAA
>Ga0105045_10002381_pt1 | contig 15815 bp, 13 predicted proteins | sample MAT02_FD_78089 | JGI IMG/M metagenome (GOLD analysis project Ga0105045, IMG submission 78089) | Freshwater microbial communities from Lake Fryxell liftoff mats and glacier meltwater in Antarctica - MAT-02 (megahit assembly) | ecosystem: Environmental > Aquatic > Freshwater > Ice > Liftoff...
CCCCGATCAGCCCGGTCCGGCCCCCGAACAGCAGCAGCGATCCCCGCTCCTCGTCGAGCGTCAGGGTCGCGTCGATGCGGGCCGGCGGCGCACCCCCGGGCGAGCGCGGCTCCCAGCCGCACTGCTCCGGCGGCCCGCCCGTCGTCGGCGTCTCCGGGCCCGTGTCGCTGCCCGTGTCGCTGCCCGTGTCACTACCCGTGTCGCTGCCCGTGTCACTGCCGACGTCGGTGTCCGCGCTCACGGCCCCCGGCCCGGGGTCGTCGAACAGACACCCGCTACCCGCGACCAGAACAAGAACCATGCGTGGAGCCGCGGACACGGCGGTTCAGTCCTTGGCGACCAGCCCGATCGGGCACGACATACCGGTCCCGCCGAGCCCACAGTAACCACCGGGGTTCTTCACCAGATATTGCTGGTGGTACTCCTCGGCGTAAAAGAACTCCGGCGCCGCCAGGATCTCGGTGGTGATCGGGCCGAAGCCGGCCCCCTGCAACACGTCCTGGAACAGCAGCTTCGAGCGCTCCGCCTCGGCCGTTTGCGCCTCGTCGAAGCAGTAGATCCCGGAGCGGTACTGCGTGCCAGCGTCGTTGCCCTGGCGCATGCCCTGGGTCGGATCGTGGCTGTCCCAGAAGGTCTTGAGCAGCGCCGTGTAGGTCGTCTTCGTCGGGTCGAAGACCACGCGCACCACCTCGTTGTGCCCGGTGCGGCCGCTGCAGACCTCCTTGTAGGTCGGGTTCGGCGTCAGCCCGGCCGCGTAACCAACCATCGTCGAGACCACGCCCGGCACCACCCAGAACTTCCTCTCGGCGCCCCAAAAGCAGCCCATCCCGAACATCGCCATCGCCGAGCCCGCGGGGAACGGCGGCACCAGCGGCGTGCCCAGCAGGTCATGCACCGGTGGCGCCGGCATCCGCTCGCTACGTCCTGGCAGCGCCTCAGCCGCGCTCGGCATCTTCATCTTGGTCGAGGAGGAGAACATGGGGCGTCCAAGTTGTCGCAACCCGCCACCCCGCGCAAGCCAGCGCGCCGACCCTGCGCTATGGTTCCCCGCCGCTGCCCCGCAGGCGCCCGAGCCCATGCCCACTCTCACCGCCGAAGCCCTCGTCTCGCATCTCCAGCAATTGCGCGCCCCCGCGGCCAGCACCACCGGCCCGTCCGGCCCGACCACCGCCGACAACCGCCTCATCGTCGCCTCACGCGACTACTACATGATCTTCAGCGCCCAGCCGGGCGATCCCGCCGTGCACGTCGAGGCCGTCAGCAACTTCTACCTGCCGACCGCCGCCGCCCTCACCCCGGGCCGCCTGGGTCAGCTCAGCCAGCGCGGCTACCGTGAGCGCCCGAACCGCAACAACCTCTACCGCAGCGTCACCCCGCACGACCACGCCGCCCTGCACGGCCTCGCCGCCGAGGTCCTCGAGGTGTTCGGCAGGGCCTACGGCGTCGATGCCGGCAGCGCCGCCGACTTCGACCTGCAGCTCGGCACCGCCGAGTCCGTGCGCAACCCCGACCTCCTCAAGCTGATGCGCACGCTCTCGCTCAAGCGCGACTGGGACGCCCGTCGCGCCCTCTACTCGGCGCTGCTCGGCTCGACCATGCTGGTCCCGATCGACCCCGTGCTGCTCGCCACCGAGGACGTGGTCGAGCCGGTCGAGGTCGACCGCCTCGGTAAGTTCCCCGTCATCGCCGCCTTCACCGACATCGACTCCCTGCGCCTGTGGCAGCCGCGCGGCGCCCCGTATCGGGCCATCGCCGTCAGCGAGTTCGTGCCCCAGGCCGTCGCCCGCCGGGTCGGCTCGCTGCTCATCAATCCCAAGGGGGTCGTCGGCGGCGAGCTCTACATCAACGAGCTAGAGAGCATGAACGACGCCCTCAAGCGCCGCGCCTCGCTGGCACAATGATGCGCATGATGATGATGCGACCGTCGCGACGCCGACTCACGGTCCGTCGCCCTCGCGCGTGCCGAACAGCTTGAAGCGGGCCATCGGCGGGCGCTTCGGGGCGCTGCGGACCTGGGTCGCCGGCCCGGCCCCGAGGTCATCCTCCGCGAAGTCGATCTGCTGCGCTCCTCGCTGCTCCTCACGCACCGGCACCGCCTCGTCCGCGGGCGCCGCCGCGGCCGCGGCCGTCGCGGGCCCCGGCGCCGAGACCCGCGCCGAACGCCCGTCCGGCGCGTGCCCGCAGCCGACCAGGACCATCGCCAGCGAAACCATGTGGATCGATCGTATTGCCGGCATGCGAGGCTCCTCGCGCCCCCAACGCCCGACCGCCCCCCGCGGTCCACCTCACCGAATTCAGGCCGGCCGACCCGCCGAGCGACGCGTGTGCTGGGCCCGCTGGATCGCCACCACCACCGCGAGCAGCAGCGGCCGCGCCAGCGCCCCCTGGGCCGCCAGCCCGAGCGCCAGCACCACCCCGACCACGTCGCTAAACACGAACTGCACCGTCCCCACCCCGCGCGCAAAGCCGATCTCGACGCAGGTCCACAGCAGCGTCGCCAGCCACACCAACCACCACGTCACCAGCCACGCCGGCGCGCGCTCACGGCCGCCGCGGCTGGCCTGCAGCACGCCGCGCACCGCCACGAACGGCAACAAGATGTTGGCCGCCGGCACGAACCACCACAGCAGCGCCCCCGGCACCCGGCCCGACATCCCGAGCACCCTCGCGTTGCGACGCGCGCGGGCCAGCCACGCCAGGAACAGCGCCGCCGTGACCACGAACAGCCCCAGCGATATCCGGGCGGCCCACGACAGCCAGCCCGCCAGGTCGAGCCCCGCCGGCTGCCACATGCTCGCGCGCAGCCCCGGCGCCTCCATGCCCGCGAGCACCGGCAGGCACAGCAGCACGCACAGCGCCAGCTCGACCACGCTGACCACCGCGCCGAGCCCGAGCACCCCGATGAGCAGTTGATAGCGCAGCACCGGCAGGTGGACCCCGCTCGGCCCCTCGCGCTCGAGCGTGGTCGTCGGCGCGGTAAAGACGTTGGGCCCTGGCATCACGCCCATGATACCCGCCCAGCCCCGGCGCGTATCTCCACAGTTTCAGTTGCCGAGCCGCCGCGCGAGTTGATCGTCGTACAGCGACCCCGGGATCAGCGGCCCGGGCGCGTCCGCGGGGATCGGCTCGACGAAGTCCTCGGGCGCGCTGCCCTTGCCGTCGGCGCCGGCGGTCGATGTCTCGATCGCCAGCTTGTCGTGCGGCCCGATGACATAGCCGTGTCCATATTGCCGCGAGCGGATCACGCCGACGCCGTCGGGGTTCCAGATCGCGCTCTGGGTCGCGCTGTGGCCGGCGCCGCTGCTGTATGCATTACGATTCACCGCGCCCCAGCCGTCGTCGAGCACGCTCTGGTCGATGAGGTTCGCGGTCGCCAGCGAGTGGTGAAACTCCGACAGCCCCGGCAGCCCGAAGTCGAGGTCCTTGATCGCGACCGCGACCCCGTCCTTGCTGTGGATCCGCTGCCACACGATCCCGGTCGCGCCGAAGCCCCAGTTCTGGATGAAGTTGTGGCGCCCGGCCTCGCCGACGCAGTCGCGGACCAGCACCTCGCTGCTCTGGCTGACCTCGAACAGGTAGCCGTTGCCGTTGCCGCCGCGGTTCTCCGCCAGCCCGAAGTAGGTGTCCGCGATCGTCACGCGCTTCGACTGCACCACCTCGACCCCGCTCGACTGCAGGTGTCGCCCCATCGTCATCGGCTCGTCCGGCGCGCCCGGCGAGGGGAACGAGGACACCCCCTGCACCCACGCATCCTTCACCCCGCGCATCGACACGATATGCACCTGGTTCTGCGACCACGCGTCGTCCCAGCCGACCGCGTCCGCCACCCCGAGCGCCTCGACGCCGACCTCCCGCACATAACCACTGACCCGCTTCACGCTGGCCTGGTCGCGCAGCTTGGCCGGGTAGCGCAGCGGCACGTCCAGCGTCAGCGTGTCACCCTCGACCGCCACCACCGTCCGCCAGAAGAACGCCTGCCACGCGTCGTTGAAGACCATCCACGTCCCGTCCATCCCGTGCTCATCGACGAACTCCGGCGTGATGACGAAGCCGACCGCGACATCGTCACCCGGCTTGAACGCGCCCGCGTCCGCCACCTGCACCGTCGTCGAGCGCGGCGCACCATCCACCGTCAGCAGCGACTCGTCCGTCAACTGCAGCGGCGCGCCGAAGGTCAGGTGACTCTTGTACGACATACCCTCGAAACGCGTGAACCACAGCTTGCTCTGCGCCGCCCCGACCCCGCGCAGCACCACGCGCGAGGCCTTGACCGCGAGCGACCCGTCGATGCGATAGAGCCCCGCCGGCACCTGCACCACGCCACCCGCCTGCGCCGCGACGTCGAGCGCCGCCTGAAACGCGGCGGTCGCATCCTCACCGCCGTCCGGGTCCGCCCCGTGATCTTCGACCACGTCGATCGTCAGCCCGGGTACATCGACCGCGAGCGGGGTCTCGCCGTTGTGATACCCGGCGTACGAGAAGTCGTGCAGGAAGCGGCCCTCGGGGCCCGTGAACTCCGGGGTCCAGTCCTCCGGGTAGAGCACGCTGCGCCACCCCGCCTCGCCGGGGAGATCGCTCGTGCCCGCGGTCGTCGAGTCGCCCGTGTCCGTGCCCGCCATGCTCGTGAGACCGCCGGTCGTCGCCTCGCCGCTCGTGCCGACATCGGTATCATTCGCGCCGGTCGTCGGCGTGCTCGTCGTGCCCGCCATCGTCGTGGCCGCCTCCGACGAGCCGCCCTCCGAGCTGTCCCCGGGGACAGACGACGACCCCGTCGCGGCCGCATTGGTTCCACCGCCCCCACCACCACCGCAGGCCATCACGAGCAGGGGCGCGAGGAACGATAAACCGCGGGCGCAGGACATATCTTCGCGTGTATCACGAGGACCCCTCGGGTTGGGCGCGCGACGCCGCACGCCGCACAAATGCCGGCGCGCGGGAACTTTCGCGGACCGCAGGCGTGTCACCCTGCCGTGGTGCCCACGGCCTCCCCCATCCTCCCGCCTCCGGTGCTCGCCGAGGTGGTCGCGCGCTTCGGTGATCGGGTCGTCGACGTCCAACACGTCGGCACCGAGCCCGAGCCGCGGGTCGCGAGCGCCGGCTGGTACACGCTCGGCGCCTGCGCGATGGTCCTCGGCCTCGGCCTCGTGGCGATCAGCCTGCCCGATCCACCCCGGCCCGAGCTCGCCGCGGCACCCGAGGCCCAGCCGCCGGCGCCACCCAGCTTTGGTGCGGCCGGCCTGGGCGCCCTCCTGGTCCTGCTCGGCGTCGTCCCGCTGGTGATCGCGGCCCGATCTCGGTCTGTCCCGAGAGACAGATACATGATCGGCGAGGGCCCCGGGGTCCACCTGCCGGTCGTGCTCCCCGCCGGTGCCACGCAGGCCGGCGTACCGCTGGTCCGCGCGCTCGAGCGGCAGATCGTGCTCGGGCTCGTGCCCGGCATGACCGGCGAACTGCACGACGGCGAGCGCACGATCTCCGTCGCCGAGCTGGTCGCGCAGGGCCGCAACTCGTACGCCCTGCCCGACGGCGCCCGCGGCGAGCTCGCCCTCGGGGCCCTGCGCTTCACGATCCAGGCCGTCGACCGCGCCGCCTTCGCGCCCGAACGCGGCCACGTCGATCGCCTCTACCTCGTCAGCAACGTCGTCGCGCTCGCGCTGCTCGGCGGCCTGCTGCTGCTCGGCGAGCCGCCCTCGGGCCCGCTCGAGCTCGAGGAGACCGCCGCCCGGCGGGCCCTCGCGGTCAGCTATCTCACCGATGTCCCTCCGCCTCCACCGCCGCCGCCGGCCGTCGCACCGCCTGTCCCGCAGGACAGGTCGCCGCGCGCCGCCGCCAAGCCGGCCGCCGCGCCTCCGTCCGCGCCGCCGACGATCCCCGAGCTCGCCGTCGAGGTCTCCGGTCCCGCGAAGAGCATGCCCAAGGGCATGCGTCGGGGGATCCGTAACGACTACAGCTACGCGCGCGTCACCGGGGCCCTCGGCGACGGCGAGTTCCTCGACTCCATCGACCGCAACACCGCCAACTCGCAGGAGGGCCTGCTCGGCTACGACAACGAGGCCGACCGCGCCATGTGGGTCGCCGTCGCCAACGCCCCCGTCATCAACCGACCGTTCGGCGGGCTCGAGCTGGCCGAGACGGAGCGCGGCGGCGGCCTCCACGACGACCGTCCCAAGCCCGCCAAGGCCCCGGGCAAGGACATCACGATCGACATGTACGCCCCGCGCACGCCCCCGAGCGCCGCCGCGATCAAGGCCGCCCGGCGCGTCGTCTCGATCGCCCTCGAGACGCCGAACGTGGTCGGCGAGATGGACCCCATGACGGTCCAGGATCACCTGCGCAAGCAAGCCGACGGCCTCAAGCGCTGCTTTCGCAACACCGTCGACGACACCGAGCGCGTCGGTCACGTGCTGCTGATGCTCAAGGTCAACGGCGACGGCAAGGTCGACAAGGCCACCCTCAAGTGGGGCGCCACCCAGCTCGGCCCGATCGGTCCATGCCTGACCAAGGTCGCCGGCGCCTGGAAATTCCCGGCCACGCTCGATCGCAAGCCGGCGTCCATCGTCGTCGAGGCCGTCTACAGCGCCAAGGACTTCTGAGACCCCGGTAAACCGCGGATCCGCCACGATAGCGGGCCAGGCGCGATCCCGGGCACCGGCGACCGTCCAGCGTACTGCCGGCCCCGATATCGCGGCGCAGCACAATTTTCTCGCCCCGGGGGGCGCCCTGGCGCTGCGAATGCCGCGCGGTCTGCGTATGCTCCCGGCAAGCGTGGCGAGTCATCCGACCTTGAACGGCAGCACCGGCGAGCGCGACATGCTCTCGGACGACGCCTTGCGCAGCCGCGCCCTGCCGGCCGGGCTCTACCCCGCGGCTGGCGTGACCATAACGCTGGCCCTGCGTTCGCTGGCCCGATGGTTCACGGGCGGACCCTCGATCGATCTGATCGAGGGCCTCTCGTATCTCGGCGGCGCGCTCGTCCTCGGCCTGGCGATCTTGCTGCTGCACCGCGAACGCGGCCTCCTCGCCGCCCGCCTGGCGATCGTCGGCTGGATCGCCGCGACGGTCAGCGTCGGCCTCACCACCGACACCAACACCGCGCTCGGCCTGACCCCCGTCGCGCTCGCGGTGGCGATCGGCCTGAGCACCGTGTTCGACGCGCGCGGCGTGCTGCGCTGGACCTTGCTGTGCGCCGGCACCTGGGCCGCCGTGTCGATCTCCCGACCCTCGCTGCACCCGATCGAGCTGCCCCGGCAGGACCTGCGCCTGCTGCTCATCGTCATCCCCACCGCCATGCTGCTGATCGTCGGGCTGGCCGCCCGCGCCGCCGTGCGCGGGCGAGAGCTGGCCCGCAGCGCCGCACGCACGGCCCGCCTGACGCTCGTCGAGCGCCAGGCCGAGCTGATGCAGAGCAACGTCGAGCTCACGCGCCGCAGCGGCGAGACCGTCGCGGCCCAGAGCGCCGCGGAAGCGGCCGCGGCCGCCAGCAAGGCCAAGTCGGCCTTCCTCGCGCACATGAGCCACGAGCTGCGCACCCCGCTAAACGCGATCCTCGGCTACGTCGAGCTCGTGCGCGACGAGGCCGACGAGCGCGGCATGTCGCAGATCGTCGCCGACGCCGGGCGCATGGAGACCGCCGGTCAACACCTCTTGCAACTGATCGGCGACATCCTCGACCTCTCGAAGATCGAGGCCGGCCAACTGCGCCTAAACCCGGTCGCTTTCGACCTCGCCCAGACCCTGCGCGAGCTGATCGAGGCGATGGCGCCCGCGATGCGGCGGCGGTCCAATACCCTCGTCGTCGAGGTCTTGCTCGGCCCGGACCGCAAGATCGTCGGCGATCCGGTGTGTACCCGACAGATCGTGTTCAACCTGCTCGCCAACGCCGCCAAGTTCACCGAGCACGGCGAGATCAACCTCTCGGTCAACCGCGATGGCCCGTGGATCGAGCTGCGCGTCAGCGACACCGGCATCGGCATGAGCGCGGAGCAGATCGTCCGCGTCTTCGAGCCCTTCGAGCAGGCCGACACCGGCACCGCGCGCCGCTACGGCGGCACCGGCCTCGGCCTGACGATCACCCTCGGCCTGATCAAGCTGATGGGCGGGGCGCTCACCGTCGACAGCGCCGTCGGCGTCGGCACCGTCTTCCTCCTGCGGATCCCCGCCGACATCACCGCGCCCAGGACGCCCCCCGGACCCCCGCCTGCGCCGTTGATGAGTCAGCGCAGCGCCCGCTTCAGCACCCTGCGCTCCCGCACGTGATCCGGCGGCCGCTGTTACACTGCGCCCGATGTCTCGCCTGCCGCTCGTCCTCGCCGCGGCGCTCGCCGCCTGCGCCGCGGCTCCGGTCACGCCGGCCGCTCGCACCGGCTCGTCCGCGGTCGTCGAGACCCCGCGCCGACAGGTCGACTATCACCTCGAGATCCCCGTGCCCGCGCAGCAATGGGTCCACGTGACCATGACCGTCGCCCACCCCAAGGGCGTCCACTCGCAGGTCGCGATGCCGGCCTGGACCCCCGGCAGCTACCTCGTCCGGGACCACGCCCGCCACGTCGACGGCCTGCGCGTCGAGGACCTCGCGGGCCAACCGCTCCCGTTCGTGCAAGTCGACAAGCAGACCTGGCGGGTCGACCATGGCCGCCGCGGCTTTCGGGTCCGCTATCGCGTGTTCGCTGACGAGCCCGGCGTGCGCACCAGCTTCGTCGACGACCGCCACGCCAGCCTCAACGGCCCCGCGGTCTTCCTGTATCTGGTCGGCCAGACCTCGCGCCCCGCGAGCCTCGAGGTCGCGCTCCCGCCTGGCTGGCAGGCCCACAGCGCGCTCGAGATCGCCGGCACCACCGCGACCCTGGCCCGCTTCACCGCCGCCGACTACGACACCCTCGTCGACGCCCCGATCGTCCTCGGCACCCCCGAGCTGCGCAGCTTCGAGGTCGAGCGCACCCGCGTCGAGCTGGTCTTCTCGGCCCCGGCCGGCAGCAACGCCGACACCGCCCGGATCGCCGCCGACCTGCAGAAGATCGTCGCCACCTTCGCGACGCTCATGGGCGGCCTGCCGCTGCGCCGCTACGTGTTCCTCGTGCTCGCCGACGAGACCAGCGACGGCGGCCTCGAGCACGGCAGCAGCACCTTGCTACGTGTCCAAAGGGACATGTTCTCGGAGCCAGCCGGCTACCGCCGCCTGGCCAACCTCGCCGCCCACGAATTCTTCCACCTGTGGAACGTCAAGCGCCTGCGCGACGCCGCGCTCCTCCCCTACGATTACCGCGGCGAGCAATATACCCGCCTGCTGTGGTTCCACGAGGGCTTCACCGAGACCATCGAGCAGCAGGTCCTCGTGCGGGCCGACATCGTCACCCCCGAGGCGCACCTGCGCGAGCTCGGCGAGTCCTGGACCGCATATATCCGCAAGCCTGGCCGCAACCACAGCCCGCTCGGCCAGATCAGCCAGGACGCGTGGACCAAGGCCTATAAGCCGAGCCCCGCCCACGCCAACACGCTGATCAGCTACTACGAGAAGGGCCACCTGCTCGGCGTCTGCCTCGACCTCGAGCTGCGCCTGCGCAGCGCCGAGCACGGCCAGACCGGCTCCCTGCTCGGCCTGTTTCGCCGCCTGGTCGCCAGCCATGTCAAGGATGGACATCCCAGCAAGGGCCTGAAGTACGCGGATATCATCGCCGCCGCCAGCGCCGAGGCCGGCGAGACAATGGATGCATTCTTCACGAAGTATGTCGACGGCACCGCCGAGCTCCCGCTGCCCGGGCTGCTCGCGCGGATCGGCGTGAAGGTCACCAGCGACCCCTCGAGCAAGGCATACGCCGGCCTGGTGCTCGCCGCCGATCGCACGATCAAGAACATCGAGCCCGCCGCTCCCGCCGCCCTCGCCGGCCTCATGCTCGGCGACGAGCTGATCGCCGTCGCCGGCAGGCGCGTGCGCAGCAGCGACGACGCCCTCGCACGCACCGGCGAGCGCAAGCCCGGCGAGCGCGTCGAGCTCGCCCTGTTTCGCGCCGGCCGCCTCGAGCTGCGCACGATCACCGTCACCGCCGACCCACACCGCAGCTTCCGCTTCGAGCTCGCCGCCGACGCCACCCCGAAGACCCTCGGCCTGCGCAACGCCTGGCTGGCGCGCGCACCCAAATAACGCCATCCCGACCTGCGCCCCGATCGTGTTAGCTTGCGCCCCGCGATGGCAACGCCCCCCACCCAGGCACGCGGGCTCGGCACCGGCGGGATCTCGATCGGCTTCGCCAAGCTGTTCTTCCTGCTCGCTGGTTACACCGTCTCGATCTACCTGACGCGTCTGGTCTCGCCCGCGACCTACGGCGACTACAACCTCCTCGGCCAGATCATCACCATTCCCAACATGGTCCTGATCCAGACCCTGTTGTTCGCCGTGAGCCGGCCGATGTCGGCCGAGCACGCGATCGGTCTGCCCTCCTACGACGGCCTGCGCCGCCGCGGCTTTCGCGTGGCCGTGCTGCTGGGCGGGCTCGTGGCCGCCGTCCTGTTCTTCGGCGCCGACCCGATCGCCGGGTACTTCCTGCACGACGTCGCGCTCGCCGATCCCCTGCGCATGGTCGCCCCGATCCCGCTGATCTACGCCGTGTATGCCGTCAATGTCGGCACGCTCAACGCGATCCGCCGGTTTCAACTGCAAGCCACCCTCGACATCGTGATGGCCGCCACCAAGGCTGGGCTGATCATCGGGCTCGCCGCCCTGGGTTACGGCCTCTCGCAGATCCTCGGCGGCTTCACCCTCGCCTCGCTGCTCGCCCTCGCGCTCTCGGTCGCCTTCGTGGTCTGGAGCCGTCCCGCGGGCGCTGGCGGCGGCGCCGGTCCCTTGCCGCCGATGGCCCGCTTCGCCGCCGTGCTCGCAGTCTTCACCGCCGGCGTCAACTTGCTTCAGGGCTTCGACCTGTTCGTGCTCAAGCGCCTCGCCGTCACCCAGGACATGAAGGACGCCTTCGGCTTCTACTCGAGCGCCGCCCTGATCGCCCGCGTCCCCTATAGTATGATGAATGCGGTCAGCCTCGTCATGTTCCCGCTGATCGCCACCTTGCACGCCAGCCGCGACGACGCCGAGATCAGCCGCTACGTCAGCGCCACCGCGCGGGTCAGCGTGCTGCTGCTCGCCTTCATGAGCAGCGTCGGCGCCAGCGCGGCCCCGGAGGTCCAGCGCCTGCTGTTTCCGGCCGCCTACGCCTCCGCCGCCGACGAGCTGCGCCTGCTCGTCTGGGGTCTATCCGGCTACTCGCTCACGATCACCGCCGCGTGGATCTTCAACTCGGCGCATCGCTCCCGGGCCGCGATCGGCCTGATCGCCGTGCCGCTCGCCACCGTCGCCGCCTTGACCCTCGCGCTCGCCCCGACCCGCTTCACCGCCGGCGCCGCGCTCGGCGTGGCGATCGCCGGCGGCCTCGGTGCATTCGTCAGCCTGGTCGCGCTGACCCGCTGCTTCAACGCCCGCGTCCCGCTGCTGTTCTTCGTCAAGCTCGCCGTCGCCGCCGGCCTCGTCGAGCTCGCCGCGCGCGTATGGATGCCGGCGGGCAAGCTGGCGATCCTCGTCAAGCTCGCCGCGCTCGCGCTCGTGTTCATGCTCGCCGTCGCGGCCACCAGGGCCGTTCGCCTGGCCGAGATCAAGAACCTGCGACGCAAGCCCGCCGCCCCCGGGACCTGACCGATGGCCGGCCCCTGGTTCATCGTCTCCAAGCCGCTGCGGGCCCCGTTTCGCGACGGCTCGACCGTCCTGATCCGCGACCTCGTCACGCACATGCCCGCCGAGCGCCCGCTCATTTATCTCGGCGACCCCGCGCGTCCGCTGCGTCCCGCCGGCGACACGGTCCTCGACCACCCCGCGATGGGTTACAGCCCGGGCCTGCTGGCCAAGCTGCGCGTCTTGCTCGCGCTCCTGCATCCACGTCGGCGCCGCTCGCCCGTGCAACTGTGTTTCACGCCCAACCCGATCACCTCGCGTGCCGTCGCCCTGCTGCGCTGGTTGCAGCCGCGGCGGGTGCTCGTGCAGGCCCTCATGTCGGCGCACGGCTGCGAGTCCTGGGTCGCGCTGCTGCGCCCGCTCGACGCGATCGTCGTGCTCTCCGATCACACCCGACAGCGCCTGATCAGCGTCGGCGTCGCGCCCGAGAAAATCCACCGCATTTATCCCGCCGTCACCGCCGTCGGGGCCGATCCTCCTGAAGCAGTCGCCGCCCGGCGCAGCCTGCTCTACGCCGGGGACCTCGACCTCGACGTCGCCGCCCGCCTGATCGCCGTGGCGCGTCACCTCGATCTGCCCGCGCTCGCCGGGTGGTCGCTGACGATCGCCTGCCGCCCCAAGAGCGACACCGACGCCGCCGCCCGCCAGCTCCTGCGCCGCGCCCTCGCCGAACCACTCGCCGACGGCCGCGTGCGCCTGCTCGCCGAGGTCGACGACATGGACGCCCTGCTGCGCCGCGCCGCCGTGCAGCTCTACGCCGCCGACCACGTGCGCCGCAAGGTCGACCTCCCGCTCGTGCTGCTCGAGGGCCTCGCCCGCGGCGTGCCCGTCGTCACCGTCGACGCCGACCCCGTGCGCGAGCTCTTCGTGGTCGGCGCGCGTGCGGGTCTCGTGCCCGGCGCGCTCGCCCCCGGCGACCCGGAGGGGTTCGCCAGCGCCGTCGCTGACCTCTGCGAGCCCCTTACCCTCGTCACCGCCTCGTCGGCCGCGGCCACCCTCGCGACCCGCGAGTTTTCGCTCGATCGCCTCGTACGGTGTTACGTTGCCCTTCACGACGCCCTGGAGCCCCCCGATGTCCGAGCCGGCCCAAGCCCCCGATAACCGCGCCTACTATGACGCCTTCGCCGAGCGTTACGACCGCGACCGCGACCACGGCTACCACAAGCTCATCGACGATCAGGCCGCCGCGATCGTGCGGCGCTACTGCCTCGACAAGGACGTGCTCGAGGTCGGCTGCGGCACCGGCCTCGTGCTCAAGCGCGTCGCCCCCCACACCCGTTCGGCCCGCGGCGTCGACCTCTCGCCCGGCATGCTCGCGCGGGCCCGCGAGCGCGGCCTCGAGGTGCAGGAGGGCAGCGCCACCGCCCTCCCCTTCGCCGACGCCAGCTTCGATCTCAGTTACTCCTTCAAGGTGCTCGCGCACATCCCCGACTGGGACGCCTGCATGCGCGAGATGGTCCGCGTCACCCGCCCCGGCGGCCTGCTGATCTTCGACATTTACAACCGCAACTCCCTGCGCTGGCTCATCAAGCGCCTGTGGGGCCCACGCAGCACCTCGGACGCCTTCCACGAGGGCGCCATCACGACCCGCTTTTGGACCCCCGCGCAGGCCAGCGAGCACCTCCCGGAGCAGACCCGGATCCTCGATCGCTTCGGGATCCGCGTCACCACCCCGCACCCGATCTTCGCCCGCTTGCCCGTCGTCAGCGCCGTACACAACCGCATCGAGTGGGCCCTCATGGACACCCCGCTCGCCGCCCTCGCTGGCTTCTATGTGCTCGTGCTGGAGCGGCTGTGAGGGCCCTGGTCCTCAGCTCGACCTTCCCGCAATACCCCGACGACCCGCGCGGCCGCTTCATCCTCCGCCACTGGGAGGCCCGCGCCCGCGCCGGTGACCAGGTCCGCTTCCTCGTGCCCGACACCGCGTGGGTCCAGGGCGCCCTCGGCAGCAATTGCGAGGTCGCCCGGTTCCGCTACGCCCCGCACGACCTGTCCTCGCTGACAGGTCAGTGGGGGATCCTCGAGAACATCCGCGATCGTCCGTGGCGCGCTTTGCTAGTACTCCCGTTCTTCGCCGCCCTGCACCGCAGCCTGCGCCGTGAACTACGACGATATCGTCCCGACCTCCTGGTCGCACATATGTTGCTACCCGGCGGACTCGTGGCCGCACGCCTCGCCCGCGAGGCCGGCCTGCCGTGCGTACTCCACGGCCACGGCACCGACGTCGACCTCGCCCTCGCCCTCCCGAACCTGCTGCGCCGCGCCACCCTGCGCGCGCTGTTGACGGCCGACCGCGTCACCTTCCCGTCCGCCGAGAAGCTCGCCCGCTTCACCGCCGCGCTCGGGCTCGCCGCCCCGCCCGCCAACTGTCACATCGAGGCGATGCTCGCCACGCTCCCCGACCTGCCCGCCCCGCACGTCGTCCCGGACACCCGCGACGTGCTGTTCCTCGGCCGACTGATCAAACAAAAAGGCGTCGACGACCTGCTGCGCGCCGCCGCCATGATGGCAAAGCCGCCGCGCCTCGAGATCGCCGGCGACGGCCCCGAGCGCCCGCGCCTGCAAGCCATGGCCGCCGCCCACCGCCTCGACGCCCGCTTCCACGGCTTCGTCCACGGCCCCGCCAAGGACGCCCTCTACCGCGCAGCCGCGCTGCTATGCGTGCCCTCCCGCGACGTCGGCGGCCTCTCCGAGGGCGCACCGCTGGTCATCGCCGAGGCCCGTCGCTACGGCCTACCCGTCGTCGCCACCGCCGTCGGCGGCATCCCCGAGCTCATGCGCGACCTCTACCCCGGCGCCTCCCTGGTCCGCCCCCGCTCCCCCGAGGCCCTCGCCCTCGCCCTGTCCCGCGCCCTCGACCGCAGCGCCTGACAAACACCCTAATGCGTACACCGTAGGCGATGCGGACGATGCCCCGGGGGATATGGCCGCTTGACACATCTCGCGGCTTCGGGCCACAGTGAGGTCCTCGTGCGTAGTCCATATCGTCGCTTCCGTGTTCTCGCTTCAATCTCGAAGTATCACCTGCTGCTGGTCGCGGTGATGACGAGCGTCCCTGCCTGTCGGTCCCCTCCGCGCAAGGGGTTTCCCGCGCCGGACCCGAACAAGCCGCTCGTCGTCGACTGGGCGGGCGCGGATCACCTCGATCTCGAGGCCTCCCGCAAGCAAGGTGACGCATCGCGCTCAGGATAGCTCGCACGCGCGGCCGCGTCAGCCTGCGCGGAGAGCTCTGGCATGCACGGAAGGTCCTGCACGCCGGGTCCTATCCCGCGGGAAGTAGCGTAGTCTTAGCCCAAGGAGCTAACCTGATGCAAAAAATCAGTCTCTTTAGTCTCGGCACCTTCGCAGCTCTCTTGCTCGCTACCCTGCTTTGCGACTCCGCCAACTACACCCCAAAGTGCGAGTCCATTCTCGATACGGCGTACTGCGACTTCTACCAGTCAAACCACCGCTGTGGTGCCTGCGTCACGCCGGGACCCTTTGTCGAGGCCGAGAATGATGGCGGGTTGAAGACGCCGACTACAACGACGCCGACTACAACGAACTAGCAAGATGCCCGGCACGCTCCGCACGACGCGACTTCACGTCCTAGGGCTCGGGATCTGCGGTATAACGGCCGGCTGTGAGGCCGCCGCCCCGCTCCCGGATTATCCGCTCGACGGCATCACCGTGTACGTCGGTTTCGACGAGCCGGTCTGCGGCGGGACCTTCCACTGGATCGAGGAGCGCCTGCGCTGGCTCGAAGTGGAGACTGGTCTCCCCGCCAGCGCTTCCCCGATCTCCTACTACTGGCTCCGAGAAGATGTATACGACCATTGTCCGAGCGGGGCATGCGCGAGCGCGAGCGACAACACCATTTACACCCCACTCGAACTGTTCTCCCACGAGTTGGTCCACGGGCACTTGGCCCAGCTCGGCCTGCCCCGGCCCTGGCTCGCCGAGGGGATGGCGCGGATGTTCGAGGACACGCGATGGGACGTACCCGACCACCCCGTGACGCCATCCAGAATGCTGGAGACGAACAAAACTTTCGATCTCGACTACGAATCGGCGGCGAGCTTCGTCCGATACCTCCGTGATCGCTTCAGCATGGCCGCCGTGCTAG
>Ga0105045_10002382_pt1 | contig 15812 bp, 17 predicted proteins | sample MAT02_FD_78089 | JGI IMG/M metagenome (GOLD analysis project Ga0105045, IMG submission 78089) | Freshwater microbial communities from Lake Fryxell liftoff mats and glacier meltwater in Antarctica - MAT-02 (megahit assembly) | ecosystem: Environmental > Aquatic > Freshwater > Ice > Liftoff...
GCGGTCGAAGATGTGAATGATGCTCAAAAGCATATTCTTGCAGCTAAAGTAAAGTCACATTTTGGCGAAGATCTGACAGGAATGACCTTTGCAATGTGGGGCTTGAGTTTCAAGCCAAATACAGACGACATGCGCGAAGCTCCGGCAGGAGTGATCATCGACGAGTTGAGAGCAGCTGGAGCGAAGGTCAAAGCATACGATCCCGTAGCAATGGAGGAAGCACGAGAACACTATATTTTTGATAAAGTGACTTACTGCAAAGATGCCTATGAGGCGCTGGTAGATTCAGATGCTTTACTGCTAATCACTGAATGGTCAGAATTCCGAATTCCGAGCTGGGAAGTAGTAGGCAAACTATTGAAAAACAAAGTGGTCTTTGATGGTAGAAACATCTATGAAAAAAGCTATTTGAAAGGCTTGGGTTTTGAACATTACGGGATAGGAACGAAGTAGAATTGCCAAGGGAATTAAAAACTGAAATTCTAATTGATTGATATCATTAAATTTAACCAATAAAAACTTTTTTGTTCTGTTTTATATTAAAATGAATAAATTAATGATTTACATCCAAATGGTGAATTTTAGATCCTTATATAATCCTATCAAAGTTGCAATAAATTCAGTGATTCTGGGAGTCATTGATATGAAGGCTTTTATCAATTGATTTCAGGTCAAAGAATTCGGATATGCTCTGATAAATTTTAAAGGGGTTAAACATGTTATCCCTTGTGCAAACGCGACTGCCATGCTTCAAATTGCCATAGTTCCATTGCTGAATTCAATGGGCCTAATGTTAGTTGGTGTTTTTTCTCTTATTTTGGTATTTAGATAATTTGGAATCAGATTTCACATTCCGGATGGGAATCCCTTGTATTTTTATCTTAAAGATGGATGGAATTTGTTTACTTCTAATTTGGCAATTTTGGGTAATAAAAATAATTCGATGCTCATATTGGCATTTTATCTTGACCCCATTAACCTTGGATTTTATTCAATAGGTAAGAAAATCTTCGAAGTAGTGAACGGATTAAATGAGGTCTTGTCTCAGGCTTTTTTTCCAAGTGTATCAAATGCTTAAGCAATTAGTAAAACAGGCGCTTCCGAGACATTGAAAAGTTTATTTACGCTCTCTGTTGTGCTTTTAGTGTTTATTTTTTTATAACCTTTTTCTTTTCAGATTTCATTTCTTGTATCCGGTAAACAGGAGGGTGTTGTTATCGAAATTTTACATATTCTGGCAATAGCTTTATTCATTATTGACATGTATGTTCCAGCTGTTCAATACCTTTTATCAATAGGGAATTCTAAAAAATTTAGTATTATTGTTTGGACAGGAGTGATGTTAGATTTATTCTTATTGTTGTTGCTCGTACCAAGGTTAACTTAAAAGGGCGCACTATACGCTACATTGATTTCTAAAACTTTGATTATACTATCTTTATATTATACTAGTTACTCGATATTAAAAACAAATAAAAATGTTTGAAGAAATATTATTAAAATACCATGGTAAATATGGTAAGTGTGTACTGGAATTAGGTCCTGGGGAGTATAAGCAATTTGATTATTGTATTGGTTTGGATATGATGAAAAAAGATAGTGTGGATTATGTATGTGATTTGTCCCTTGGATTTTTGTTTATTCAAGATAATAGTATCGATGAAATTCATTCTAGCCATTTTTTAGAGCATATCGAAAATCTCCCCATGTTCTTGAAAGAAATCTCTAGAATTTTGAAACCAGGTGGAAGAATGATCAATGTTGTACCGCATTTTTCTAATCCATATTATTACAGCGATTACACCCATAAAAGTTTTTGGGGATTATATTCTATTTCATATTTTGCTAAGAATTCTTTCTTTAAAAGAAAAGTTCCTTCCTATTATAATGATATTAATTTTGAAATTATTGACATTAAATTGATTTTTAGATCCGATTTTAGATTAAGAAATTTATTTAAGCGATCTTTAACTTTTATCTTCAACTCTTCCACATATATGAAAGAATTGTATGAAGAATCTTTTTCTTATATTTTTCCATGCTATGAAATACATTTTGTTATCCAAAAAGGAAAACATTGAATTTTATTAGTTTAATTTTTCATTATGGACTCTTTTGATATTATAATTTTATAAAGTTAATTGCAGTTATTGTAACTTATGGTAATAGATATGTTTTCTTAGATCAAGTCGTTCAAGCTTCTTTCAATACAGGAGTTTCTGGCATATGATGGTCTTCTAGTGAATCCAAAGAGAAAGTTGATTCCCTAAAAAATAAGTACCCTGAATTACGGCTCATTACCAATGAAAATAATGTTGGAACTGGCGGAGCGTATTCAATAATTCTAGATGTAGTCGATAAACGTGAAAATGATTTTTTTCTGGTTTTTAGATGACGATAATCTTCCAACTTAAGGTTTACTTGAGTCATTGAAAGACGCATATTCCTTGCTATAAACAAGTTTTGAAAATCTCGTTTTGTCCAGCTATAGTGTAAATCCTTGGAATGAGGATTTTTGGCTTTTTCTAAAGGAATTACTAAAGACCCATAAATCAATGCTTTTTGAGAATTTGATATCCTAAGCTACCTGGGAAGTAAACTTTTAATATAATTTGTTTCTGAGACAGAGGATGACGTTAAATTTCCAATAATTAAGGTCAAATATGTGCCAGTCGGAGGACTTTTCTCCCATTCAAGCAATTTTAAGAAAATTGGTTTGCCTAAAAAAGAATTTTTTGTTTACGGTGGCGACCATGGGTATATCATTAGGTTTTCTCAGGTAGGAGTAAGTCAGTTTTTGATTAAATCCAGCCAGATAGAAGATTGGGACATGTTCTTCAAAGGGGGAGAAGGCGATTTTTCGAATTAAATAAGTAACAAATTTAGCTACATGCAGCCTTGCGGACGCACACATAACATTTAATATTTTGCTTTAATATTCTCCGAAAAATTCTAAAAAAAAAGTAAAATGAGTAAAAATAATAATGGAATAAATTTAATTTATTTCTTTAAAGCAGTGCAGGATAAAAAACGGATAGTTTTTTTAGTTTTGATTGTTTTTCTTCTTTTAGGTCTTTTCATCGCTTTGTCATCGAAGAAAATGTATACTGCTAAATCTTTATTTATTCCTCAAACAACTCAACAAAATAGTCAAGGCGCATCGCTTGGGGGGTTAGCCTCTTTAGCAGGGATTAATATTGGAAGTATGAGTAATAGTAATGATATTTCTCCGTCACTTTATCCTCAATTTATTTCATCTATAAAATTTAAGAAAAAGCTAGCTGAAACCAAAATTAACCTAGATGGTCAAAGTAATGCTACAACTTATGCAGAATATTATGAAAAACTATATCAGCCAAATATCTTAGAGTTATTTTTTAAATATACCATTGGTTTACCAGGTGAAATTATCAAATCTTTGAGAAGCGCTCCTCCTGTTATTAAAAACGAGATCAACTCGGCTGGTGAAAACAGCTTCGAGCAGATTTCATACGAAGAGTTTGAACTTTTTGCAAGAATAGATGGTCAGCTATCTGTAGTTAGTATGGAAAAAGAAGGGGTTGTTCAATTGAGTTTTGTAATGCCAGATCCACTTATGGCAGCGCAAATGGCTCAATCAGCTGAAAGTTTACTTCAAACTGAAATTATAGAATATAAAATAAAAAATGCGAGTGAACAGTTGAAATTTACTGAAGCACAGTACGAGGATAAAAAATCAGAATTTAACGAAGTACAGTCTCGGTTAGCTGGATTTAAGGATAGAAATCAAAATATTATTTCTGCATCCCTGTTAAATCAACAAGATCGACTTGAAGCTGAATATAATTTCTCGTTTAGCATTTATACGGAATTAGCTAAGCAACTTGAACAAGCTAAATTGCAAGTTTCAAAGGATACTCCTGTATTTTCTATTATTCAGAAAGTATCGATACCGATACAAAAATCGAGTCCAAATCGTCCAAAGATTTTGTTAATTTTTATTTTAGTTGGGCTCATTACAGCACTTGGGTATGTGGCTTTATCCTGGATTGTATTGAATTTAAAAAGAGACTGGGAAAACATTGATTAAAGAAATATTAAATTTGAATATAGTTTCTGTAATAGACTTTCCAAGAGTCCAAGATATGAGGGGAAATTTGACTTTTATCCAAAATCAAAATCATCTTCCATTTGATATCGAACGGGTATTTTGGACTTATGATGTACCAGGTGGTGAAAATAGAGGAGCCCATGCTTACAAAAACCAGCAGGAGATTATCATTGCTTTAAGCGGAAGTTTTGATGTGGTGATTTCAAAAGCAGATGGAACAATAGAAAAGTATTCTTTAAATCGTTCTTATTACGGTCTTTATTTGCCTCCAATGACATGGAGGCACATGGAGAACTTTTCAACCAATGCACTTGGCTTGCATCTATCTAGTTCTAGATTCGATTCAGATGATTATATCAGAGATTTTCATGAATACCAATCGTTTTAATAATGAAAAATACGACTATATTTGATTGCACCAGCTTAGTGCTTCCTAAAAATCACACCGAAAAAGGCAACATTACAGCGGTTAATAACCTCAAAGACATTCCTTTTGAAATAAAACGAGTCTATTACCTTTATGACATTCCTGGTGGGGAATCAAGAGGTGGGCATGGACATCGTGAATTACAGCAATTGATTGTTGCTGCAAGTGGAAGTTTTGATCTAGTGGTAGATGATGGTAGAAATTCTCGAACTTTTAATTTAAATAGACCTTATCAAGGCATACTTATGCCACCCGGTATTTGGCGAGAGTTGAATAATTTCTCTTCTGGGTCGATTTGCCTAGTCTTAGCCTCCTCATTGTACGATCAAAATGATTACATCCGTGATTATCAGGAGTTTGTAAATTATAAGTTATGAAATTTGAAGAATTATATATTGGTCTAGGAGCTTCTTTGAAAAAAGTATTTAGGCTTGAAGATGTAGAGAAATTTGCTGTTTTAAGTGAGGATATGAATCCTATTCATTTGAGTGAAGAATTTTCTGCAAATACCCCATATAAAAGGCCGATAGTTCATGGGTTTTTATATGGGTCTATGATAAGTTCTATTCTTGCTAACCAGGTTCCTGGTCCTGGTAGTATCTATTTGTACCAAGAATTGAATTTTAAGGCTCCTGTTTTTCATGGTGATGAAGTTATAGCGACTGTTAAGATATTCGAATTAAGATTGGATAAGAGAATTATAAAATTGGATACTTTTTGTCATAATAGTCTAGGAATTGAAGTTTTGTCTGGAGTAGCCATAATTAAATTATTGGAAAATGAATAAGATACATTCGAGTGCAATTATTGGGGAAAATGTAGTCCTTGGAGATAATAATGAAATTGGTCCATATACAATAATCTATGGCCCAACAAAAATAGGTGATAATAATTTGATTGGGCCTAATGCTATAATTGGAACACCTGGTCAAGATACCCGAAACCCTAGATATGATTCAAGAGGTAGTGTTATTGAAATAGGGGACAATAACATAATCAGAGAATTCACGGCAATCCAAAAGCCCTGTTACAAAGAAATAACCAAAGTTGGGAATAACGTTTACTTAATGCAAAGTGTTCATATTCCTCATGATGCTATTCTGGAAGATGATGTTGTTATTACTCCCATGTGCGTTTTAGCAGGAATCACTCATATCTTACAAGGGGCTAATATAGGAATGGGATCTTCGGTTCACCAGTTTTCGGTTATCGGACAATACTCCTTGGTGGGAATGGGAAGTGCTGTAACAAAGAATATTCGGCCATTTTCAGTTTATGTACCAGAAAAGCCAATGAGGGTTAACAACTATGCCATAGAAAAATTTGGTTTTGTTGAGTACCTAGATGAAATAATTCCTTATGTAAAAGAAGGAAGGCTTCCATTCTCAGATAAACTTCTCAGTTTGGTAGATAAGTTTGAACACCTTCATAAGGATTCTAAAAGAGCGTTATACATATGAAAGTTCCTTTTCTAAATTTTGCTCCCATGCATAATTCTATCAAACAGGAGATGATAGGAGCTTTCGAACAAGTATATGATAGCCATTGGTATATTATGGGCGAAAAATTAAAATGTTTTGAAAAAGAATATGCTCTTTTCAACGAAGTCTCTTTCGCAATAGGAGTCAGCAATGGTCTGGACGCACTTTGTCTCTCTTTAAAATCGGTAGGCATAGGTAAGGGAGATGAGGTTATTGTACCTTCAAATACTTTTATTGCTTCACTTTTGGCTGTATCAATTGTGGGAGCTACTCCAATTTTGGTAGAACCTGATAAGAACACTTATACAATCTCCCCGGAAAACATTTTAGAGCGTATTTCTACTAAGACCAAGGCTATAATGCCGGTTCATTTATATGGCCAGGCTTGTGAAATGGATAAAATCATGATGATAGCACAGCTCCATAATCTGTTTGTCGTTGAAGATAATGCACAAGCACATGGAGCCAAATTTAAGGGTAAAGTGACTGGAAGTTGGGGTGATGTTAATGCGACCAGCTTTTATCCAGGAAAGAACCTCGGTGCTATAGGAGACGGAGGCGCAGTGACGACAGATAATCTGAAGATTGCAGAGGATATTAGAATGCTTCGTAATTATGGAAGTAAAATCAAGTACGAGAATGAGGTGCAGGGTTATAATATGAGACTCGACGAACTTCAAGCCGGTTTATTATCTGTAAAACTTGTATACTTAGAAGAGTGGACCGCTCAGCGTCGTCTAATCGCTAGCTGGTATAGAGAAGAGCTGAATGGGGTAGGTGATATTATAGTGCCTTTTGTTCACCCTGATGCAACACATAGTTATCACTTGTTCGTGATCAGAACAAAGAGGCGAGATGAGTTGAAAATGAAGCTTATGGAGATGGGAGTTGAAACACTAATTCACTACCCTATTCCTCCCCATATGCAAAAAGCATATGCATATTTGAGTTATAAATCGGGAGACTTTCCTCTTGCCGAAGAGCTTTCTGCAACTAGTTTAAGTTTACCTATATGGCCCGGGATGACTAAGAATGAAGTTATTATGGTTATAGATAGTATCAAGAAATTCTTCGATTGATAGCTAACTTAATAAAAAAGTTTAAAAATAATGAAATGCTCAATTCCAGCTTTTTTACGAGCATAGGAACTTTAATTGGGTTTATTTCTGGATTTGTTGTAACTAAGGTAGTTGCGATTTATCTTGGACCTGGAGGGATAGCGGTTATAGGTCAATTTCAAAATTTCGTAGCAATAAACACCTCTTTTGCCTCAGGAGGAATTCAACAAGGAGTCGTCAAATACTTAGCTGAGTTTAGAGAGCAGGAAGACATGAAGTCTGTAATCTTAACGACGTCAATTAGAATGACCTTATTCTTTGCCTTGGCAACTGGTACAGTCATCACGCTATTCTCAGAGTGGTTTGCTATTAGTCTTTTCAATGGGGATGATTACCAGTATGTTATTCAGTTATTTGGACTAACTATAGTTCTTTTTGGTCTTAATACTTTTCTAATCAGTATTCTAAATGGTACTGGAGAAATAAAGAAACTGGTCGCAATAAATATTTTGACCAACTTATTCAGCCTTTTTGTATCATCATTATCCGCCTATTTCTATGGTCTTGGAGGTGCTTTGGTAGCAATAGCAATGTCCCAGTCGGTTGTCTTCTTTATTTCGGTGTTTTTTGTCAGATCAAGTATTTGGTTTCAAACTAAATTATTCAATTACAAATTTGATAAAGGGTACTGCTTAAAACTTTTAGAATATACATTGATGACAGTTTTTGGTGCAGTGCTTATTCCTTTAGTAAATATTTGGATTAGAAATCACATTATAAAAGAATTATCGTTAGAACAGGCAGGTTATTGGGATAGCATACTAAAAATTTCTACAGCATACTTAGGTCTAATTACGACTTCCTTATCAATATATTATTTACCTAAATTATCCAATCTTTCAGACCGGTTGCTTATCAGGAGAGAAATTATAAATGGTTATAAAGTAATTACCCCAATTTTGATAGTGATGATAACAACTATATATTTTTTGAGAGAGTATATTATCTTGCTGCTTTATTCTTCAGAATTTTTAGAAATGAAAATTTTGTTTTTCCCGCAACTTTTAGGCGATTTCTTCAAAATAATGTCTTGGTTATTAAGTTTCCTAATGTTAGCAAAAGCAATGACAAAGCTATTTCTTACTACTCAAGTTGTGTTTCTGTCCCTAAATTTTATTTTGACTATCTTTTTTATTTCCTACATGGGTTTACCAGGAGTTGTTTGGTCTTATGTGGTAACAAATTTTATATATCTTATTGTTATATTTTTTTTATTTAAAAGCTATTTATATAAATAATATACTTTAACTAACAATCGCAATTTGCCGTGAATAGAGAATCAAAATCAGGTGTTAGTATACTAATACTTTCTTATAACCATGTAGAATTTATTGAAAGATCTGTTAGAAGTGTCTTTGAGCAACGTGAGAGCATAAAAAATATTGAGCTTATATTACTAGATGATGGTTCAACAGATGGGACTCAGGAGTTATTAAAAAAACTTCAACAAACCGCTCCTATACCAATGGAATTGATTTTGAAAGATCATGAGGGTGTCCATAGTATTTCTAAAAATCTTAATACACTCATTACGCTTGCAAATAAAAAATATATTGCATTCTTAGCATCTGATGATTTCTATCTTCCGAATAGATTTCAAAAGCAAATAGCTATTATGGAGGCAAATAATTCTATTCAATTGGTGTATGGAAATGGCACTAATTTGTTAAATGGTAAGCCAATTAGCGATACTCATCCTACTATGGTTATGGAGTTATTGAAATCTAGAAATCCTATGAAGATCTATGAATATACTACTTCAGGTACTTCACAACTTTATATTCAAGCAGTATTAATCAGAAGTGAGTTCGTAAAGGATTTTAAACCATTTAATGAAGATTTACTTGCCGACGACTGGGTTTTTAATATTCAATGTTTTAAACGGTTGATTGACCTTAATCTTTCATTTTCTTCAATTAATGATAAGTTATTTGTAAGAAACGTATTGTTGTCTAGCACTTCCAACAATGTCTCAGTGCATTTTAAAAGAGTAGCGCAGACTGCTGAAATTTATATTAATAGTTCTAATAAGTTGTTTTATAAAAAGTTTTATTGGAATTATAGCAAATTATTTTTGAGGCGTGGTTACTTTAAAAGCTCTGTAATACTATTGGGAAGATTATGCTTTTTAGGCTTTTCATTCCATAACAGGAAGCTTAGCTCATTTTTGTAAAATTATTGCAAAGATTATCTTGAAAGGCTAATGAAACTAACAGCAGTCATTGTTACTTACGGGGATCGATTTAAATTGCTAATTCAGGTCGTGAATCGCATAATTGAAGAAGGCACTTCCGAAATCTGGATAGTAGATAATGCCTCCCTTCCCAACAGTAGATCCCAACTGAAAACTCTTGAAAAATCTGATTCAAAATTGAGAGTATTTTACAATTCAGAAAATATAGGATCATCGGGTGCTTATCATCAGGTCTTAGAATACGCCTATAAATTAGCTGAGGAACGATTTTTTTGGTTTCTTGACGATGATAATCTCCCTCAAAAAGGTGCATTGAATGCATTAGTTAAAGCTGAAAAACGCTTGACAATCGGTGAAAAAAGCCCCGTTTTATATAGCTATAGAGGCGATTCTTGGCCAGAAGACAGAAAGGCAGTGAGCGAAGGGTTCATCAAAGGTCCAATAATTAATAGCTTCTGTGGATTTGACTTTAAGGTGTTTTTGAAGAGTAGATTTTCCCACAAATTAGATTCGAATTCAATACCGATCAAGTACCCTGTGATTGAAGTCAGGTGGGGGCCTTATGGAGGGCTTTTTACTAGAATGAAAAATCTTAAGAAAATTGGTCTTCCTGATAAAGACTTCTTTTTATATGCGGATGATCAAGAGTTTACTCTGAGATTTGCATCTGGTGGTATTCCTCAATACCTAATCCATGAGAGTCAAATTCAGGATTTAGATCAGAGTATCGGTTCAGACGGAGGATATTTTAGTGAGTCAACTTCTGCAATGAAACTCTTTTATGGTTTGAGGAATACTACTTACTTATCCAAAAAGATCTCGAATAATTCAGGAATTTATTACTTGAATAAAGTGGTTTTTAAACTGCTTTTGAATTTAAATGCTGCAAAAAATTATTTCAAAAATCCAGAGTTAGTGAAAGAAAGAACAAGACTCTTCAAGCTTGCTTTAAATGACGGAGAGAAAGGAATTCTTGGAAAAACCTATCCCGTTTAGACCATGTGTGGAGTAGCTGGATTTGTTGACTTCAAGTGCGGGTCGGATTCCAACATCCTATCTAGTATGATTAGTACTTTAAACCATCGTGGTCCCGATGATGAGGGAACTTATCTGGATGAGGTGGACCAATACCAACTTGGATTGGGACATAAAAGACTTTCGATTTTGGACTTGTCTCCTCTGGGTCATCAACCGATGAAGTATCAAAATTTGGTGATCGTATATAATGGGGAGGTTTATAATTTTAAGGAAATACGACAAGAACTCGAAACTCTGGGGTATGATTTCCAATCCCAATCCGATACTGAAGTAATCCTTAAATCTTACCATTGCTGGGGTGATGAGATGGTATCAAAACTCAATGGGATGTTTGCGATTATCATGTTTGATAAGGAGAAACAAGAACTTACCCTATTTAGGGATCGTGCTGGAGTAAAACCGCTATATTGGTTTTTTAAAGATGGGTTATTCCTTTTCGGAAGTGAGTTGAAAAGCCTATGTGCACATCCACGCTTTGAAAGAAAACTGAATTTTGAAGCTTTAAGCTTATTCCTTCAATTTGGCTATGTCCCTCAGCCACTGAGTATTTATCAAAATACACACAAGCTGTCTTCCGGTCATTTTTTGAAATTGGACCTCAGTTCTGCTGCTATTCAAAAGGAAAAGTATTGGGAAGTGTTTTCTGCCTATGTTTCGGAAAAAAGCACTAAGAAAGAGTCTGAAATTTTAGAGGATCTTGATAAACTTATAAGTTCTGCGTGTAACTACAGAATGGTCTCCGATGTACCTGTAGGCGTTTTTCTAAGTGGAGGCTACGATTCTTCTTTAGTGACAGCTATGGTTCAGAAAGAGTCTTCTCAGAAAATCAAGACCTTCACTATTGGATTTGAAGAAGAAAAATTCAATGAGGCTATCTACGCCAAGCAGGTTGCAGACCATTTAGGAACTGATCATCACGAATACCTATGTTCTCAGAAGGAAGCGCTCAATCTGATCGAGGAGCTTCCTGATATTTGGGATGAGCCCTTTGCAGATTCCTCTGCCATCCCGACGTATCTGGTAAGTAAAATGGCCAGAAATCAGGTCGTTGTCTCCTTAAGTGCGGATGGTGGAGACGAGCTTTTTGGAGGCTATGAAAAATATCAAAGCGCGGAAAAATATTTCAATTTTTTTCAAAAGTATCCCATTAAGAACATAGTTGATAAAGTCATGGATCCTCTTAGAGATCATGTAGCCGTAAAGATTTTAAGTGAGAGTAAGCTATATATATATGACAATTTTCTTAAAACCAAAGAAAGCAAAGATTCCATTTCTAACTTGGAGGCTTATCAAAAGTTCTTTTTTGATAGTGAGATAAAGAAGCTTTCAATCCATTTAGAGCCCTCATCACTTTATTCCGGAGATACTCAACAGCTCAATGCTATCGAAAACCCCCTGGATCAAATGATGGCTTATGATTACGCCACCTACCAAGCTGATGATATTTTGACAAAAGTGGACAGAGCTACTATGGCCCACGGTCTTGAAGGAAGAGAGCCACTTTTGGATTATCGACTAATTGACTATGTGGGTAAAATTCCCACTCATCTGAAATTGAAAGGAGGAGTTAAAAAGTACCTTTTAAAAGAGATAACCCATCGTTATTTACCAAAATCAATCATGGATAGGCCAAAAATGGGTTTTAGTGTTCCTCTGGTGACTTGGCTAAAAAATGACTTACAGTACCTAATTGATGACTTTTTGTGTGAAGCATACATCAAAGATCAAGGAATTTTTCATTGGGAACAGATCAGTAAAATGGTTAAATTTTTTGAAAAGCGAGGGGATATCAATTACGCCAATAGAATCTGGAATTTACTTGTATTCCAGCTTTGGTATCAAAAGTGGATGAAATATTAAATGAATCGCTGGGTCATATATACGGCACTTTTCGGAGACTACGATTATCTGGCCCGACCTGTCCAAAAGTTCGAAGGATTTGATTTTGTTTGTTTTACTGATCAAACCAGTCTTCAGTCCGATCTATGGGAAATCAAAATTATTGAGTGTACCGAAAGATCTCCGGTGCTGATGAATCGTCGAATAAAAATGATGCCACATCAATATTTGCCTGATTATGAAGTAAGCATCTATATTGATTCAAATCTGAAATTATTGAAAGACTTAAGTGGGATTGTTGAAAAGGACCTTTCTGAAAGAAATTTCTTAGTGCCTAGACATTTATCTAGAGACTGTCTCTATGAGGAGGCGAGGGAGTGCGTCATCTTTCAGAAATCCGATTATTCAGCAACGATTAAGCAATTAAATGATTATAGAACTGTGGGCTTTCCAACTCATTTTGGATTGTCAGAGAATGGCATTTTGATTCGAAAACATCATGATATTGAGATTAAAAGTCTGATGGAGCAATGGTGGGAGGAGTTTCAAAATGGAAGTGGAAGAGATCAATTGAGTCTACCATTTGTATTTTGGAAAAACGAACTAGAACTACCTTTAATTGGAATAAACTCAAGAGATCAAGTTTATTTTTCTAATCAACCTCATCGTAAAGAGGAAATTGGGAAGATTGAAAGACTGACTTTGTCATTTAGAATCCGAATGAGAAGACTGATCTATTCATTTTATCCATTCAAATGAAAAGGCTGTCGCTGGATTATAATCTCTTAATTTTGACTTGTTCATTCCTAATTTTGGTTCCTTTAGTTGGCTTGAGGATGTTTGGGTTGGATGCAGATTATTTTAACTATTACGATTTAATTATTCTCAAAAATAAGCTTGATCTCATTACTAAAGAGCTTGGATTCAGAGTTTTGTTAAGTTTTAACAATACGGTTTTTAACAATAGCATCGATGCTTTTTTTTTAATTTTTGCGGTTTTAGGCATTTCAATTAAATTTTATGCCTTTTCAAAATACTCAGCTTTGCCTTTACTTAGCTTAGTGCTATATCTTTTTTCTTATTTCCTTTTGCACGACTATACTCAGATTAGGGCAGGTGTTTCTGCGGGCATATTTCTGCTTGCTGTTCACGATCTTTCCGAAGGGAACCGTTCTGCTTATTTAAAAAAAATTGTGATTGCCTGTTTATTTCACTGGACGGCTTTGATTTTGATTCCTGTTTATTTCATCGTAAGAAAGTTTTCGATTCAATTTTTCCTGGTTCTTCCTTTTGGAGGAATTGCCGTTTATTTATCAAAAATAAATATTGAGAGTTTCTTAGTCAAATTAATCCAGGATTATCCTGCTTTGTTATTCTACTACATGTCTCATTCAGGACACGACTCTGCGATCAATATTTTTAACATGATAAATTTGGCTTTTTTAGGTTTATTTGTAGGAATATATATAATCATTTTTATGGAAAGAGAGGAATTTTCAAAAGTTGAATTAGACTTATTTAAAATCTTTTCCCTTTCTTTATTTTCGTTCTATTTTTTTGCGATTCTCAATAAGCCAGTAGTAGCATTTCGGTTATTTGAATACCTTAATATAGTACTGCTTTTATTGATTCCTTCGGTTGTATTGAAGTTCAAACAGTGGTACTTGGCTACTATTTTCTTTATTGCTTTTTTCCTCGTTTATTTCTATCATTTGATAGTTAATGTCCAGGTAATTCCTCAATAGATGAAATATCAGGTAGATCTAGTAGTAGTTTCATTTTATCCTGATCGGGACCTTTTAAAAAAATCTCTTCAGAGCTTATTAAACCAAGTAAGAACAATTTTTTTAATTAGTAATAATGATGATGATTTTTCAGAGTGGGGAATTGATTTGATCCATATCAATCTCAAAGAAAACATAGGAATTGCAGCAGCACAAAATCAAGGGATAAAAATAGCAATGGCCAATGGGGTTGATTTTGTGTTAACCTCGGATCAGGATACGATTTTTCCCGAAAACTATGTGAACGGAATGCTTAAAGCCTTTCAGAGTTTACTTGAAAAGGGATTGAAAATTGGGGCGATTAGTCCAATATTTCGAGATACTAAAAATGAAGATAGGATTCATCCGATGGTAAAGTTTGGTAACTTTGGACTAAAAAAATTCTTTTCTGAATATGAACCCCAAGCAGTTTCTCATGTGATTTCTTCAGGGATGTTCCTGAACAGTAAGGCTCTTCTAGAAATAGGTCTAATGAAAGAATCATTTTTCATTGATTGGGTAGATACAGAATGGTGTTGGAGAGCAAATTTATTTGATTACTCAATTTATCAGATACCAGAAATTTGCGTTTCACATTCTCTTGGATTGAAATCTAGGGACTTATTACTCTTTTCTGTTACTTCACACAGCTATTTAAGAGAGTATTATAAACTGCGGAATGCAATTTTTCTACTTAAAGATCGAAAATATCACCAGTTGAATAAAATGAGCTACTTGGTGTTTTTTCTATTAAAAAACTCACTGATAAATATACTCAAAAGCTTTAAAGACATCCGCTTTTTTCAAGCAGTGAAACATTCATATTCAAATGGAATTCACCAAAAGAAAGGGGGTAAAGGTTTTGGATAAGAGTAAAATGATTGAAATTTTGCTTCCTACTTTCAATGGAAGCACCTATTTGGAAGTCCAGCTAGAGTCTATTTTTGAACAAACCTATCAGGATTGGAAGCTTCTGATCAGGGATGATGGGTCTACAGATGGTACAGTTTTTATCATCGAAAAATGGCAATTAGCCTTTCCTGAAAAAATTACTTTAATTATTGATGGTTTGGAAAGATTAGGAGTAAGCGGAAGTTTCGGCAAATTGATGGAATATTCAATTGCTCCTTATGTTATGTTATGTGATCAAGATGATTTTTGGTTGCCACAAAAAGTAGAAAAAAGTTTGAATCGGGTTTTGAAAGCTGAAATAGAATATGGAAATCAAATACCTATTATGGTATGTACAGATTTAGAAGTTGTAGATAATAATCTGAATACTATCAGTTCTTCTTTTTGGAACGATAGAAAAGATGATCCCTTAATTCTCAATGATTTTGAAAAGCTGATTGCTCATAGCGTGGTAACAGGAAATACAATTATCCTTAATAGGCTTGCAGTGGAAGTTTCGATCCCTATTAAAACTAATTTCTTCCTACATGATCAATGGATTTCGATTAAGGTTGCGCGTTACGGGAAATCGCTATTCCTAGCTGAATCACTCGTAAAATACAGACAACATAATTCGAATGTACTTGGATCATTTAAACTAAATAAAAGATATTTGCTTAAAAAAATAAAATCTATGCCTTATTATATTTGGTCTTGGATGAAGCTTAAAACGGATCTTCAGATGGAATTTTCAATTCGAAAAGTCATCTTTTTCAAATTAAATTATAATTGGAATAAAATATTTAATGACTAAAAAAAATTTAGCCATTTTAGGTATTGTAGGTGTGCCGGCAAACTATGGAGGATTTGAAACATTGGTAGAGAACTTACTGGACTCGCTACCTACGTATTTTAATGTCACCATCTTTTGTGAAAGTAATTCCTATCCTGAGAAGCAGGATACTTACAAA
>Ga0105045_10002383_pt1 | contig 15810 bp, 14 predicted proteins | sample MAT02_FD_78089 | JGI IMG/M metagenome (GOLD analysis project Ga0105045, IMG submission 78089) | Freshwater microbial communities from Lake Fryxell liftoff mats and glacier meltwater in Antarctica - MAT-02 (megahit assembly) | ecosystem: Environmental > Aquatic > Freshwater > Ice > Liftoff...
GATCAGCAGGTAAAGGGCGGCGTCGGTGGGTGACACCTTGGACGCCTCGGAGCCACCGGGCAATGCCTGCAATTCGAACTTGGCAGAGCCTACCGCCCGCGCGATCTGACCCTTCAGGCGCGCCCATTGCGACTCGGTGCCAGGCGACACCGGCACCACGTCCTGATGCGCCATCAGCAATATCGGTTGCAGACTGGCGTCGCTGCCTTGCCAGGTGTAGAGCAGGCTCAGGTCGTTCACCACTTCACGCTTGAGCACCGCGTGGGCCTTCGGGTAGCGCAGCTGCAGCAGCGCGTGGAGCAGCCCGAGCTGGTCGGCATTCTGGGTCGGGTCGGTGCGTGAAGCAATCGTGCGGTACCGGACCGCCTCGGCCAGACGCTCTGCCGCGCCGGCCTTGTCGATGGCCCGCTCCGGTATCGGCGGCACGTCGAGCTGGCGCGAACCCTTGCGCAGCGTATTGACGGTCACAACGACCGCCAACGCCAACACTGCCATCAGCAGCCCCAGGAACAGTTTGTGCATCATCGCCGCTTACCTGAACCAACTTGTGCCGACGCGGCTCAGCCGAACGACTTGCCAGCGGCTACCAGGCGGCTGATCAGCGGTGCCGGCGTCCAGAATGCCGTGTCATCCATCGGGTTGCGCGCAAAACGCTGCATCGCCTGCACCACGTTGAACAGCCCGAATTCGTCGGCGTAGTGCATCGGGCCGCCGCGATAGGCCGGAAATCCGTAGCCGGTGATGTAGACCATATCGATGTCGCTGGCCTTGGACGCGATGCCATCTTCAAGGATGTGGGCACCTTCGTTGACCAGAGAGAAAACCAGCCGCTGCACGATTTCCTCGTCGGAGATCCTGCGCGGCGTGATGCCCAGTTGCTTGCGGTGGTCTTCAACCATCTTGACCACCAGATCGGACGGGATGGCGTCGCGCTTGCCTGCCTGGTAGTCGTACCAGCCGGCACCGGTTTTCTGACCATAGCGACCGAGTTCGCACAAGGTATCGGCGGTCTTGCTGTATTGCATGTCGGCGCGCTCCAGTGCGCGGCGCTTGCGAATTGCCCAGCCGATGTCGTTGCCAGCCAGGTCACCCATGCGAAACGGTCCCATCGCAAAACCGAATTTCTCGATTGCCTTGTCAACCTGCGCCGGCGTACAGCCCTCGTCGAGCAGGAAACCGGCTTGGCGGCTGTACTGTTCGATCATCCGGTTGCCGATGAAGCCATCGCAGACACCAGAGACCACCGTGGTCTTCCTGATCTTCTTGCCCAACGCCATCACGGAGGCCAGCACATCCTTGCCGGTCTTCTCGCCACGCACCACTTCGAGCAATCGCATCACATTGGCCGGGCTGAAAAAGTGGGTGCCGATCACGTCCTGCGGCCGCTTCGTGAAGCCAGCGATCTTGTCCATGTCCAGTGTCGAGGTGTTGCTGGCCAAAATGGCACCGGGCTTCATGACCTCGTCGAGTTTCCTGAACACAGTCTCCTTGACACCCATGTCTTCGAACACCGCCTCGATTACCATGTCGGCATCCTTCAGGTCGTTGTAGTCGAGCGCGGTCGACAACAATGACATGCGTTGCTCATACGTGTCTTGCTTGAGCTTGCCGCGTTTGACCTGCGATTCGTAGTTCTTGCGGATGGTCGCCAAACCCCGGTCGAGCGCTTCCTGCTTCATTTCCAGCATCTTGACCGGAATGCCAGCGTTCAAAAAGTTCATCGCGATGCCGCCTCCCATCGTGCCGGCACCGATGACGGCGAGCGACTGGATCTTGCGTTGCGGTGTGTCGGCGGGCACGTCGGGAATCTTGGCGGTGGCGCGTTCGGCCACGAACAAATGGCGCAGCGCCCTGGATTCGGGAGTGAACATCAAGTTGACAAATATCGCGCGCTCGATCGCCAACCCCTGATCGATCTTGTGTTTCGTGGCGGCTTCTACGGCGTCGACACACTTGAGCGGTGCCGGGTAGTTCTTCGACATGCCGCCGACCATATTGCGCGAGAACTGGAAATAGGCGTCACCCAGCGGGTGTTTGCAGGGCAGGTCGCGCACCAGCGGCAGCGGTCGCGTGTCGGCGACCGTGCGCGCCAGCTCCAGCGCTTCGTCAAGCAGGGACTCATTCGACGCTGCCAGCTTGTCGAACAGCTTCTGTCCCGGCAGGCTGGCCAGCAACTCACTGGCTTGCGCCTCACCGCTGACGATCATGTTCAGTGCCACCTCCACGCCCATCACCCGTGGCAGGCGCTGCGTGCCGCCGGCTCCGGGGATCAGACCCAGCTTGACCTCCGGCAGCGCCACCCTGCAGCCCGGAGCCGCGATGCGGTAATGGCATCCCAGCGCCAACTCCAGGCCACCGCCCATGACCACCGAATGTATCGCCGCGACGACCGGCTTGGTGGCATTCTCGATCGCCTTGATGACACTGCCCAGGTTGGGCTCTTGCAATGCCTTGGCCGAACCGAATTCCTTGATGTCGGCACCGCCGGAAAAGGCCTTGCCGGCGCCGGTGATGACGATCGCCTTGACTCTGGCGTTGGCCAAGCCTCGCTCCAAAGCCTTGACAATTGCGCGCCGCGTGGAATAGCCCAGGCCGTTGACCGGCGGATTGTCCAGGGTGATGACGGCCACGTTGCGGTGGAGGGAATACTGTGCGGTCATGTGCGAATCCTTGAGAAAGAGGTGTGCCCAAAGAGAATCGGACGACTGCACAAAATAGTACGGTCGTTCGTTTCCAGGCATTGTAGAGGCGATACCGAGGGCAGCAGCCTGCGACTGTCCCAATTGGGCCAGAGGAATGAGAGTGCCATCCTCTTTACCGCAGGCTCACGCGCTTGCTCGCACGCGCTCAGACCTGCAGCCACTCGCGGGTCACGTCGCTGCGGTCTTGCAACTCCTGCGCCAGGCCCGCAAACACGATCCGACCCTGGCCCATGACAAGCACGCGATCGGCAATCTCCATTGCCATCATGCGCTTTTGCTCCATCAGCAGCACCGCGACGCCCTGCTTGCGCAATCCCAGCAGGCATTGGGCCACTTGCGCCACCAGCGCCGGTGCCAGGCCTTCGGTGGGCTCATCCACGATCAACAGGCGCGGAGTGCCCATCAGGCAGCGGCACAAGGCCAGCATCTGCTGTTCACCGCCGGACAAGAGCGCGGCATCGACTTCGCGGCGCGCATCGAGCGCGGGAAACATGCGATACGCGGTCTCGGCATCCCAGGCTGCAGCAGCTGCTGCGAGAACCGGTTGCCGCTGGCCCATCAACAGGTTCCGGTGCACCGACATACCGGCAAAAATATCGCGGCTCTCTGGCACGTAGCCAATGCCCATCCGGGCGATTTCGAAAGTTCGTTTGCCGGCCAGCGACTGGCCGGCCCAGTGCACCGTGCCCCGCCACGGGACCAGGCCCATCAATGCCTTGGCCAATGTCGAACGGCCCGAGCCGTTGCGCCCGAGCACCGCCACGATCTCGCCCGGAGCGAGCTGTGCGTGAACTCCGCGCAGCACTGGTGCGACGCCGTAACCAGCGTGCAGGTCGCAGATGGTCAACACACGCCATGCCCCCCAGCCGATGGTGGCAGCGCTGCCGCACCCAGATAGGCCTGCTGAACACGCGGGTCGGCTCGCACCGCCTGCGGGCTGTCCAAGGCGATCAACTCTCCCTGGACCAGCACCGCCACGGTATCGGCCAGTTCGAACACCACGTCCATGTCGTGCTCCACCGTCAGCACGGTCTTGCCGCGCGTCAGGCAACGGATCAGTTCGATGAAACGCTGCGTCTCGCCGCGCCCCATGCCGGCGGTGGGCTCGTCGAGCAGTATCACATCGGCCCCTCCCGCAATCGTGATGCCGAATTCAAGGGCGCGTTGCTCGGCATAGGTCAGCGCTTGCGCCAGCGTGTCGCGCTGCGGTGTCAGCGCGATCTGCTCCATGAGCTGTGTTGCGCGTTGGTTCACGTCACGCAGTCCGGACAGGGCGCGCCAGAACATATAGCGGTAGCCCATGCGCCACAACACCGCGCAGCGCAGGTTGTCGATGACGCTCAGGCGCGTGAACAGCTGACTGACCTGGAAACTGCGCGACAGACCGAGGCGGTGGATGGTGTGCGTCGGCCTGCCATCGATGCGCTGATCGTGGAGCCAGATCGCACCGGCATCGGGCTTGCTGCGACCGCTGATCAGGTCGAACACGGTCGATTTGCCGGCACCATTGGGACCGATGATGGCCAGCGAGCTGCCGCGCGCCACCGAGAGATCGAGATCTCGGATGACCGCAGTCTTTCCGTAGTTCTTGCACACGCCGCGCAAGCGCAGCGCGAACGCGCCGTCGGCCTGCCCGGCCGGCACAGCCGTCACGTCCGACGCTCCATCGCGGCGTTGGAGGGTGCCACGGCAGCCGGTGCGCGCAGCAGCCGGGCCAGCGCAAACATGCCGCACACAGCCGCCGCGCCGCAGAGCAGCCAGGACGTGGCCGACGCCGCCTGCAGTTGCCAGAAGAAGAAATCGACCCGCTCGCCCATGACCGCGCGCAGTTGCAGCCGATAGGCCATCTCGACCATCGCAACCCATCCGGTCGCTGCCATCCATGCGGCCAGCACGACCAGCAGGCTGTCCAGCGGACGACTGCGCAACTGCCAACCGGCGCGCCGTAGCCCACCCGCGGCGAACCATCCGGCGATGCCGCCCGGCATGAACATCACGACCAGGCCAAAACCCAGGCCCAGGTACAACAGCCAGGCCTGGGTCCACGCGCTGAATACCGCCAAGGCAAACACCATCAGGACCGCACCCACGACAGGCCCCGCAAAAACACTGGTTCCGCCCAGTACCGTGAACAGCAGATAGGTGCCAGCCCGCTGGCTGCTCAGCATATCCGCGCCCACCACCTCGACCTGCAGCGCCGTCAAGGCACCGGAAACGCCGGCAAATCCGCCGGCGATCGAGAACGCCAGGTAACGCACCATGCGCGGGTCAAAGCCCAGGAACCCGAGCCGCTGCGGGTTGTCGCGTGCGGCATTGAGCAAGCGGCCCAGCGGTGTGCGGGTGAAGCCGTACATCAAGCCGGTACAGGCCAGGGTGTAGACGGCAACCAGCGCATACAGATGCAGGGCCGGCCCCAGCGTCCAGGACCCCAGCGCGGGCCTGGCATCACGGTCTGCGGAGATACCGACTTCGCCACCGAAGACGGACGGGGCCATCAATGCGATGGCCCAGACCAGCTCACCGATACCCAGCGTGATCATCGCGAACGGCATACCCGCCTTGCGGGTGCTGACCCAGCCCAGCACCAGCGCCAGCAGCACTGCGGCCAGACCACCGGCCAGCGGCACCAGCACCACCGGCACTGGCCAGCCATCTGCCAGCAGCCGCAGCGTATGGATGGCCAGGTAGGCACCCGCGCCGGAATACACCGCATGGCCAAAACTGAGCATGCCGCCCTGTCCGAGCAAGATGTTGTAGCTCAGGCAGACGATGATCCCAATGCCGATCTGGCTCAGCAGGCCCAGCGAGAAGCTGCTGGGAAAGAAAAGCGGTGCCAGCAGCCAGGCCGCGCCATATAGCCACCAGGGTCCGGCCCGCAAGGCCGTTTGACGCCATGACCGCGTTGTCACCGTCATGGCTCAGGATTGCCGCGCACCCAGGATACCCTGGGGGCGCACGATCAACATCACGACCATCACGGCATAGGGCAATACCGGCGCGAGTTGGCTCAAGCGCAACGCCAGCAGGCCACCGGTTGCGCGATCCGCTGGCAGTGGCACACCGAGCGACTGCAGCAATGCGAGCATCGACATGTCCACACCGACGGCCAGCGTCTGCAGGATTCCAATGGCCAGCGAAGCAAGGAAGGCACCCAGCAAAGAGCCTACACCGCCCACCACCACCACCACGAATACCAAGGCACCGATCGACAGCGCCATACCGGGTTCGGTGACATGGGTGTTGCCACCGATGACGCCGGCCAGGCCGGCCAGTGCGCAGCCACCGCCGAACACCAGCATCTGCACCCGGGGCAGGTCGTGGCCCAGCACCTCGACCATGTGCGGCTGCGACAAGGCGGCCCGGATCACCCAACCGATGCGGGTGCGTGCCAGCACCCACCACAATGCGGCGAACATGCCGACAGCCACCAGCATCATGAAAGCGCGGTAAAGAGGAAATGCCACGCCATGGAGCACGAACAGCGGGCCCTGCAGTTCGGCGGGCACCTGGTAGTCGAGCGCGCTGCGTCCCCACACCAGTTGCACCAGTTCGAGCACGACATAACTCAGACCAAAAGTGATCAGCAGTTCTGCCACATGGCCCTGGCGGTGTACCTGGCGCAACGCAAACCGCTCGAAACCCGCGCCGAGCAGTCCGACCAGCAATGGTGCCAGCACCAAGGCGAACCAGAAACCGAACCACTGACCCAGGCTGTAACCGACATAAGCACCCAGCATGTAAAACGAGGTATGGGCGAAATTGAGCACGCCCATCATGCTGTAGATCAGCGTGAGCCCGGCGCTGAGCATGAACAATAGCAGGCCATAGCTGACGCCGTTGAGCATCGACACGGCAAGCAACTCCACGGCGGCCTTTCTGACGGTCCCGCAGGCGCTATCAGTCGGATCTGCGCAACGCGACGCCCAGGCCTGCGCTCACCGGACGGTCAGACGCCGCGAAGTACGTAGTCCTTGAGCTGCTCGCGCAGTTTGCTTTTTTGCATCTTGCCGGTGCCGCCCAAGGGAATCGCGTCGACAAAAACCACGTCGTCGGGAGTCTGCCATTTCGCGAGCCTGCCTTCGTAAAAGGCCAGCAGATCCTCGCGCGTGACCTCGGCCCCGGGCTTTTTCACCACCACAATGATCGGGCGCTCATCCCACTTGGGATGCTTGACGCCAACACAGGCTGCCATCGCGACCGCCGGATGGGCGACCGCAATGTTTTCGACATCGATGGAACTGATCCACTCGCCGCCAGACTTGATGACGTCCTTGCTGCGGTCGGTGATCTGCATGTAGCCGTCCGGGTCGATGGTGGCCACATCGCCGGTGGGGAACCATCCATCGACCAGCGGCGAGCCGCCTTCACCTTTGTAGTACGCGCTGATGATCCAGGGTCCCTTGACCAGCAGTTCGCCGAAAGCCTTGCCATCCCAGGGCAGCTCATGGCCGTCCGGGTCTACGATCTTCATGTCGACGCCGAAGACGCCGCGCCCTTGTTTGAGCCGCACCGCCATCTTGTCCGCGTCCGACAACGCCGCGTGCTTGTTTTTCAGCGTGCACACCGTGCCCAGCGGCGACATTTCGGTCATGCCCCAGGCATGCAGCACTTCGACGCCATACTGCTCGTTGAATGCGGTGATCATCGCCGGCGGACAGGCTGAGCCGCCAATCACGGTGCGCTTGAGCGTGGAGAACTTCAGCCCATGGGCCTGCATGTGCGACAGCATCATCTGCCACACCGTGGGTACACCGGCGGCTAAGCTGACTCTTTCCCGTTCGATCAACTCGAAGATCGATTTGCCGTCCATCGCCGGGCCCGGAAACACCATCTTGGCACCGGTCATGGCAGCCGAATAGGGCAGGCCCCAGGCGTTGACGTGGAACATCGGCACCACCGGCAGCAAGACATCGCGCGCGCTCATGTTCATCGCATCGGGCAACGCGCCGGCAATGGCATGCAACAGCGTCGAGCGGTGGCTGTACAGCGCCGCCTTCGGGTGGCCGGTCGTGCCGCTGGTGTAGCACATGCTCGATGCCGAATTTTCGTCGAACTGTGGCCAGCGGTAGGCGTCTGGCTGAGCCAGGATCCAGGCCTCGTAACTGCGCAAGCCGGGTATGCCGCTGTCAGAGGGCAACTGGTTCGGGGCGCACAACGCCACATAGTGCTTGACGGTTGTCAGGTTTTTATGAATGGCCTTGATGATGGGCAGGAAGGTCATGTCGAAACACAGGACCTGGTCTTGCGCATGGTTGGCGATCCAGGCAATCTGCTCCGGATGCAAGCGCGGATTGAGCGTATGCAACACCCGCCCCGAGCCGCTGACTCCGAAGTACAGCTCCAGGTGGCGATAACCGTTCCATGCCAAGGTGGCGACCCGGTCGCTGAAGGCCAGCTTGATCCCATCGAGCGCGTTGGCCACCTGGCGCGAACGTGCGGCGAGCTCTTTATAGGTATAGCGGTGGATGTCGCCCTCGACCCGGCGCGAGACGATCTCACCCGACCCATGGTGCCGTTCGGCAAAATCGATCAAAGACGAAATCAACAAGGGATGGTTTTGCATCAGGCCTAGCATCGGATATCTCCTGGGGCTGTCGTGGACTGGTTTGCCGGCAAGCGCCGGTGGGCCCCTGATGTTACGCAATTCGCGGAGCCTGGCGCGCGCTGACCGTACCGAGATTACCCGCTGGGGCGGTAGGCGCTTGCGCCATGCGGGACAATTACTCCATGGATATGCCCGTCTCGCCCGCCAGAGCAGTGGCCGACCTCACCGCCGATCGATGGTGCAACGGTTTTGCCGCACTCGGCCCGGTCTTTTTCACACCGCTGCAGCCCACACCCCTGCCCGAACCGTACTGGGTCGGAACCAGCAGCGCGGTGGCCCGGATGCTTGCGCTGCCGGAACACTGGTTGCAATCAGACGAGGCGCTGCAAGCCCTGACTGGCAACCGGCTGCTGCCTGGCACCCGACCTCTGGCCAGCGTCTACAGCGGCCACCAGTTCGGCCAATGGGCCGGCCAGCTCGGCGATGGACGCGCCATCCTGCTGGGCGAATGGACACTGCCCGATGGCGGCGGATGGGAGTTGCAGCTCAAGGGCGCAGGGCTGACACCCTATTCCCGCATGGGCGATGGCCGAGCCGTGCTGCGCAGCTCGATCCGCGAATTCCTGTGCTCCGAAGCCATGGCGGGTCTGGATATTGCCACCACACGCGCCTTGAGCGCGACAGGTTCCGACGCGCCGGTTCGCCGCGAGACCGTGGAAACCGCCGCGGTGGTGGCCCGGGTGGCACCGAGTTTCCTGCGTTTTGGCCACTTCGAGCATTTCAGCTATCGCAACGAACACGAACACCTGCGGCAACTGGCCGACTACACGATCGATCGCTACTACCCGCATTGCCGCGAATCTGCGCAAATGGACGGCAATCCATATGCGGCGCTGCTGCAGGCCGTGAGCGAGCGCACTGCCGTGCTGCTGGCGCAATGGCAGGCGGTCGGCTTTTGCCACGGCGTCATGAACACGGACAACATGAGCATGCTGGGCCTGACCATCGACTACGGTCCGTTCCAGTTCCTCGATGCTTTCGATCCGGGTCATATCTGCAACCATTCCGATACCCAGGGCCGCTATGCCTTCAACCGCCAGCCCAACATCGCCTACTGGAACCTGTTCTGCCTGGGTCAGGCCTTGTTGCCGCTGATTGGCGAACAAGAACGCGCGCTTACGGCGCTGGAATCGTACAAAACGGTTTTTCCCGCGGCTTTGCAGCAGCGAATGGCTGCCAAGCTGGGTTTGAGCGGTCTGCTGGACAGTGACCGTTCACTGATCGAATCCATCCTCGAACAGCTGGCTGCAGGTCGGGTCGACTACACCATTTTCTGGCGCAGGCTGAGCCATGGGGTGGCCGGCGACGATGTGCAACCAGTGCGTGACCTGTTCCCTGACCGCGACGCTTTCGACCTGTGGTTGCATCGGTACGAAGAACGTATGGCAGGGCAGGACCGAGCCGCAGCGGGCCACGCCATGCTGCGCACCAATCCCAAATTCGTGCTGCGCAACCACCTTGGAGAACAGGCCATTCGCAGTGCACAGAACAAAGACTTCACCGAACTGGCCCGTTTGCAGCGCCTGCTCGACGATCCCTTCGATGAACATCCCGGCCACGATGCCTACGCGGGGTTCCCACCCGACTGGGCCAGCGGCATCGCGATCAGCTGTTCGTCCTGACACCGTACAGCCATGACCATGGGCAGTGGCAACGGCTTATGCGCACCGGATCGGAGACAATGGCCATCTCTGGCGCGCGTGGAGGCCTCTGGCAATCCCCCTCGCAGTGCCCTGGCCCAACTGGAACTTCCGTCTGCATGAAGCTACTGATCGACTTCTTTCCAATATTGCTGTTTTTCGGCGCATACAAGTTTTACGACATCTACGTCGCCACCGGCGTGCTGATGGTCGGCACGCTGCTGCAGACCGGGTTGATGTATGCCATCGACCGTAAGGTCACGACGATGCAGAAGATCACGCTGGGCATGATCCTGGCTTTCGGCGCGCTGACGCTTTACCTGCAGGACGAGCGCTTCATCAAGTGGAAGCCCACGGTGCTGTACCTGGCGATTGCGCTGGCGCTGACGATCACCGTCTGGATCTACAAGAAGAGTTTCCTCAAACTCATGCTCAGTACACAGCTCGAATTGCCTGACCAGGTCTGGATGCGACTGAACATCGCCTGGATCGTTTATTGTGTGTTGATGGCGGCCGTCAATGGCTACGTGGCAGCCTATTTCAGCACCGAGGCCTGGGTAGACTTCAAGCTCTGGGGCTACGTGTTTCCGCTGGCTTTCATCGTCGGCCAGGGCTTTTATATCTCACCGCACCTCAAGGGCGACGAGTCCGGTGCCAAGGGCTGAGCATGGAGATCACCGCACCTGCGATCGAACAATGTCTGCGTGAGCGATTCACGCCGCAGCAGCTCGAAGTGCTTGACGAAAGCTACCAGCACAGTGGCCATGTCGGGGCCAATGGCACCGGTGTCGGCACCCATTTCCGGGTCCGCATCCAATGCCAGCAATTTGACGGCCAGACCCGCGTGGCCTGCCATCGCCTTGTGTATGATGCGCTGCACGAATTCATCGACCAGGGGCTGCATGCGCTGGCGATAGAAGTGATTCGCACTGGACCGAGCCCTGCCCTGTCCGGGCCAGGACAGGCTGACAACCATCCCGCAACCCGCTGAGATCTACCATGAACCGTTCCCTGATTGCCGCATTGCTTGCGGCAGCTTTCACCACGCTGGCCCCGCTATCGGCGTCGGCGCAAAACATCGCCATCGTCAATGGCAAGGCCGTGCCCAGTTCGCGCGTCGAAGCACTGGCGCAGCAGTTGGCCAAGGCCGGTCGACCGGTCGGTCCCGAAATGCAGGGCCAACTGCGCGACGAAGTTATCACCCGCGAAGTGTTCCTGCAGGAAGCGAGAAAGCGCGGGCTCGACATCACCAATGATTTCAAGGTTCAGATGGACCTGGCGCGCCAATCCTTGCTGATCCGCGAGTTGTTCAATGACTTTCAGCAAAAAAACCCGGTCACCGACGCCGATGCCAAGGCTGAATACGACAAGTTCATTGCGGCCAACGGTGGCAAGGAATACAAAGCGCGCCACATCCTGGTCGAAAAGGAGGATGAAGCCAAGGACATCATCGCCAATCTGAAGAAAGGTGGCAGCTTCGAAGACCTCGCCAAGAAGTCATCCAAGGATCCGGGCTCCGGTGCCAACGGCGGCGACCTGGACTGGGCCGCAGCGGGAAACTATGTCAAGGAGTTTTCTGACGCCATGGTGGCGCTGGAAAAAGGCAAGATCACCGAGGCACCAGTAAAGTCGCAATTCGGCTACCACGTGATTCGTCTGGACGATGTGCGCGACGCGCAAATGCCCAAATTCGAGGAAGTACAGCCGCAGATCCTGCAGCAACTGCAGCAACAGAAACTGGCGCAATTCCAGCAGGACTTGCGCGCCAAGGCAAAGATCCAGTAGGAGCCGGTTGGAGCAGGCCTGGCACGTACGACGGCGGGCTCTCCGCCCTCGCGCGGCGCGCTCAAGCCATCGGTCGTGCACGTCGGCGCAACAGCCAGATATTGCCAATGCCCGACAAGATGACCAGTGCGATGCCGCCCACGGTGATCAGGGCGGGAAGATCGCCGAACGCGAGCCAGCCAAACAGCACGGCAAACCCGACCTGGCTATAGATATACGGCACCACCACCGTGGCCGGGGCCCGCTGGTAGGCCAGCGCCAGCAGGAAGTGGCTGATGGCACCCACCAATCCCATCAACAGCATCAACGTCCATAACCACGGCGACTGCACCGACGTCCAGCCCCAGGGCAACAGTGCTGCACTGACGATGGCACCCACCCACATGCTGGAAAAGTGCACTGCGGCCGGATGTTCTGTTTTGCCCAGGTGCCCGCTGAGCAGTTGGTAACCCACCGAGGCGGTCATGCACCCCAGCGGCAACAACGTCGCCCAGGTGAACGAAGTGCCGCCAGGCTGGATGATCAGCAAGGCACCGGCAAACCCCAGCACCACGCAAAGCCATTGCCCGACCGACACCTTTTCACCGAAGACCGTCGCTGACAATACGGTGACCAGTACCGGCACCACCATGATGATGGCCACGAAATCGCCCACCGGCATCAGGCGCAGGCTGGCGATCGCCAGAATCGTGCTGGTAACCAACAACAGACCCCGCAGCACCAGCAGCCGCGGTTGGTGCATGCGCCAGACGGTGCGCCCGTGCTGGGGCAGCAGCCAGGCCGACGAAAACAGGGCCTGCATGAGATAGCGCACACACAAAACCATCAGCACGGGAACTGTCTGCACGACATATTTGGTCGCCGTATCCATCAACGCAAACAAGGCACACGCCGCAACCGCAAAGCCGATCGCCGACAGCGAGTCGCCGCCCTGGCGCATCAGGACAGCGGCACCCTGGGAAGCACCTGCGTATTGACGATGTGAGACGGCCATTGACCGCGCAGCACCTGTGCCGCATGGCGGGCACCGCGCACTTTCGACTCCTCGGTCGATTCCACCGAGCTTCCTGCGCAATGCGGTGTCGTGATGACGTTGTCGAGTTCCATCAATGGATGGCGTTGTTGCACGCCGTTCCTGGCAAATACGTCGATACCGGAGAAGACATCCAGTGCGGCTCCGGCAATCGCTTGCTGGCGCAAGGAGTCTACCAGCGCCGACTCGTCCACAATCGCGCCGCGCGCGGTATTGATCAGCACCGCGTCCGGTCGCATCATCGCCAATTGCGCGCTGCCGACCAGACCATGCGTTTGCACGGTCAGAGGAAGGTGGATCGACACAAAATGGCTCGACTGCAGCACGGTTTCCACATCCACGAGTTCGACGCCCAGTCGCGCTGCCGACGTGCGGTAGTTGTCGGGCGAACGCGTCCACGCCAACAGTCGCAAATCAAACGCGGCGGCGCGCCTGGCCACTGCCTGGGCGCTGGCGCCGAATCCGATCAGGCCCAATGTGCGTCCGGCGATACGCCGGACGCGGTCATCCTGGCGGGCGGTCCATTGGGCCTCGCGCATCGCCTGTTGCATCGATGGCAGGCGGCGTGCGAGCGACAGCAACAGCGCCATGGTGTGATCGGCCTGCTCACCCAGGCAGAAGTCCGGCACATTGCTCACCACGATGCCGCGCCGGGTTGCGGCATCGACATCGATGCGGTCGGTACCGGCACCAAGGCGGGCGATGGTCCGGCAGCGGTCCAGCTGATCGATCACCTTGGCCGTCACGTAGGCCGACACCACCAGCAGCGCGTCGCAGTCCCGGGCCACTGCCAATTGCTCCTGCTCGGTTTGCCCTTCAATGCAGACCAGCTCCGCACCGACGTCTTCCAGTGCGCGCCGCTCTGCGGCTTCAACCGGATAGGTTTCGGCATTGAGCCGGACCGCCCGCAGCATCATGGACGCACCTTGTGCGCCTCACGCGCTCTGGAAGCTTTCGACGCTTTGGGCGCATCGGCCTTCGTGAATTCGGCCACCCAGCGCCGATCCCACAGCGAAGGAAACGCGTGTTCGACAAAGGGGTGGCGCGCGCAGACCGCGTCGTCCAGCGCGATCCCCAGGCCGGGTAGGTCGGGCAGTCGGTAGCGACCGCCTTGCATCGGATTCCAGCCGCCCACCAGTGCATCGCGCCAGGGCGCGTCAAAGTCGCCGAAGTTCTCCTGCACCATCACCTGCGGCGTGGCCCAGCCGAAATGGATCGCCGCGCACAGCGCTACCGGCCCGATCGAACAGTGCGGTGCCAGGCGCAGGTCTTGCGGTTGGCACAGCGCGGCGATCTTCTTGCCGATCCACAGACCACCACAATGGGCCAGGTCGGGCTGCACGATGTCGCAGGCCCGCATCGATGCCAGGCGCGCAAAGTCCTCCAGCATGTACAGCCGCTCGCCCGCCGCCGTCGGGAACGGCAGTGCTCGCCCCACCTCTGCCAGCAGGTCCAGGCTGTGCGGCGTTACCGGCTCCTCGTACCAGGCCGGTCGATAGGGTGTCAACTGCCTTCCCATTTCAATCGCGCTGCCCACCGACAGGCGGCCGTGCACTTCGATCATCAGCTCCACCGAATCGCCCACAGCGTGGCGCACAGCAGCCACGATCTGCCGGGCCGCTTCCATCTGCGCGCGCGTCATGTCCTTCCAGGCTTGTTCGAACGGATCGAACTTCATTGCCTGGTAGCCTTTGGCCACCACCGCCCTGGCCTTGTCGGCGTAGTCTTCGGGGGAACGCGCGCCGCCATACCAGCCATTGGCATAGGCCGGCAGGTCTTCGCGGGCGCGCCCGCCCAGCAAGCGGTAGACCGGCTGGCCACAGGCCTTGCCGATGATGTCCCAACAGGCGACTTCCAGCGCACTGATGACCGTCATGACGGTCGCCCCGCCCTGGTACTGGTCGCGGATCAGGTCACCGAATACCTGCTCGATGTCGAACGGGCAGATGCCGAGGATGCGCTGCTCGGCCCATTCATGCAGCAGCGTCTGGACCGCCATTTCCTGCCATTCGAGGGTGGCCTCGCCCAGGCCGGTCAACCCGGTATCGGTGGTGAGGCGCACGAACAGGTAGTTGCGCAGACCACAATGGGTCAGGAAGGATTCGAGCCGGACGACTTTCATGGGCTTGGTGGCACGGAGCGCCGCGCTTACTTCAACTTCGAATAACCCGTCGGTGCGAGGATGGAGTTTTCGACGCGCGCCACGATAGGCCCGTCCTTTTCGGTTTCTGTGCGAGCGGCAATCCATATTGGATCGGCGGCAAACGCATTCCACCTTTCCTCCCGTTCGGCCAGGCTTTTCCATTCCAGCAGATAGGTGAGCTTGCTGTTGCAGTTGTCGCCAATGGTGTCGGTGAAAAACCCGACCTGGCGAATGCCGTGTTTTTTCCACAGCCGGAGCGTGACCGTCGAAAAACGCGCATGCAGGGAGGCCAGACGGCCCGGCACGCAGTGGTAGATACGCAACTCATACATCATGCGGTTGATCCTTCACGTTAGAAAATTACGACGGGTGGAGATGAAAACCAAGACTGCGGCAGCGCCTTGTCAGCCGCCCCGCATCAGGCTCGGCAAACCCGTGGACAAAATCGGGAAATACACCAGCAAGACGATGACAGCGATTTCTGCATAGAAGAAAAGCGCCAGGTCGGACCACAGGTCGCGCATCGTGATGTTGCCGATCTTGCAGGCGACAAACAACACAATGCCCACTGGCGGCGAAATCAGACCCAGCGTGACGCTCACCATCATCACCATCGAAAAATGCATGTCGTCGATGCCCATGCTGCGGGTGATTGGCAGCATTATGGGCGCCAGCAGCAACAGGGCCGGGCCGGAGTCCAGCGCCAACCCGATGACCAGGAAAGCAAACACGCAAACCAGCAGGAAAGTCTTGGGATGTTCCTTGAACACCGCCAGTATGGCCCCGGTTCCCTCGGCAATGCCGGCCAGAATGAGCACGTAGTTGACGACTTCTACCGCCGCGATCAGCAGGAACAGGCCAGCGGTCAGGCGCGCCGAACTGCGGGCCGCATGCATGAAACC
>Ga0105045_10002384_pt1 | contig 15806 bp, 12 predicted proteins | sample MAT02_FD_78089 | JGI IMG/M metagenome (GOLD analysis project Ga0105045, IMG submission 78089) | Freshwater microbial communities from Lake Fryxell liftoff mats and glacier meltwater in Antarctica - MAT-02 (megahit assembly) | ecosystem: Environmental > Aquatic > Freshwater > Ice > Liftoff...
CCACTTACCTGCTTACAAACAATGGATATATCTGGTTGCACAACTGTATCTTCTGAGATTTGCCAGTCGATTGGCAGAAATGATTCACATTTATTGCAAAATTTCATACATGCCTGGAGCTCCAAATAGAGCTGTCCATTTATTCTTTGGTGTCGAATACCTGGCGCCGGACTCATGCAATAAGGTGCTCCATCAATTAGTTCCCAGGCATCTTGCCAGTGTTCCCATTCAACAACGGTATAGTATGCGTGGTATTGTTTTAATGCATCTCCCATCGCTCAAAGTTAAGGAAGTCTGTTTAAAAATGAATGGCTTAAAAAGTCTTGATGAATTAGCACTTAACTTCCTCTGTATGTGCTGTATCCAAAAGGATTTAACAATAGCGGAATATGGTAATGGGATTTATCAAAAGTTTCAAACTCAATGCGAATGCTTGGATAAAAAGATACAATCTGATTGTTTGCGAAGTAGGTTGCAACATCAAAAAGCATACTGTAAACCCCTGGATTCAATGTAATCTCTTTAGCCAAAAGATCTGGAATTCTACCGTCGCTATTGGTTATTCCGGAAGCCAAATTTTCCCAGCCATCTTTTGTAGGCTTTTGTAAATGAATGGCAACTCCAGCTGCTGGTTTTCCAATGGAAGTATCTAAGATGTGGGTAGTTATCTGGCTCATGCAAAAAGCTTTTCTATTCGGATGTGTGTTATTTTATGTTGCTCTTCAGCAGCTATTTTTAGTTCTTTTTCTTTGTTATTGAGAAGCCTTTGGTTAAGCAGATCCAGCATTTCGGCAGCAGATTTTCCTGTGGCGCATATTATAAATATGAACCCGAATTTTTGCCAATATGCTTCGTTTTCTGCAGCTAAAAATTCCAAAACTTCCTTATTTGCCTGATTAACTGCCGCTTGTTCAGATGATGCCCAGCTTGCTGTTGCTGCAAATTTCTTTTCAAGTGACCCAATATCACCAATTTTGGGATGATGGGTAAAGGCTTCTAACCAATCGGTTTCTGTAGTTTCAGACCAAACTTCATCAGCTGTGTTTTCCAATTCTTCCAAAGATGTAAATGGCATTTTTGCGATCAACCTTTGTACCCACTTTGAGCTTCCACAACATGAAAAAAGGCAACCAAATGCCTCTTTTTCAGTTAGATTATTGAATTCAAATAGAGTCATTCCGACAAATTATATAAAAAGTAAATTAACTAAAGAATTGATGTTGTGCTTTTTCCATTTGTACTTCCACCATAACCTCTCATTATGCCTCGTTCTGAACCACGAATGAAATTAAGTATCTCGTCTCTTTCTTTTGATGGCGTAAATTCTAATTCGATTAAATCGCAAGCTTTTGTATAGGTGTTTCCTTCCAGATAAATGATGCGATAGAGTTCCTGAATTTCTTCTATTTTTTCGTTTGAAAAGTTTCTTCTTCGTAAGCCAACTGAATTAACACCCACATAACTAAGCGGTTCTCTACCGGCTTTGGTAAATGGTGGCACATCTTTTCTTACAAGAGAACCACCGGAAACCATAGAATGCATGCCAATTTTTACAAATTGATGCACAGCGGAGGTTCCTCCAATAACGACAAAATCTTCAATCACTACGTGGCCGGCAAGCTGAACTGCATTTGCAAGAATACATTGGTTCCCGATTATACAATCGTGGGCAACGTGTACATAAGCCATTATCAGGCAGTTGTCCCCGATTTCAGTTCTGAATCTATCAACCGTTCCCCTGCTAATTGTTACAAATTCTCTGATAACGGTATTGTCGCCAATAACAACTGTAGTTTTTTCTCCAGCAAATTTTAGATCCTGAGGAATAGAAGAAACCACTGCACCGGGGAAAACCTGGACACCGTTTCCAAGTCTGGCACCATCCATAATCACTGCGTTGGGTCCTATCCAGCAGTTATCTCCAATAACCACATCGCCATAAATGGTAGCAAAAGGTTCTATTTTAACATTTTGGCCTATCTTGGCCTCAGGATGAATGTTGGCTAGTAATTGGTTCATTATTTTATTTCCTTCCTGACTATATACGCTGATAAAACTGCTTCGCAAACGAGATTGCCCGCAACATAAGCCCGTCCGTGCATTTTTGCAATACCTCTTCTGATTGGGCCCATGAGTTCGCAACTAAATACCACAGTGTCACCGGGAACAACCATTTTCTTAAAACGGCAATTTTCGATGGCTAAAAGGTAAGTCCAATGATTTTCAGGATCTGGAACGGTATTTAAAACCAGAATTCCACCCGTATGCGCCATTGCTTCTATTTGCAACACACCTGGCATTACGGGGTTTCCAGGGAAGTGGCCTTGAAAAAATGGTTCGTTGATTGTCACGTTTTTGATACCGGCAACAGAATTTTCGTCAAGGTGGAAAATTTTGTCAATCAGGCAAAAAGGATATCTGTGAGGCAGCATTTTATAGATCTGAACCACATCTAACAAAGGCTGAACCGAGGGATCGTAGGTTGGAATGCCTTTTGGCATCGCCTTTTTTTCCTGCTCTTTCATTACCTTTTTCAATTTTCTGGCAAAAGCAACATTGGCTGCATGGCCAGGTCTGGCTGCTAAAATCTGACCTCTGATTGGTCTTCCAGCCAATGCCAGATCTCCAACCAGATCCAATAGTTTGTGTCTGGCAGGTTCGTTTTTGTATCGAAGTTCAACATTGTTGAGTATGCCTTCTTTTTTAACTTCTACCCTCGGTTTGTGAAAAAGATCTGCAAGATGTTGAAGTTCATGGTCTTCTACGACTCTGTCAACAATCACAATTGCGTTGTTGAGGTCGCCTCCTTTTATCAAGCCTTGTTCATAAAGCATTTCGAGTTCATGAAGAAAACAAAAAGTACGGCATGAAGCAATCTCTTTTCCGAAATCCCGAATGTCGGTAAGTGAGGCATGCTGACTACCAAGTACTGGTGAATTGTAATCCACCATTACTGTAAGCCGGTAGTCATCAAGCGGTAAGGCTGCTATTTCTACGTTGCGGGCTTCGTCTTTATAACTAATGGCTTCGGTAACATCAAAGAAATTTCGTAGGGCATTTTGCTCCTGAAAACCAACGCCTTCTAAAGCTACTACAAAAGGCATAGCGCTGCCATCCATAATTGGTGGTTCAGGCCCATCAAGCTGAATGAGCACGTTGTCCACTTCGGTTCCTACCAAAGCGGCCATTGTATGTTCCACTGTATTGACCCTTGCGCCGTTGTGCTCAATGGTTGTGCCACGGCTTAGATCTACTACATAATCCACATCGGCATCTACAATGGGCTGACCAGGAAGATCTACCCTTTGAAATTTAATGCCGTGGTTGATATCTGCCGGAACAAAAGTCATTGTGGCATTAGCACCGGTATGCAGCCCAACGCCTGAAAGCGTAAAACTTTCCTTGATTGTGTGCTGCTTAGTATTCATTTTTAAAAACCAATGATAAAATATTTAGTGTATTGGATTTCCTTTTAATTCTACCTGAAAGAGAAAAAGTTGTCTTTCCATTTCCTCTATGCGTTTTAGCAAATCAGGAAGTTTTTTATGAACAATTATTGATTTCAGCTGATCCTTATATTCAATTGCAGGGCTACCAAAAAGTGCGGTTCCTTCTTTAAAAACCCCTTTTGTAACCCCAGATTGAGCACCAATTGAAGTTCGGCTTGCTATTTTAAGATGGCCAACTACACCGACCTGCCCTGCAATAATACAACCTTCTCCGATTTTTGTTGAACCTGAAATTCCAGATTGGGAAGCCATTACTGTATTTTGCCCAATTTCAACATTGTGCGCAATCTGAATGAGGTTGTCAAGTTTGACCCCTTTTCCAATAATTGTAGCGCCCATTGTGGCTCTGTCTATAGTGGTATTTGCGCCTATATCTACGTGATCTTCAATAAGTACTATGCCAAGTTGAGGAATGTTTTTATATGATCCATCCATTTGAGGCGCAAAACCAAAACCATCGCTACCTACCACAACTCCAGCTGCAAGGGTACAAAAACTGCCTATTTCGCAACCTGCATAAATTTTTACACCCGAATGTATAATGGTATTGTCTCCAATTTTTACACCGTCTCCAATATAGACATGCGGATAAATTTTTACATTATTTCCGATTATACAATCCTGACCGACATAAGAAAATGCACCCCTGTAAAAGTTTTCTCCAATAACAGAATTTGCACCCGTAAAAACAGGTTCTTCGGTGCCAGATTTTGTGAGGGCGGTTAAGCGTTGATATTCCTGTAACAGAACTGTAAAGCTTAAATAGGGATCTTCTACTTTGATAATGGTTGCATCTATTTTCTGTTTAGGAACAAAAGACTTGGCAATCAAAACAATGGAGGACTTTGTGGTATAAATAAATGGCTCATATTTCATATTGGCGAGAAAGGAAATGCACCCTGGCGCACCCTCTTCGATTTTTGCCAAATTATTGACTTTAATATTTGAATCGCCTTCTAGCTCCCCCTGAACGAGGCTTGCTATCTGAGCGGCTGAAAACTCCATTCTTTATTTACCTGAAAAAGTTTGCAAAGATATGCTTTTGGGTTTGCAGACAATATATTTTTTAACAACTGTTGCCATGGCATGAATATTTGGCAAATCTGTGGCATTGGCAACGTCAACTACATTGCCATAACGGGTTTTTACACCTATTCTATTACCTCCTGAAACATAGGCAGCATTAGAAATTTCTTTTTCAAAAACCAGGTAAGAAACATCTTCTTCTGATATGCCCAATTCAAGCTGGTAGCTTTCTCTAAGTGCCTTTAAATCAGATTGCTCCATGGCCAGGCTGGAAATATTTACTTTAAGCAATCGCCTGTCCATCAATCCCCGGCTGAGAAAGGCCAAAACAAAATCTGCATTGCCTGCCCAGTTTTTGATGCAAAACCAAATGTCATAATCGTCAATTAAGGAAAATAGATTCAGGTATTCAGGGTTGGACATAAAATCGGCCCAACCAAAACTACGTTCAAAAAAAGGAGCGAGTGCGGGTGGCATTTCCAGCTTTGCGCCATTTTGGATCAGAAAACGAGCTCTTCGCATTAGCTGAATCAACATTTCCTCGGCACTAACGGTGGTTTTGTGCAAATAGACCTGCCAATACATCAACCTTCTGGAGCTCAGGAAATTTTCTATGGAATAGATTGCTTTTTCTTCCACAACCAGCTCATCTGCATGCACATCTATCATTCTCAAAATACGTTCTGCAGAAATTGAACCTTCGGCCACTCCGGTAAAAAAGCAATCTCTCCGCAAATAATCCAGGCGGTCTATGTCCAGCTGGCTAGAAACCAATTGGTTAAAAAACTGTCTTTCATATTTTCCCTGAAACATTTCAAGGCCCATGCTCAGCTTTCCACCAAAGAGAAAATTGAGTCTTTCCATAAAAGCGAGGGATAGCTTTTCGTGGGGAACGTCTTGCAAAATACTGTGTTCCAAGGCATGGGAGAATGGTCCGTGCCCGATATCATGCAACAAAATGGCGAGTTTGGCACCTTCTTCTTCTGCTTCAGATATTAAAACTCCTTTTTGCCGCAAAGTTTCCAGGGCGAGGTCCATCAAAAACATGGCGCCCAGAGCGTGGTGGAAACGGGTATGGTTGGCCCCGGGATAGACCATGTCGGTTAGGCCCAGTTGTTTTATTCTTCGAAGTCTTTGAAAATAAGGATGATCTATTACATCCTGAATCAAACCGCCGGGTACTGTGATGAAACCATGGACGGGGTCGTTTATTATTTTGCCTTTTCCGGACATGGGGCGAAGGTACGACTACAGAAGTTTTATGGATGCAAATTTTCCGATTTTAGAGGTTTTGAGATAATGGTCGGACCATCCTGTTCATCCTTTCTTCCAAAATATCCTCATTCAGACAATTGCATTTTTACTTTGAATCAGGATTGAGAGGATTTCAGGATCACCTTTTGGCACACACGTTTTCAGGATAATGCATAAAACGCGGGTCCAAGAAACACAGATTGAATACAGGTAAAAACCAGCTTAATTTACGGATGGAAAAAAATGAATTACGGGTTTCTTTGGTTCAGGCAGATACTTCAGGAGAAACGGTAGAAGCAAATCTGGCCATGCTGGAGGAACTATTGGAAAAGGCAGAGGAAGCAAGTGATGTTTTTCTTTTGCCGGAACTGTTTAATACTGGCTATCGGAATGCTTTTGTAACCAAACCAGAAACGATGGGTTTGTTAAGTCATAGGTGGATGCGGCTGATGGCAGAAAGGAAAAATGCAGCCATAGTTGGATCTGTTACCATTTCAGAAGGTGGCAAAACCTTTAACAGAATGCTTTTTGTGACACCAGATGGCAAGACCCAGCACTATGACAAGGTGAATGTTTTTAAGTTTTCGGGTGAAGACAAAGTGTATGCTGCCGGTCACACTACTCCGATTTTTGAATATGGTGGATGGAAAATAAAACCCAGTATATGTTTCGATATGCGATTTCCGGAAACCATCAGAAATACAAAACCATACTACGATTTGATACTTTGCGCTGCCCATTGGCCACATCCAAGAATTTCGGCATGGGATAAATTGCTACCCGCCCGTGCCATTGAAAATCAAGCTTATCTGGCAGCTGTTAATAGATATGGGCATGAAACGGAGGTGTTTTATCCAGGCCATTCAGTGGGTTTGGATTATTTGGGAAATGCGATGGCGAAGGTAGGAGAAGCAGTTGGTGTAAAAACAGTCATTTTCGATAAAACTGAGTTGGAGATTTTTAGGGAGAAATTTAGGTTTTTGGTGTAAGCTTGTTTGAATAATGGTTTGATAGTAACAAAGAGTAAATTGTGGTCTGTGTGCCACAGACCACGGATAAGAATAATCAAGTCCATTTATGGACGATATATTGGTAGCTTTGAAATCAATAGCTAAAGCAAATCCCTTTAGGGATGATATAGTTGGATCTTATTTTCTATATATCATCCCTAAAAGGGATTTTGAGCGAGCTTGGGTTTAGATATTACCAATATTCCGACCCGGGTGGATTAATGCAAAAATCCTGGGTTTTTATTAGGTTGATAGCTAAGTTATGCCACAGACCAAGGATAGGCCACAGAATAGAGATCTGAAACCCTCTGTTTAAAAATAAATCAAAGCCCGTTTTTGATTGCCTATTTTTGCGGTTGGATTATGTTCGATAGCAGGCAGCGGGTAGTAGTTTTTATGTTTATTTTGGTGGCATTCACCATGGTTGTCAGGCTGTTTTATATGCAGGTAATTGACGATAGCTACAAAGAAGCTGCTGCCAATATTTCCCTCCAACGCATTGTGGAATACCCGTATAGAGGTATTATTTATGACCGCAAAGGCAAGATTTGTGTGTATAACATTCCTGTCTATGATGTGATGGTGCTGCCCAAGGAGGTGAAAAAGAACATGGATACTTTGCGGTTTTGCAAGCTGTTTGGCATCCCCAAAGAGGAATTTATTTTGACCATGACCGCGGCCAGAAAATATTCCAAAGTGAAACCTTCGCCTTTTGTGAAACAGCTTAGCCATACGGAGTTTGCCAAAATTCAGGATCAGCTCATAGATTTTCCTGGTTTCTTCATTTCGCCCAGGACTGTGCGTGGTTATGACCATCAAAGTATGGGTGTGGCACTTGGCTACATTGGTGAGATTTCTGCGGGAAAGCTGGATAAACTGAAATCGGAAGGCAATAAATACTACAAATCAGGCGATTATATCGGGATTGCAGGACTTGAGAATTTCTATGAAGATTATTTGAGAGGAAAACGTGGTGTAAAGTTTATGATGGTGGATGTGAATGGCATTCAGAAAGGACATTATAAAAACGGCATTTTTGATACTGCTGCCATTAGAGGCGAAAACCTGCACACATCTCTGGATCTGGAACTGCAAAAGTTTGGCGAAGAACTGATGGTGAATAAAAGAGGTTCCATTATATGTATTGAACCCAAAACCGGAGAAATTCTGGCTATGATTTCATCTCCAACTTATGATCCAAATTTGCTGAGAGGTCGGGAGTTTTCTAAAAATTACCTCACTTTGCAAAGAGATCCTTTAAAGCCACTTTTCAACAGGGCTATGATGGCGCCATATCCTCCGGGGTCTATTTTCAAAACCTTGCAGGCACTAACCGCTTTGCAGGAAGGTGTTATAGATTCCAATTCTACCTGGGGCTGTGTGCAAGATGTGGTGCATTGCCATCCACATCCGCAACCTTGTAACTTGAGGCAATCTATCCAATGGAGTTGCAACCCCTATTATTTGCAGGTCTATCGCAAGATTTTGAATCAGAATAAAAGCGGTAATACTTTCATAGACACCAGAATAGGTTTTGAAAAGTGGCGGGATTACATGACCAGTTTTGGCATTGGGCAAAAGCTAGGTATCGACATGCCAAGTGAGAAAAAAGGAATTTTAAGAACGGTAGGCTATTACGACCGCATTTATGGAGAAAAGCACTGGAAATATTCCAATGTATATTCCTTATCTATTGGTCAGGGAGAGCTAGGGCTCAGTCCATTACACATGGCTAATATGGCTTGCATTCTAGCCAATCGTGGTTTTTATTATACACCACATTTTGTGAAAAAAATTGGGGATAACGGTCAGCCTTTGTCTCAATACAAGGAAAAACAACAAACTAAAATAGATCCGAAACACTTTGAGGCGGTGGTCACAGGTATGAAATGGGCTGTGCAGCAAGGTACAGTTTGGAGCCAGGCAAGGATGAAAACCATAACCATTTGTGGAAAAACTGGCACAGCCCAAAACCCACATGGAAAGGATCACTCTATTTTTATTTGCTTTGCGCCCAAAGACAATCCGCAGATTGCTGTAGCCACTGTGGTAGAAAACTCTGGTTTTGGTGGATTTGTGGCTGCTCCCATTGCGACTCTGATGGTTGAAAAATACCTCAACGATACCATAAACCGAAAAAACCTGTTTGCACACATGCTCACCAGGGATTTTATACATAAAGACACAACCGAAAAACAAGAAAATGGCAAGGGACGAAAAGCTGGTAAAAACCATTGACCTACCCTTACTTTTTATGTATATGGCCCTGCTTTTCCTGGGCTGGCTCACCATCTATGCCTCAGAGCTGGATATAAACGCCAACATTCCTCCCTGGGATTTGAGCATAAGTTCCGGCAGACAATTGCTTTTTATCGGCACTTCATCTGTGCTCATTATTTTGATAATGGCCACGGATTATAAATTTTATGATGTCTTTAGCTACTTCATTTATGGCGCAGTTATACTGGTTCTGGTTGCAGTTTTAGGCATTGGGAAAACGGTTGCCGGTTCAAAATCCTGGCTTGGTGTGGGTAGTTTTGGGGTGCAACCTTCTGAATTTGCTAAGTTTGCAGTAGCACTGGCCTTGTCTAAATATCTGAGTAATCCCCTTATCAGATTAGATAGATGGCCCGATTTATACAGAGCTGCTGGTATTATTGGTATCCCCGCAATATTAATTTTGCTTCAAAATGATACGGGAAGTGCGTTGGTTTTTAGTGCTTTTATTATTCCATTGTTTCGAGAGGGATTACCCGCATGGATTCCTAATCTTGGCATTGGCGTGGTGTTTTTATTCATTCTTACTTTGATTATTCCCCAGGGCTGGCTGCTGATTGTGATTGGCATTTTTGCTGGCGGATTTTTCTTTTTAATGGAAAAAACGATTAGTAACATCATCACTTTGATCGTGATTGCCGTGGTGGTTTGTGGTGTAATAGTTGGGGCAAACTATTTTATAAATGATGTGCTGCAACCGCATCAGCAGAATAGAATCAAGGTTTTGATTAATCCAAATATAGATCCGTTGGGCGTAGGTTGGAATGTAACCCAATCAAAAAATGCGATTGGTTCCGGCGGGTTTTTTGGAAAAGGTTATCTGGAGGGAACTCAGACCAAATTCAACTTTGTGCCTGAGCAAAGTACCGATTTTATTTTCTGCACCATAGGGGAAGAGTTTGGTTGGATTGGTTCATTGGTGGTTTGCAGCGTGTTTTTGGGTATGCTTTGGCGACTGGTTTACCTGGCAGACAGGCAGAAATTAAAGTTTAGCAGAGTGTATGGGTATTCAGTTGCGGCTATTCTCTTTTTTCATTTTACTATTAATATCGGTATGACCGTTGGCCTGTTGCCAGTTATAGGAATTCCACTTCCATTTATAAGTTACGGAGGTTCTTCGTTGTGGTCATTTACCATTTTGCTGTTTATTTTCCTAAAGCTGGATGCGCACAGAGGTCACATGCTGGCTAGAGATGCTGGTTGACAATCCATTTACAACTGCCTAAGAATTAGAAGGTCAAGCTTTTAGAGGTATAAATGTATTGATACCAAAAGTTATAAGACGTGTTCAATCTGTATTGAACCTAAAACCCTAAACTCAAAACTCTATACCATTCCCAAAGCCTTTTCCACAACCTTATCCAATCCACTCAGATCCTGGCCGCCAGCAGTGGCAAAAAATGCCTGGCCGCCACCGCCTCCTTTTATTTCTTTGCCAAGTTCTCTGGCTATCTGGCTTGCGTTCAGGTTTTTAGAAGATACCAAATTGTCAGATACCATCACAGCTATTTGGGGTTTTCCTTCCACATCCGCTGCCAAAACCATAAATAGGTCAGTCACATTTTCCCTGATTTCGAAGCACAATTGGCGCAAAGTATCTGCGTTGCCAACCGTAATTTTGCCAACAATCTGGTTGATGCCATTTTTGGAAATCATTTGGTTTATCAAACTGGTTTTTACCTGATTTTTGTGTGCATTTTCAGCAGCTTCTACTTTTTTGGAAAGCAGATCTTTTTCTTCTAAAAGTGTGGAAATGGCTTTTGAAATATCTTTTGGATGGTTCAAAAGTTCAGAAACCTGATCTATTACCGTCAGTTTATCCTCTACAAATTGTTGTGCCTCAATACCTGTTAAAGCTTCAATTCGCCTAACTCCTGCAGCTACAGAACTTTCGGAAACCAGCTTAAACCAACCTATTTCTCCGGTCCGTTTCACATGCGTTCCACCACAAAGTTCCATGCTATAAGCCGGATCAAAAATAATAACCCGCACAAAATCACCATATTTATCTCCAAACAAAGCGGTAGCACCCATTTTCTTTGCTTCTTCAATGGGCACATTGCGAAGTTCCTGCAAAGCAATATCGGCCCTGATTTTTTCATTAACTCTGAGTTCGACTTTGTTTAATTCCTCAGCCGTAATTTTTGCAAAATGAGAAAAATCGAAACGTAATTGATTCTGTGCAACCAGTGAACCTTTTTGGGCGATATGGCTGCCCAGCGTTTCCCGAAGTGCAGAGTGCAAAAGATGCGTGGCAGAATGGTTTGCTTCTGTTTGATGGCGATTTATAGTATTTACTTTGGCCAAAACTCCAGCATTTGCTTTTAGTTTTGCTTCGGCTTCAGGGCTGAATTTGCACAACTGGATAATCAGGTTGTTTTCCTTTTTTGTGTCCACAACTTCCATCGTATGAATTGTTTTACCCCCATCATCTAAAAGTTGAATAGAACCTGTATCGCCCATTTGGCCACCACTTTCTCCATAAAAAGGTGTGTGTTCCAAAACCACCTGGAGCACAGTTTCTTTTCCGGAAACCTGCTTGCGGTATTTAATAACAGAGGTTTCAGATTCCAGCACATCATATCCAACAAAGTGGGCATCTGCATGGGCCTCCAAAATATGCCAATCAGTAGTTTCCACTTCGCTTGCCTTGCGTGATCGCTCTTTTTGGGCCTGCATTTCTTTTTCAAAACCTGTTTCATCCAGAAAAAAGCCTGATTCTTTTGCGATTAAAGCGGTCAGATCTAAAGGAAAACCAAAGGTATCATATAGTTCAAATGCCTGGCTACCAGTTAAAATAGCTTCGTTTCTATTTTTGGCCAAAGTCATTAATTGGGCAATCCTTCGCTCTCCGGTTTCCAGGGTGCGTAAAAATGAAGCTTCTTCTTCTTCAATCACTCTGGCTACAAAACTTTTTTGGGCTTCCAGTTCCGGAAAAACATCTCTGAACTGATGGGCAAGATTTTCAACAAATTGATGCAGAAAAGGCTGTTTCTGATCCAGATAGCGGAAATAATACCGGATTGCTCTTCGCAAAATTCTACGGATTACATATCCAGCTTTTACATTGCTGGGCAGCTGTCCGTCAGAAATAGCAAAACAAATGGCCCGAATATGATCTGCCAAAACCCGCAGTGCGATGTCAATATGCTCATCTGCTCCATATTTTTTCCCGCTGGCCATGGCCATTGCAGTGATAATTGGCATGAAAACATCGGTATCATAATTGCTTTGTTTTCTTTGAATTACCCGCACCAGTCGCTCAAAACCCATTCCCGTATCTACATGGGTAGCAGGTAGTTGTTCAAGTGATCCGTCTGCTTTTCGGTTATATTGAATGAATACATTGTTCCATATTTCAATTACCTGAGGGTGGTCTTTGTTCACCAGATCTCGTCCTGGTGTAGTATTTCTTTCCTCGTCCGTTCGGCAATCCACATGAATTTCTGTGCAAGGCCCGCATGGTCCGGTTTCACCCATTTCCCAGAAATTGTCCTTTTTATTACCGAATACGATTTTATCCTCTTCTACAATTTTTTTCCATTCAGCCAGGGCAATAGAAGATGGTGGAATGCCTTCTTTTGCATCACCTTCAAAGACAGTAACATACAGTCTGTCTTTGGGAATTTTGTAAACATCTGTGAGCAGTTCCCAGCTCCAGGCAATGGCTTCTTTTTTAAAATAATCACCAAAAGACCAATTGCCCAACATTTCGAACATGGTGTGGTGGTAGGTGTCATGGCCTACTTCTTCCAAGTCGTTGTGTTTTCCACTTACTCTCAGGCACTTCTGTGTATCTGCAATCCTTTTGGAAGGGGGTGTGCTGTTTCCCAAAAAATAATCTTTAAACTGATTCATTCCTGCGTTTGTAAACATCAGGGTAGGATCATTTTTTACTACAAGGGGTGCTGAAGGTACGATTAAATGTTCTTTAGATTTAAAAAAGTCCAGGAAAGTCTGGCGGATTTCTGCTGCGGTCATATATTTTTTGCTGTAAACGGGGCGCAAAGTTAAAAGAATGAATCCCGATTATAACCTGAATAGAGTGATTTAATCAAACTCAACATATTAAATTGGAATTATTACAGGCGATTTTCTGAAAGTTAATATGCAGGAAATTTGTCAAAATATAGCCATTACAGATTTTTGAGACTGATTTTAAAAAATCTCATTCAAGAGGGTTGTCTCTAAAATTACATTTTTAAGGCTCTTAATTTTGACCTTTGTTCTGATAAGCTTTATTTTGCTCATTCGCAGATTCGGTTAGTCATCCCTTTATCTGTGTAAAACAACATGCAAAAGCAGTTTTTAACTTTTATATTCTTAATTCAATTTTCAGTCCAGGTTTTCGCTCAGTCTTTTAATGGATCTGCCCATAAAACCGGAATGAAACAATTTGACGATGGAGAGTATCGCAAAGCAATTCCTTATTTGCTTGAAGCAGTACAGTCTGATCCTGAGGCTAATAACAGCAAAGCGATTGACGCAAATTTCTTTCTTGGCCTTAGTTATTTGAAAGTAGGAGAGGGTGGAAACGGTTTGACTTACATGCAAAAAGTGTATGAATTGGATAAGGAGTTTCATCCGGAACTTGAATACATGATGGGCCAATGCGCAGAAGACGCCTTAAAGTTTGATGTTGCTTTGAAATATTATGAAAACTTTTTGGGTCTTGCCGGGGTAAAACAAGATCCCGTTATAGCCGATGAAGTGGCGAAACATATTAATGAATGTAAATCTGCCAAGAAGTTGATAGCAAACCCTGTAAAAGCCAAAATTGAAAATATTGGACCAATCGTAAATGGAAACTTTCCCGATTATACGCCTGTAATTACAGCTGATGAATCGATACTGATATTTACCTCCAGAAGGGAAGGAAATATTGGTAAGAATACCTCATCTTATTTGGATCAGGAGGAGGAATTTCCGATGGAGGACATTTATCAATCTACCAAAATAAATGACAAATGGTCTGAGCCAATGAACCTTGGTCCAACCGTAAACACAGCAGATCACGATGCAGCCATTGCGCTTTCACCAGATGGAAATCAATTGTTTATTTACAAAGATGTTCAAAAGGGTGATATTTATTTGTCTCAGAAGAAAGGTTTGGATTGGTCTAAACCAGAATCTCTTGGTGATAAAATAAATTTACCAAAATCATCTGAACAATCCTGTTCCGTTACCTCAGATGGAAAAATCCTTTATTTTAGTTCAGACAGGCCAGGTGGATATGGCGGTTTGGATATTTGGAAAAGTCAGAAAATAAAAGGCCAATGGTCTGATCCTCAAAACATGGGTCCAAAATTAAACTCAAAAGAAGACGAAGATTCACCATTTATTCACCCCGATGGAGTTACCTTATATTTTAGTACAAAAGGAAAAAATACCATGGGTGGATATGATATCGTAAGAACAACGCTAGAGAAAGGTGGTTGGTCTGAGCCTGAAAATCTTGGTTATCCAATCAATTCAGTTCAAAATGATATTTATTTTGTACTTTCCGCAGACAATCAGCATGGATATTATGCTTCATACAAAGAAGGCGGTTATGGAAAGCATGATATTTATATGATTTCTATGCCACAAGCTGAAGAAGTAAAAGAAATTGCAGCAGCTAAAGCAAATACAAAAGTTGCCGGATTAGGAGCTGCTGGCGATGGGCAGAAAAATATTGTACCTGTTGCTCTTACCAAAACCAAAAGTAGAGTTACTTTATTAAAGGGTGTGATCAGGGATGCGCTAACCAAGCAACCAATAGAAGCCAATATTGCTTTGCTAAACAATAAAACGGGTCAAAAAATATCAGAGGTAAATTCCAACTCAGCAACAGGTGCATATTTGATTATCCTTCCTGCTGGAAAGAATTATGCCATTACCGTAACCAAACCAGGATACCTTTTCCACTCTGAAAACTTTGACATTTCTGATACTGCGGAATACCAGGAAATTGTTAAAAATGTAGATTTGAACAAAGCTCAAATAGGGGCCAAAATTGTACTTAGAAATATATTTTTCGATTTTGACAAAGCAACATTACGACCGGAATCAAATATTGAGATAGAGCGGTTAAGAAAAGTTTTGCTTGAATATCCAACAATGAAAATTGAGCTTTCAGGTCACACAGACAACAAAGGATCAAGCGAATACAATAAAAAACTTAGTCAAAGCAGAGCCAAGTCTGTATTGGATTACCTGGTTAAAAAGGGAATCTCTCCTGATAGAATGACAGCTGAAGGTTACGGTTTTGACCGACCGATGGCTCCAAACGATTCAGATGCAGGCAGACAGTTGAATAGAAGAACAGAATTCGAGATTAAAGCCTTTTAGTCTTATCCATTGTAGTAATAATAGTTTACCAAAAGGTTCTGAAATTGAATTCTCAGGACCTTTTTTTTTAGCTAATGGTCTGAACTACATATACTTTAAAAGTTTGGTCAATAAATGGTGAATTTTCTAAGAAATTGATTGGTATTGTTTCCAATTTATTTTTATTTTATTTGGATTGCCAAAACCAAATGCATGAAAAAAATAATATTTCTATCGATCTTATTAAGCGCAGTCCTGCAGAATTCTTATGGGTATGACTGGACCTATTTCGTTTCTGTTTCCAACAATTCTGGAGGAGCAAAAAAGCAGTTTTACCTCTGGCTTCCTGCCAATGTAGCTGGTATTAAAGGGGTTATTATGACTTCTCTGGGCCGGATCTCCCAATTAAGTGGTGATTCCA
>Ga0105045_10002385_pt1 | contig 15804 bp, 13 predicted proteins | sample MAT02_FD_78089 | JGI IMG/M metagenome (GOLD analysis project Ga0105045, IMG submission 78089) | Freshwater microbial communities from Lake Fryxell liftoff mats and glacier meltwater in Antarctica - MAT-02 (megahit assembly) | ecosystem: Environmental > Aquatic > Freshwater > Ice > Liftoff...
GGGGCGCTGGGACCTTTTGCTGGCCACGTCCGGCCACGGCCTCGCGCTGCATGCGGACGGCCTCACCCGCGACCTCGACGGTGGGTCCCTGCAAGGCGCTTTCCTGGACTGCCTGGACCGGGAGTTCCTGGCACTCAAGCTGCCGCGTGAAGAACCGCGCTGGCCGTTCCGCGGCGGCTGGGCCTTGCTGCTCAACTACGAGCTGGCCGCACAGGTCGAACCGGTGCTGGAGCTGCCGCTGGAGGCCACGCCGATCCCGATCGCGCTAGCGCTGCGCTGCCCCGCCGCAGTGCTGCGCGACCGCATCAGCGGCGAGTGCGTGCTGGTAGGCGAGCCAGGGTGCGAAGGGCTGATGGATGCGATCCAGGCCCAGGCGGCCGAACTGCCATCGGTCGATGCGTCCATGCCGTGGCAGCCGCCGCGGATCGAGGAGGACCCGGACCATGCCTTCCTCGAAGGCGTGCAGCGGGTACTGGCCTACCTGGCCGCCGGCGATGTGTTCCAGGTCAACCTGTCGCGCGGCTGGCGGGCGAGGTTCGACCAGGTACTCGATCCTGCCGCGCTCTACTCGCGCCTGCGGGTGGCCAACCCTGCGCCGTTCGCCGGGCTGTTCGCCGGCGCGGGCTGGGCCGTCGCCAGTGCGTCCCCGGAGCGGCTGGTATCGGTGCGCGGCGAGGTGGTGGAGACCCGGCCGATCGCCGGTACCCGGCCGCGTTTCGCCGGCGACGACGATGCCGCGCGCATCCGCGAGCTGGTGGGCCACCCCAAGGAGCGCGCCGAGCACGTGATGCTGATCGACCTGGAGCGCAATGACCTGGGCCGGGTGTGCACGCCGGGCAGCGTGCAGGTGGATGAGCTGATGAGCGTGGAAAGCTATGCCCACGTGCACCACATCGTCAGCAACGTGCGCGGGCGGCTGCGCACCGATGCCACGCCGGGCGCGGTGATCGCCGCCACGTTCCCGGGCGGCACCATCACCGGTTGTCCCAAGGTGCGTTGCATGCAGATCATCGCCGAGCTGGAGGACGCGCCGCGCGGCGCCTATACCGGTGCCTTCGGCTGGCTCAACCGCGATGGTGACCTGGACCTCAACATCCTGATCCGCAGCGCCGAAGTGCGGCCGGGACGCGATGGCGGCAGCGAAGTCCGGTTCCGCGCCGGCGCCGGGATCGTGGCCGATTCCGATCCGGCGCGTGAGCTCGAGGAAACCCGCGCCAAGGCGCGCGGGATGCTGGCCGCGCTGGCAGCCGATGCGCCCTGAGCCGAAAACAGCCGCAGCGGTTCGAGTCCAGGCCAGCACGCTCAAGGTATCCTGCACGGCATCTCGGCAGTGCGTGGGACATCGATGAAACCTGGGTGCAAGCGCGGCTGCAGGGCAGTGGTCATCGCCGGGTTGGTGCTGGCTCTGCTGGCCGTGGCTGGCGGGGCCTGGCTGTGGCAGCAGCATGCGCGTTTCGCCGACCAGCCGGTGCACGGGCTGGCCGCCGGACAGACCGTGCAGGTGGCCGCTGGCGATTCGTTCGCCGCGGTCCTGCGCAAGCTGCGCCAGGCCGGCGTGGACGAGGGCCACGACCTGCAATGGCGCCTGCTGGCCCGGGACCTGGATGCGGCGGCCAACCTCAAGGTGGGCGAGTACGCGCTCGAGCCGGGCGCCACCCCGCGCAGCCTGCTGCTGGCGATGCGCGAGGGCAAGGTGATCAGCTACCGCTTCACCATCGTCGAGGGCTGGAACATCCGCCAGTTGCGCGGCGCACTGGCTTCGGCCACGCCACTGCTGCTGGAAACAACCGGGCTGGACGATGCCGCGTTGATGGCCCGCCTGGGGCATGCGGGCCAGCATCCCGAAGGCCGCTTCCTGCCCGAGACCTACCTGTATTCGCGTGGAGATACCGACCTGGACCTGCTGCAGCGCGCGCATGCGGCCATGCAGCAGGCAGTGGAGCAGGCCTGGGCGCAACGCGATCCGGACGTGCCACTGCAGTCGGCCGAGGAAGCGCTGATCCTGGCTTCGATCATCGAAAAGGAAACCGGCATCGCCAGCGAGCGTCCGGCCATCGCCGGGGTGTTCGCACGGCGGCTGCGCCTGGGCATGCGCCTGCAGACCGATCCCACCGTGATCTATGGCGTCGGCAGCGCCTACGACGGCAACATCCGCCGCATCCACCTGCAGACCGACACGCCCTACAACACCTACACCCGCGCCGGGCTGACCCCGACCCCGATCGCCATGCCCGGGCGCCATGCGCTGCAGGCCGCAGTGTCCCCGGAGGATGGGGATGCGCTGTACTTCGTGGCACTGGGCGATGGCAGCGGCCGGCATGCGTTTTCCCCCAACCTGGCCGCGCACAACGCGGCGGTGGCGCGTTACCTGCAGCAGCTGCGCGCCCGTCGGGCGGATGGCCGGGCGCAGGGCCAGGCCGCCGAAGCCGGGGTCGACCCAGTCGAAGGCGCCGCGCTGCAGGAGCCAGCGGTCACGCCATCCCTGCCGCAGGCACCTGGCGCGCCGGCACCTGCACCGGGACCTCGCCCGTGACCCAGGCCGTACGCCAGCATCCGCGCCTGGTCAGCCTGGAAGGCGGGGAGGGTGCGGGCAAGAGCAGCGCGATCGCCGCGATCCGCGCACTGCTGCTGGCGCGCGGCCATGAAGTGGTGCTGACCCGCGAACCCGGGGGCACGCCGCTGGCCGAACGCATCCGCGAGCTGCTGCTGGAGCCGCACGACGAGCCGCTGGCAGCGGAGACCGAACTGCTGCTGATGTTCGCCTCGCGCGCCCAGCACGTGCGCCAGGTGGTGGAGCCTGCACTGCAGCGTGGCGCCTACGTGGTCAGCGACCGCTTCACCGACTCCAGCTACGCCTACCAGGCCGATGGCCGCGGCCTGGACCATGCGCTGGTGGAAACCCTGGAACGCAGCGTGGTCGGCATCCGCCCGGGGCTGACCCTGCTGCTGGACGTGGACGTGCGCGTGGGCCGCCTGCGCACCAGCGGCCGCGACCTGTGGCCGGACCGCATCGAGGGCGAGCAGGACGATTTCTTCGAACGCGTGCGCGAGGGTTTCCGCCGGCGCGCCAGGGCCGAGCCGCAACGCTTCCGCATCATCGATGCCAGCCTGGCACCCGGCCAGGTCACCGCAGCGGTGGAGGCCGAGGTGACTGGCTGGCTGGATGCCGGCGCATGAGCGCGGTGTTCGCACCCTGGCAGCAGCGCGCCTACGACCACGCGGTGGCTGCACTCGAGGCTGGCCGCCTGGGTCATGCGCTGTTGTTCTGCGGCCCGCAGGGAATGGGCAAGCGTGCAGTGGCCGAACGACTGGCGCAGTACCTGCTTTGCAGCCAGCCAGGCGCGGGCCAGCCATGTGGCAAGTGCCGCAATTGCTCCCTGTATCTGTCGCGCTCGCAGCGGGAGCCTCTGGAGCAACGGCCGGACAAGTCGCTGGCCCATCCGCAGGGTCATCCAGCCCATCCGGACGCGGTCTTCGTCGGCTTTGCCTGGCGCATGACGCCATCGCCTGCGCGCCAGTTGACCCAGGTCGTGGTCGACCAGGTCAGGGTGCTTTCCGAGCGTCTTGCAAAGACGCCGCAATATGGCAGTGCGTTGGTGGCGATCGTCGAGCCCGCTGATGCGCTCAACGAAAATGCCTTCAATGCGCTGCTGAAAACCCTGGAAGAGCCAGTACCGGGCCGTTACCTGTGGCTGGTCACTGCGCAGCCGGCCAGCCTCCCGGCGACCATTCGCAGCCGCTGCCAGCGCCTGGAGTTCAGGCTGCCCCCCGAACACGAAGCACTGGCCTGGCTGCAGGCCTCGGGCCACGCGCCAGGTCCGGCGGCAGAAGCGCTGAAGGCCGCGCGCGGGAATCCCGGCCTGGCGCTGGAGTGGCTGCAACACGATGGCCTGGCCCTGCGCCGGACGGTGGAAACCGACCTGGACCGGGTCGAAGGCGGCCAGGCCGGCGTGGTCGAAACCGGCCAGCGCTGGGCTGCCGACGAGCACGCCGGCCAGCGCCTGGCGCATGCCGCAGACCTGGCCCTGGCGCGCGCCAGCGACGCCGGCTTGACCGATCCGGCGCGATTGCACAAGCTGGCGGCGTGGTTCGATGCCGCCAATCGCGCCCGGGATCTGCTGCGCACCACGGTGCGCGGCGACCTGTTGATGGCGGACCTTTTATTGGCCTGGCGCGAAGGCGTGCACCCACGGGCCGGCACCGGAGATGCGGGATGAATGCAGTGGCAGGCGGTGGTCGGCAGGGAATCCTGTCCCTGGCGGTCAAGGACAAGGCAGCGCTCTACAACGCCTACATCCCGTACGTGAAGAATGGCGGCGTGTTCGTCCCCACCCCCAAGCGCTACTTCCTCGGCGACGAGGTGTTCCTGCTGCTGACCCTGCCCGAATCCAGCGAGCGCCTGCCGGTGGCCGGCAAGGTGATCTGGGTCACCCCGGTGGGCGCGCAGGGTGCGCGCACCGCCGGCATCGGCGTGCAGTTCGCCGATACCAGCGAAGGCGAGGCGGTGAAAGGCAAGATCGAGACCCTGCTGGCCGGCACGCTGTCGGCGGAGAAGCCCACCCACACGATGTGAGGTGAGGCATCGCGCCCACGGGCGGGATGCCCCTGATCCGGCGCGCGCGCCGGCGCCGCCGCAGAGCAGGTTGCCAGGCAGATGGCCGGGGCGAAGATCAGCTGGCCGCGCCGGAGAGCATCGCGGCCATGGGCCGCTCCTACGGAGGTGCCCGAGAATGCCCCGCGGCCGTGCGTAGGAGCCGCCCATGGCCGCGATGCCTTGCGCCCAAGCGGCCCACGATCCAACCGCCGTGCGTAGGAGCGGCCCATGGCCGCGATGCCCTCCGCTCCGATGCCAGCAACCGTCAGGCAGCCGGCTCGCGCAACAGCGGCGAATCCCATCCGGCACGCGGGGCGAACCGCTCGCCGTGCGCGGCCTGCAGCGCCTTCAGCTTGCCAAGCAACTGGTCGGCACCGGTGCTGCGGATGTACTGGATGGGACCCCCGCGGAACGGCGCAAAACCGGTGCCGAAGATCACCCCCGCATCCAGCAGGTCGGCGTCGCTTACCACGCCATCGTGCAGGCAGGCCACCGCCTCGTTGAGCAGCGGCAGTATCAGGCGGTCCTCCAGGTCGGGTGGGGCCTGGTAGTCCTTGGGCACCTCGGGCTTGACCGCCTTGCCGTCCTTCCACTTGTACAGCCCCTGGCCGTCCTTCTTGCCACGCTGGCCCTGCTGCGGGGCCACGTCCAGCGCCGGCGGGATCGGCAGGCCCAGGAACGGTGCCAGCTCCTTGCCCACGCCCGAGGCCACGTCCAGGCCCACCGTGTCGATCAGCTCGATCGGCCCCATCGGCATGCCGAAGCGCACCGCCGCCTTGTCGATCACCGCACCGGGGATGCCTTCCGAATGCGCCGTCACTGCTTCGAGCATGTACGGGAACAGCACCCGGTTGACCAGGAAACCCGGGGTGCCGGCCACCGGCACCGGCAGCTTGTCCAGCGCCTTGCAGAAACCCGCCAGGCGCTGCCGGGTCTCCGCGGCCATGCCCTCGTGCTGCACGATCTCCACCAGCGGCATCTGCGCCACCGGGTTGAAGTAGTGCAGCCCGGCGAACTGCGCCGGGCGCTGCAGGTCCGCGGCCAGTTCGCCCACCGGGATGGAGGAGGTGTTGCTGGTCAGCAGCGCGGCGCTGCCCAAGCGGGGTTCGAGCGACTGGTACAACTCGCGCTTGGCGGCCGAGTCTTCGATGATGGCCTCGATCACCAGGTCCGCCCCGGCTGCGCCCGCGCCTTCCAGGTCGGACTTGAGTCGCGCCGCCACTTCCGGGCGCCTGGCCTCGTCCTTGACCCGCTTGGCGAACAGTTCCTGGGCGCGCGCAATGGCCGGATCGATGTAGCGCTGCTCGCGGTCCTGCAGGGTCACCTCGAAGCCCTTGTAGGCCGCCCATGCAGCGATGTCACCGCCCATTACCCCTGCGCCGACCACGTGCACGCGCTCGATGCCGTGCGACTTGCCGGCCAGCGCCTTGAGCCGTTCGGTGAGGAAGAAGATGCGCACCAGGTTGCGCGCGGTTGGCGTGCTGGCCAGCTTGACCACCGCGCGCCGCTCGGCCTCCAGGCGCTTGTGGATGCCGCTGCCGCCGCTGCGGCGCCACGCTTCGATCAGCGCATAAGGAGCAGGGTAATGTTCCTTGCGCGCCTTGCGCGCCACCTGCCTGGCCATCTGCGGGGCCAGCAGCTGGCGTGCCGGCCAGGTGTTGGTGATCCAACCCAGCGCGCGCTGGCGCAGCGGCCGGGTGCTGCCGCGCTCGGCCATGGCCACGGCGGCGTCCAGCAACAGCGCAGGCTCGACCACCTTGTCCACCAGGCCCATGGCGCGCGCGGCCGAGGCCGACACGGTGCGCCCCGTCAGCATCAGGTCCATTGCAGCCGGCGCCCCGACCAGGCGCGGCAGGCGCGCGCTGCCGCCCCAGCCCGGGAAGATGCCCAGTTTCACCTCGGGCAGGCCCAGGCGGGTGGAGCCATCGCTGGAGGCCAAGCGGTAACGGCAGGCCAGCGCGATCTCGGTGCCACCGCCCATGCAGTGGCCATGGATCGCGGCCACTGTCGGGCAGGGCAACTCGGCCAGCTTCTGCAACACCGTCTGTCCGCGCCGGATCGCGTCGGCCACCGTGCCCTTGCGGTCGAAGGCCTGGAATTCCTTGACGTCGGCCCCGGCGATGAAGCCGGCCGCCTTGGCCGAACGGATGACCACGCCCCTGGGCGGATCCATGGCGATGCGTTCCAGCAGGTCGCCCAACTCGATCAGCACGTCCTGCGACAGCGCGTTGACCGATGCGCCTTCGCGATCCAGGTCCAGCACCAGGACGCCATCGGTGCGCTGCTCGGTCCGCCAATGGCTGAATCGGAGCCCGTCGAAACTTGCTGTCATGGTCTGAACCATCCGTGCGCGTATGGGGGATGACTATCATCCCGAGGTTGTTTAACCCGCGTCAAACCCCACTCATGCAGTAACGGGGCGAAAACGGCGCCGGACTTGGCTGGTGGGATCATCAGGCGGTGCACGGCAGTGCCGGCCTGGTGCCCTTTGGAACTTATCCGCGCAAGCGCGGTCACAGTGCTTGGCCATGTGCCGAGCCGACAGGGAGTGCGGCGCGGCATGGCCGAGCAGGAACCGAAAACCGAATCGGCGCAGGCGCTGGACCTGGAACTGGTCAAGCGCGTGCAGGCTGGCGACAGCGCCGCCTTCGACCTGCTGGTGCGCAAGTACCAGCACCGGATCGTGGCCCTGATCGGTCGCTACATCCACGACTGGAGCGAGTGCCAGGACGTGGCCCAGGACACGTTCATGCGCGCTTACCGCGCCATGGGCAACTTCAGGGGCGATGCCCAGTTCTATACGTGGTTGCACAGGATTGCCGTGAACACAGCCAAGAACCACCTCGTAGCTTCCAACCGCCGGCCCCCGGGGGCGGATATCGACGCCGCCGATGCCGAGCAGTTCGACAACGGTGCGCGCCTGCGCGACACCGACACCCCGGAACGTGAACTGATGCGCCAGCAACTGGAGCGCACGGTGATGAAGGCGGTCGCGGCCCTGCCCGAAGAGTTGCGCAGCGCCCTCACCCTGCGCGAGGTCGAGGGACTCAGTTACGAGGAAATCGCCGCGCGCATGGATTGCCCGATCGGAACGGTAAGGTCGCGGATCTTCCGCGCCCGCGAGGCCATCGACGTGCAGTTGCGTCCCCTGGTCGACACCCCCAGCGCCACCCGTGAGCGTGTCCGGCCATGACCACCGAGAAGATCGACCAGCACTACCACCTGCAGCTGTCGGCATTGATGGATGGCGACCTGGCTCCGGACCAGGCACGCTTCCTGCTGCGCCGGCTGCAGCACGATGCCGAGCTGACCGCCTGCTGGGAGCGTTGGCAGCTGTGCGGTGACGCCCTGCGCGGCCAGGCCCAGGCGCCTGCGCCGGCCGGCTTTGCCGAGCGCATCGCCGCGGCGGTGGCGCTGGAGCCAGCCCCTGCGCCCGTGCGCAGCGAGGGCAAGCGGCGCCTGGCCCGCTGGGGTGGCGGGGCGCTGGCGGCGTCGGTGGCCGCGGTGGCCCTGTTCATGGGGCGCCAGTCGCTGCCCGAGCAGCCGCTGGTGCCGGCAGGCGCGCTCGCCACCCAGTCACCGCCGCCAGTGGCGCCTGCTCCAGTACCGCTGCCCGAGCCCAACCCGGCCGTGGAGGCGATCGCCGCGGCTGCCGCTGCCGCCGGCGCGGTGGCCAGCGTGCCGCTGCGTCCCGCGGCCAGCCGTGCGGGCGCTGGCAGTGCCACCCGCACCCGCCAGGCTGCGCGCGCCAGCGCCGCCACCCGCGCGCCGGAGCGCGCGCTGGCCAGTGGCGGCGGGGTGCCGGTGATCCATGCCATCGCTTCTGCACCGGAAACGCGCGCCTCCAATCCATTCGGCGACGTGCGCGTGGACGCTCCGGCAGCGCGCCCGTGGCCGCGCGCGGTGTTGCCGCAGTACGCGCCGGCCAGCGGCTACAACGCAGGCTTCGTGTCCGGCAATGAAACCGGGCCAGCCCCCAGTGCGTACTATCCGTTCGAACCTCGCCTGCCTGAAGTGCCACCGGTGCGCCTGCCGCAGACCTCCGCCGCACCGGCGGACTGATGGCCAGCGCGACGTGCACCGCGGGTGCGCTCCCGACCCCAACGCCATACCAGAGACTGCTTCGATGACTGCAAGTGTTCGCAATGGCCTGCTTGGCCTGTTCATCCTGACCCTCCCACTGGCCGCGTGCGCGCAGCAGGAAGGCGCAGCTGCGCCGTCGGCGGGCTTGCCGTCCATTGCCCAGAGCAGCGCTCCGCAGATCGTCACCGGGCTGCCCGACTTCACCCGGCTGGTGGAGCAGGTGGGTCCGGGCGTGGTCAACATCGAGGCCACCTTCAGTGCGCCGCGTCCGGCCCGCGGCCAGCAGCAGATGCCCGACGCCGAGCAGATGCCGGACATCCTGCGCCGCTTCTTCGGCCCGGATTTCCAGATGCCGCCGGGCCAGCAGCGCCCGGGTGGTCCGCGCCAGCGCGGCCCCGGGGCCTCGATGGGCACCGGCTTCATCATCTCGCCCGATGGCTACGTGCTGACCAACCACCATGTGGTCGACGGCGCCAGCGAAGTGCGCGTGACCCTGTCCGACCGCCGCGAACTGGTCGCCGAGATCGTCGGCAGCGACCAGCAGTACGACGTGGCCCTGCTCAAGGTGGATGCCAGCTCGCTGCCGTCGATCCGGCTGGGCAACTCCAGCAGCCTCAAGCCCGGGCAGTGGGTGGTGGCGATCGGTTCGCCGTTCGGGTTCGAGAACTCGGTCACCGCCGGCATCGTCAGCGCCACCGGCCGTGCCAACCCGTTCGCCGACCAGCGCTACGTGCCCTTCATCCAGACCGACGTGGCCATCAACCAGGGCAATTCCGGCGGCCCGCTGCTCAACACCAGCGGTGAGGTGGTCGGGATCAACTCGCAGATCTTCTCCGCCTCGGGCGGCTACATGGGCATCAGCTTCGCCATCCCGATCGACCTGGCCATGAACGCGGTGGAGCAGCTCAAGGCCACCGGCCGGGTCAGCCGCGGCCAGCTGGGGGTCGAGGTGGGGCCGGTCTCTTCGCTGCAGGCCCGGGGCCTGTCCCTGCCCGATACCCGGGGCGCGCTGGTCAACAACGTGGTTGCCGACAGCGCCGCGGCCAAGGCCGGGCTGGAACCGGGCGACGTGATCCGTTCCATCAATGAGGCCCCTGTAGACGTCTGGAGCGACCTGCCGCCGCTGATCGGGGCGATGGCGCCCGGCACCCGGGTCAGGGTAGGCATCGTTCGCGAGGGCCGCGAGCGCGACCTGAACGTGACCCTGACCATGCTGGAGGAGGATGCCGTGGCCGCCGCCTCCGCACGTCCCGCCACGCCCTCGACCCAGGCCCCGGCTGCACCTGCGCAGTCGCGGCTGCTGGGCATCGCGGTGGTCGAGCTGACCGCGGCCATGCGCCAGCAGATGGGCCTGGCCGCAGGCGAGGGCGTGCGCATCGCCCATGTCACCGGCACCGCGGCGCGCGAGGCCTCGTTGCAGGAAGGGCTGGTGATCCTGCGCGTGGGCCGCACCCCGGTGGGCAGCGTGGCCCAGTTCAATTCCGCGCTGCGCGGGGTGTCGGCCGGCGACGTGGTGATGCTGCTGGTGCGTGACCCGGGCAGCGGTGCTACCCAGTTCGTGGCGGTCAGTGCGGGCCCGGCCGAATAACCGGCGTCCCGGGCGGGGCTGGAAGCCGTGCGCGCCTGGTGCGCGCACGGTGGCACCGGCCGGCGTGCGATAATGTCCCGTTGACCCAGATGACGGCCGCCAGGCCGGCCCCATGCAGCCAAAGTCCAGCGCGCCCGCCGCGTCCATGCGCAACATCCGCAACTTCTCCATCATCGCCCATGTCGACCATGGCAAGTCCACGCTGGCTGATCGCATCATCCAGCTGTGCGGTGGCCTGGAGGCGCGCGAGATGGAAGCGCAGGTGCTTGACTCCAACCCGATCGAGCGCGAACGCGGCATCACCATCAAGGCCCAGTCGGTGTCGCTGCCCTACACCGCGCGCGACGGGGTGACCTACCAGCTCAACTTCATCGATACCCCCGGCCACGTGGACTTCAGCTACGAGGTCTCGCGCTCGCTGGCCGCGTGCGAAGGCGCGCTGCTGGTGGTGGATGCCGCGCAAGGCGTGGAAGCGCAGTCGGTGGCCAACTGCTACACCGCGGTGGAGCAGGGCCTGGAAGTGGTGCCGGTGCTCAACAAGATCGACCTGCCCACCGCCGACGTCGACAAGGTCAAGGCCGAGATCGAGGCGGTGATCGGCATCGACGCCGAGGACGCGGTGGCGATCAGCGCCAAGACCGGCCTCAACGTGGTCGAGGTGCTGGAGGCGATCGTGGCGCGCATCCCGCCGCCGCAGCCGCGCGATACCGACAAGCTGCAGGCGCTGATCATCGATTCGTGGTTCGACAATTACCTGGGCGTGGTCTCGCTGGTGCGGGTGATGCAGGGCGAGATCGTGCCCGGCACCAAGATGCTGGTGATGTCCACCGGGCGCACCCACCTGGTGGACAAGGTTGGTGTGTTCACCCCCAAGCGCAAGGACCTGGCCCGGTTGGGACCGGGCGAGGTGGGCTGGATCAACGCCTCGATCAAGGACGTGCACGGCGCGCCGGTGGGCGACACCCTGACCCTGGCCAGCGATCCGGCCGACAAGCCGCTGCCGGGTTTCCAGGAGATGCAGCCGCGCGTGTTCGCCGGTCTGTTCCCGGTCGACGCCGACGACTACCCCAGCCTGCGCGAGGCGCTGGACAAGCTGCGCCTGAATGACGCGGCGTTGCGTTTCGAGCCGGAGAGTTCCGAAGCCATGGGCTTCGGCTTCCGCTGTGGCTTCCTCGGCATGCTGCACATGGAGATCGTGCAGGAGCGACTGGAGCGCGAGTACGACCTCAACCTGATCAGCACCGCGCCGACTGTGGTCTACGAGGTGCTGCGCACCGACGGCACCATCCTGACCCTGGACAACCCGGCCAAGCTGCCGCAGGCCAACCTGATCGCCGAGATCCGCGAGCCGATCATCCGCGCCAACATCCTCACCCCGCCCGACTACGTGGGCAACGTGATCACCCTGTGCGAGGAGAAGCGCGGCAGCCAGGTGGGCATCAGCTACATGGGCAGCCAGGTGCAGATCAGCTACGAACTGCCGATGGCCGAGGTGGTGCTGGATTTCTTCGACCGGCTCAAGTCGGTGTCGCGCGGCTACGCCTCGCTGGACTACCACTTCCTGCGTTTCCAGGAAGGCCCGTTCGTGCGCGTGGACACCCTGATCAACGGCGACAAGGTCGATGCGCTGTCGTTGATCGTGCACCGCCAGTACGCCGACCGTCGCGGCCGCGAACTGACCGAGAAGATGCGCGAACTGATCCCCCGGCAGATGTTCGACGTGGCCATTCAGGCCGCGGTCGGCGCCCAGGTGATCGCCCGCAGCACGGTCAAGGCGATGCGCAAGAACGTGTTGGCCAAATGCTATGGTGGCGACATCAGCCGCAAGAAGAAGCTGCTGGAGAAACAGAAGGCCGGCAAGAAGCGCATGAAGCAGGTGGGCAACGTGGAGATCCCGCAGGAAGCCTTCCTGGCGGTGCTGCAGATGGACAACAAGTAGGGCGCCCGCGCCTTTAGGAAGCCGCAATGGTCTGGTTCGAAACTGTCCTGGTGGTACTCACCCTGGTGACCGGCATCGTCTGGTTGCTGGACAAACTGTTCTTCGCGCGCCGCCGCGCCGCGTCCGGCAGCCTGCTGGCCGAGGAGCCGGTACTGGTGGACTACTCGCGCGCGTTCTTCCCGGTGCTGGCCATCGTGCTGGTGCTGCGCAGCTTCATCGCCGAGCCCTACAAGATCCCCTCGGCCTCGATGATGCCCAACCTGCTGATCGGCGACTTCATCCTGGTCAACAAGTTCGCCTATGGCCTGCGCCTGCCGATCAACAACCACAAGTTCGTCGACCTGGGCGAGCCGCTGCGCGGCGACATAGTGGTGTTCAAGCCGCCGCACGACCCCCACAACAACTGGATCAAGCGGGTCATCGGCCTGCCTGGCGACACCGTGGTGTTCGAGGGCAATGCGCTGACCATCAACGGGGTGGAAGTGGAATACAAGGAACTGGGCAGCTACAGCGGGCGCGGGGTGCCGGCCGGCGCCGACAGCGCGACCCTGCTGCAGGAGTACCTGCCCGGCCGCGAGCACCGGATCCTGGAGGTCCTGGACCGGCCCGTGGGCCAGGGCAGCTGGGAAGTGCCGGCCGGGCACTATTTCGTGATGGGCGACAATCGTGATAATAGCGAGGACGGGCGCCTCTGGCCGCAGACCAATTTCCTCCCCGAGGAGGAACTGCGCGGCAAGGCGTTCCTGGTCTGGCTGAACTGCGAGGGGTGGTTCTGCAAGGGGGGTTTCGATCCGCAGAGGATCGGGACCAGGATTCGATGATCGGCAACATCACAGCTTTGGGGAAAGGCATATGAAGCGCAATCTGGCAACGATCAACGGGCAGGGCGGCATGACCCTGCTGAGCTTCCTGGTGGTGCTGGCGGTGGTCGGCTTTGCCGCCTACCTCGGCATGAAGCTGTTCCCCATGTACCAGGAGTACTACTCGGTACGCACCGCGGCCAAGGGCCTGGCGGGCGAACCGGGGGTGGCGCAGATGAGCCCGGCCAAGATCCAGGACCTGTTCTTCCGCCGCCTGTACATCAATTACTCGGAGAACGTGAAGGCCGAGAACGTGAAGATCACCCGCATCGATGCTGGCTGGAAAATGGCCGTGAACTACGAGGTGCGGCGCAACCTGGTGGGCAACCTCGACGTGGTCGGGGTGTTCAACGTTGACCAGGACCTGACCCGCCAGGGTGGCACCGATTGAGCTGAACCCACGTCACGGTGAGCTGGGGGGCTACCGTTTCACCGATCCGGGCCTGCTGCTGCAGGCCCTGACCCATCGCAGCGCGGGCGCGCCGCACAACGAGCGGCTGGAATTCCTGGGTGATGGCATCGTCAACCTGATGGTGGCCGAACTGCTGTACCAGCGCTGGCCCAGGGCCGACGAAGGCGCGCTTACGCGCGCCCGGGCCGAGCTGGTGCGCGAAGCCGCATTGGCGGTGGTCGCACGTGAGCTGCAGCTGGGCGCGCGCCTGGTACTGGGCCCCGGGGAGATGAAGTCCGGGGGCCACCGACGCGATTCGATCCTGTCCGACGCACTGGAAGCGGTGGTCGCGGCAATCTACCTGGACTGCGGGTACGACGCCTGCCGCGCGGCGGTGATGCCATGGTTCGAGGCCGCGTTGGCCGCCTTGCCGGTGGGCAAGCCGGCCAAGGACGCCAAGACCCGGCTGCAGGAATGGCTGCAGGGACGCCAGCGTCCGCTGCCGGCCTACGAGTTGGTCCTGGAAAGCGGCGACGACCACGCCAGGCTGTTCCGTGTAAGTTGCGAGATTGTAGAGCCAGCGCTGCTTGGAGAGGGCGAGGGCAGTTCCCGCCGCAATGCCGAGCAGGCTGCCGCCGCGGCCGTGCTGGCCCACCTGGATGGCATGAAGTGAACCAGGAGAACACCGCTCCAGCCAACCACCGCAGCGGCAGCGTTGCGGTCATCGGCCGCCCCAACGTGGGCAAATCCACCCTGGTCAATGCGCTGGTCGGAGCCAAGGTCAGCATCGTCTCCAACCGCCCGCAGACCACCCGCCACCGCCTGCTCGGCATCGCCACATTCCCGCATGGCCAGATCGCGCTGGTGGATACGCCCGGGCTGCATCGCCAGCAGGGCAAGTTCTCCGCTTCGGCCATGAGCCGGGTGATGAACCGCACCGCGCGCGGCGCGCTGGAGGGCGTCGATGCGGGCGTGCTGGTGGTCGAGGCCGGGCGCTGGGACGACGAGGATTCCACTGCCTACAAGGTGCTGCACGACACCGGCGTGCCGGTGCTGCTGTGCGTGAACAAGATCGACCGGCTCAAGAACAAGGGCGAACTGCTGCCGTTTCTGGCCAAGGCCACCGAGGGGCGGGAATTCGCTTCGGTGCACCTGGTGTCAGCGCTCAAGCGCAACGGCCTGGACGTGCTGGTGGCCGACCTGCTGAAACTGCTGCCCGAGGCGCCGCCGATGTACGGCGAGGACGAGATCACCGACCGCAGCGAGCGCTTCCTGGCCGGCGAACTGCTGCGCGAGCAGTTGATGCGCCTGCTGGGTGCCGAGCTGCCGTATGCCACCACGGCCGAGATCGAGCGCTTTGCCGAGGATGGCGAGATGTTGCGCATCGGTGCGGTGATCTGGGTCGAGCGCGAGAGCCAGAAGGCGATCGTGATCGGCAAGGGTGGCGCGCGCCTGAAGGAGATCGGCAGCAAGTCGCGCCTGCAGATGGAACGGCTGTTCGGACGCAAGGTGTTCCTGGAAACCTGGGTGCGGGTGCGCGAAGGCTGGTCGGGCGACGAATCGGCGCTCAAGGCGTTCGGCTACGGCGACGGCTGAGCGGCGTCGCGGCAGCAGGCGGAAGCGGGCATGCGCATCAGCGGTGAATCGGCCTATGTCCTGCATGCGCGTGCCTGGCGCGAGACCAGCCTGCTGGTGGAAGTGCTGAGCGAACACCACGGCCGCCTGGGCCTGGTGGCGCGCGGGGTGCAGGGCCCGAAGCGGCACGTGCTGCGCGCCGCGCTGCAGCCCTTGCAGCACATCCGCCTGGATGCGGTGCTGCGCGGCGAACTGGCCACCCTGGCCGGGGCCGAGGCACTGGACGCAGCGCCGCGGCTGGCGGGCGAATCCATGCTGGGCGCGTTCTACGTCAACGAACTGGTGATGCGCCTGGCCCAGCGGCAGGATCCGCAACCCGATCTCTACCTGGCCTATGCGCGGGTGCGCAAGCGCCTGGCGGGTACCGATGCCCTGGCCTGGACCCTGCGCCGGTTCGAGCGCGACCTGCTGGATGCACTGGGTTCGGGCTTCGACCTGGCCCATGACGGCGACGGCTTGCCGATCGACCCGGCCGCGCGTTACCTGCTGGATCCCGAACAGGGCCCGGCGCGCCTGCTCAGCGATCGGGGCCGCGACCAGCGCGCCACCGCGGCCACCGGCAGCGCGCTGCTGGCCCTGGCCGGGGACCGCCTCCCGGGCGTCGAGGACCTGGCCAGCCTGCGCCTGGCGCTGCGCAGCGTGATCAGCCACCACCTGGGCGGGCATCCGCTCAAATCGTGGGAGATGCTGGGCGCGCTGGGGCGTTTGAAGCCA
>Ga0105045_10002386_pt1 | contig 15800 bp, 6 predicted proteins | sample MAT02_FD_78089 | JGI IMG/M metagenome (GOLD analysis project Ga0105045, IMG submission 78089) | Freshwater microbial communities from Lake Fryxell liftoff mats and glacier meltwater in Antarctica - MAT-02 (megahit assembly) | ecosystem: Environmental > Aquatic > Freshwater > Ice > Liftoff...
CCAGCAATCAACCGTCGCCAGCTTGCCCACGCTCAGCTGCTGCCAGCTCCAGCTCGCCGTATTGTCAAAGTACGTTTCCTGCTCGTGGAGCAGAACCCCGTCCGAGGCTTCGGTATAGAGCTTGAGCACCAAGCGCGCCCGGGGCCGTCGTGGAACAGCACGGAGGGATCGGGGATCATTGTGGCCAAGGTAGTGTTTTGTTTTTGCATTTCCAAACGGCCGGTGGCCTCGGCGGGCGCACTGCCCACCACCTCACCGGTGGTGGTGCCGGACTGCGCGTCTACGGAGCCCGCCCGCCCGGCGGTGCGGGCAGGGCGGACTGCGCACATGGAACATACGTTGGGCGCGACCATAGATGGGCCGCTTGCCCGGCATGGCACTTCGAACCTCCCTCAAACCAAGAATATGCGTAATATTGCGGTTTGACAATGCCATTGGCCGCTTGGGCCGGCATGACCACTGAAGACGGGTGATCGGGCCCAATTGTTCAACCACCATTTACTGCCTTACTTTTATTTTGAATGGAACCACTGAATTTTATTGAAGAGATAGTCGAAGCGCACTTGGCCTCGGGCCGGTTCGGGGGCCGAGTGCACACCCGTTTCCCACCCGAACCCAACGGCTATTTGCACATTGGCCACGCCAAATCCATTTGTCTCAATTTTGGGCTGGCCAACAAGTATGGCGGCAAGACCAACCTCCGCTTTGACGACACCAACCCAAGCACCGAGGACGTGGAATACGTCGATTCCATCCGCGAAGATGTGCGCTGGCTGGGCTTTGAATGGGACGGGGAATATTTTGCCTCCGATTATTTTGACCAAATCTATGACTGGGCCGAGCAACTGATCCAGTTGGGCAAGGCCTACGTGGACGACCAGACCGCCGAAGAAATGGCCGCCACCCGGGGCACACCCACCCGGCCCGGCACCGAAAGCCCCTTTCGCCAGCGGACGCCCGCTGAAAACTTGGATCTGTTCCGCCGGATGCGGGCCGGGGAATTTCCCGAGGGCACCAAAGTGCTCCGGGCCAAGATCGACATGGCCTCCCCCAACATGCACTTGCGCGACCCGGCCCTGTACCGCATCAAAAACGCCCACCACCACCGCACGGGCGACGCGTGGTGCATTTACCCCATGTACGACTTCGCCCACGGGTACAGCGACTCGATAGAAAAAATCACCCACTCGGTCTGCACGCTGGAGTTTGAGGTTCACCGGCCCTTGTACGATTGGCTAATCGATGCTGTGGATATTTTTCACCCCCAACAAATTGAATTTGCCCGGCTCAACCTCAGCTATACGGTAATGAGCAAGCGCAAACTGCTCGAATTGGTGGCAGATAAATTGGTAAATGGCTGGGACGACCCGCGCCTGCCAACCATTTCGGGCCTGCGCCGCCGGGGCTATCCCCCGGAAGCGATCCGAGCTTTTGCCGAAAAGATCGGCATCGCCAAGCGCGACAACCTGATCGAGATCGCCCTGCTCGAGTTCTGTGTGCGCGAAGAACTGAACAAACACACCGACCGGGCCATGGCCGTGCTGGATCCGCTCAAAGTGGTGATCACCAATTATCCGGTGGGCCAATCTGAGCACCTGCCCGCGATCAACAATCCCGAAAACCCGGCGGCTGGCTCCCGCGAACTGCCGTTTGGCCGCGAGTTGTTCATTGCCCAAGATGATTTTATGGAAAACCCGCCCAAGGGCTATTTCCGGCTGGTGCCAGGGGGCGAAGTGCGGCTCAAATTTGCCTACATCATCCGCTGCGATGAGGTGGTCAAAGCTGCCGACGGCCAAGTGACCGAACTGCACTGCACTTATTTCCCCGAAAGCAAGAGCGGGGCCGATACTTCGGGCAAAAAAGTGAAAGGAACGATCCATTGGGTGGATGCCCAGCACGCGGTGCGCGCCGAAGTGCGCCTGTACGACCGGCTGTTGCTGCTCGAGAACTTGGCCGATGTGCCCGAGGATCGAGATTGGAAGGAATTCCTCAACCCCGATTCCCTCAAAGTGATCGAGGGCTACGTAGAACCGTCGATCGCCAACCGCCAGCCCGGTGATCGGGTACAGTTTGAGCGCACCGGCTATTTCTGCGTGGACAAGGACACCACCCCGGCCCGGCCCGTGTTCAACCGCACCGTGACGCTCAAGGATTCTTGGGCCAAAAAGACGTAAGAGCCGCTCCATAGCTGAGCAGTAAGCGTGGCTGAAGCCGGTTAAAAAGATAATTTGAAGCCCACACCGTGGATGTTTTCCAAGTTCACGGTGGGGTCTTCTTTCAAATATTTGCGCAGGCGGGAGATAAAAACATCCAAACTGCGCCCGTTAAAATAATCGTCGTTGCCCCAAATGGCCAACAAGATTTCCTCGCGGCGCAAGATGTGGCCCAGGTTATGGCAAAATAAATGGAGCAGATCGCCCTCGCGCTGGGTAAGTGACTGGGCGTGGTGTTGGCCAATTAGGCTCAGGTTGGGGTAATCAAATTGGTAGCTGCCCAATGAGAAACGGCCCGGGGTGATGGTGGGGGCACCAGATGGGCTGATTTTGCTCCGGCGCAAGAACACCTCGATCCGCAGGGCCAGTTCCTCGATGCTGAACGGCTTGGTGATGTAATCGTCGCCCCCAATTTTGAGCCCCCGGATCCGATCTTCTTTCTGGGCTTTGGAGGTAAGAAAAATAATGGGGATTTCGTGGTGGCGGGCGCGGATGGCTTGGGCCAGTGCGAAGCCATCAAGCCCGGGCAACATCACATCGATGAGGCACAGGTCGAAGGGCTGCTGGTCGAATACTTGGAGTGCCTCGGCCCCATCCTCGCAATGGTACACGTCATAACCCTGCATGGCCAGGTTGTCCTTGGTCACAAAACCAAGGTTGATATCATCTTCTACGTACAATATTTTTGCAATCATAGGTGGTCAAAATTTATTGATGCTTTAAACCGTTATAAGATGAACTTTTCACCAGCTATCCACTGTTTTTTGGCCCAATTGCCAGTCGGTGCGGACTGCGCGTCTGCGGACTGCGCGTCTGCGGACTGCGCGTCTGCGGACTGCGCGTGCGGATCAACGTTTGGGCAAACGTGCCGCCCTGGCCGGGCCAAAAGGCTCCCGGTCGGCTGGGCAGGGGCTGACCGCAGTGCCAGCCCTGTGGCGGCCTTCTTTCTTTTCTTTTGCTTGCCCAAAAGAAAAGAAACAAAAGAAAAAGGCCCCTTGCGCAATGCTTCCCTGCACAGGCCCGAGCACTCCCGCTGCGCAAGGATGCCCCCCCAACATCGAATCACTAACGTAGGGTTTGGATTGATCAAGTCTGCTTTTGGCATGGCCAACAGTGTCCAATCATGAACACTAACTGTCCGTATGTGAACATTTTTGATCGGCGATTGGTCTAAACGTCCTGAAAGATAAGGGATTAAACCCGTGGCATTTTTTTAGATCCTATATTTGAACTGCGATACTGGTATAACCCCGATGAAATGGCGATCATCAAAACGGTTGATTTAGCAAAACTATATACAAGTTTCAATATTGAAACAGTTGCCCTGCGCGGGGTGAACATCAATATTGAGCGGGGCGAGTTTGTGAGCATCATGGGGCCGTCGGGCTGTGGCAAGTCCACCCTGCTCAATCTGATCTCTTTAATGGATCAACCGACTTCGGGCGAGATCTATTTTATGGATCGGCCAGTGTCCAAGATGAACGACCGCCAGCGGGCCGAAAACCGACGAAAACACCTCGGGTTTGTGTTCCAGCACTTCAATTTGATCGAGGAACTGACGGTTTATGAAAACATTGCCCTGCCGCTGGTGTACTTGGGCGTGGGGCCCCGCGAGCGCCACAGCCGGGTGCAGCGGGTGATGGAAATGCTGGAAGTGGCCCACAAACAACAATTTTTTCCGTTGCAATTATCGGGCGGGCACCAGCAACGGGTGGCGGTGGCCCGGGCCATTGTCTCTAGTCCACAATTGCTGTTTGCCGATGAGCCAACGGGCAACCTGGACTCCGTCCACGGCCAGGAAGTAATGGAGATATTGACCGAACTGAACGAGGCCGGCACCACCATTGTGATGGTGACGCACTCGTCCGAAAATGCCACTTACAGCCAACGCATCATTCAACTATTTGATGGACAAGTAGTTTCAGGATTGATAAACCAAATTGCATGAAACTGCTTTGAGCGAAGATTTCTTCATCCAGTCATTCAGGAAGCTGTTCAATGACAAGCTGTATTCCTTCATCAACATCGCTGGCCTAGCGACCGGGATTGCTTGTTTTACGGTGCTGGTACTGCTGATCCTCCATGAGACCAGTTATGACGATTTCCACCCCGCCAACGACCGACTGTACCGGATCACCGAAACCATCGATCACAAAGGAGTGGGCGAAAACTCGGCCAGTTTGCCCTTTCCAGTTGCCGCCGAGTTGCAGCGCACCTATCCCCAGTATGTTGAAAAAACCGTTCGTTTATTTAATTTTCAGGCCCCTTCCATTGGGGTGAGCGTGGGCAAAAAGAAATTCAACGAAAAGTATTTTTTCTTGGCCGATTCAACTTTTTTTGAGGTCTTCGGGTTCAAGTTGGCGCAGGGCAATGCCAATACTGCCTTGGCCCGACCGGGCTGCATCGTGCTTACCCAGGCACTGGCCAGCACCTACTTTGGCAACGAACCGGCCCTGGGCAAAACCATCAAACTTTTTGGCAGCATTCCGCTCCAAGTTACCGGGGTATTTGCCGACCTGCCAGTTTCGTCCCATTTGCGCTTTGATTTGATCGCCTCGCTGTCCACTTTGCGGTACTATGGCTATGCCGATTATGACCATCAATGGATCTGGAACCCCTGCTGGACCTACGCCCGCCTCACCTCAAAGGCGGCGGCCAAGACACTGCAAGCGGCCCTGCCCAGTTTTGTCCAAAAGCATTTTCCGGCAGAGCTGGCCCCCGATATTTCGCTGCAGCTCCAACCGATCCGCGATATCCACTTGTATTCTGCGCTCGATTACGAGATCGAGACCAACGGTGATATCAAATATATTTACGTTTTTGTGGCAATGGCCCTGTTTATCCTGCTCATCGCGGCCATCAATTACATGAACCTCACCACGGCGCAAGCCTCGGCGCGGGTACGGGAAGTGGTGGTCAAAAAAGCCATCGGGGCCGACAGCCAACAACTGTTCTACCAGTTCCTGTTCGAGTCGCTGTTCATTGGGGCCACTTCGGTGGTCATCGCCCTGATCTTGGTGGAGGTGATCTCGCCCTACCTGACCGATCTCTCCGGCCAACCCTTGTCGGCCACCACGCTCAACCAGCGGACTCTGTTCGCTTCGGTAACTGCAACTGGACTGTTCATGGGCATTGTTGCGGGCATATATCCCGCTTTCTACCTCTCGTCTTTCGAGATAGTGAATGTTTTTCATGGCCGGCTGCTCAAGGTCCGGAGCGGGCGGTGGTTTCGCAGCATTTTGGTCGTGATTCAGTTTTTCATCTCTATTTTACTGCTTATTTCTTCCTTCGTGAGCAAGCGGCAGTTGGATTTCATGCGCAACTCCCGTTTGGGATTCGACAAGGATTACATCGTACTGATCCCGGTCACGACTGGACGGATCATCTTTTCCTATGACGAGGTTCGACAATCTCTGTTAGCGCACAGTGCCATTCATTCGGTGACCGCCATTGAAGAAATCATTGGCAAAGATTTCCAAACCCATGAGTTTAGCACCGAGCGCAACCAACCCGATGAGTACAGTTTTTATCCCTCCATTGAGGTCACCTACGATTTTCTCAAAACGTTTGACATTGAATTGATCGCCGGGCGCGATTTTGTCGACCAGCGCCACCTATCCAGCTCGGATGGCCAACCACCGTCCAACACCGGCTGGTTGGCTCAAGATGACGGAAACAATGCCATTATCGTCAATGAGGCCATGATCAAACATTTGGGCTATCCGTCAGCCGAGGCGGCAATTGGCAAGCGGTTTAGTCGCCGGGATGGCAACGAAAAAATCGTTGGCGTAGTACAGAATTTTCATTTTACTTCGCTCCACTCCGAAGTCACCCCCTTCGCCATAGATCTGGTCGACTTCAGCATCCGCAGGAGCCGGATCAAGTACTTGGCCATCAAGATTGACCAACGCCAATCCACTGCTGGCTTGCAACAAATCGAGCAAATGTGGGCCAAATTTGTCCCCGAGCAGCCGTATGAGTATTTTTTCCTGCGGGACAACCTGAACGGTCTTTACATAAAAGAGCAACGGTTGGGCGAAATCGCGACCTGGTTCAGCGTAGTGGCCATTATCATCGCCTGCATGGGCCTGTTTGGCTTGTCGTCCTTTGTGGCGGGCCAGCAGCGGAAGGAGATCGGGATCCGCAAAGCCATCGGGGCCGGGGCCCTCAACCTGGCCCTCCAACTGGCCAGCCGTTTCATCTCCCTAGCGTTGATCGGGATAGTGGTAGCGGTGCCGGCTGGCTACTGGATGGCGGCAACTTGGCTGGCCAGTTTCCCCTACCACATTCCTCTCCAAGCCGATCTGTTTGTGCTGCCTTCAGTCATTATGCTGGCAGTAACCGTCCTCACGGTGAGCTATCATGCCATCCGGGCCTCCCTGCTCACACCCGTGGAGTCCATCCAAATGCGGTGGTAAAAGAGTGGGGTAGTAAAAATGCCAAGTACCACTAATCATGAGGGCGCCTGTTTTTGTTTCAAATACTCATAAAAAGCCCTTTGGGCCCGCACTTCGGGGCCTTTGTTTTTCTGGTATTTGTTGGTCAGTTTGAGGTCAATGATCCGGGCCTTTTGGTTGTCCTTGAGCTGGATATCGAGCAAGTCCAAGATTTCTTGCCGCAGATCGGGCTGCAGCACCGGGAAGGCCACCTCGACGCGCTCGCTCAAGTTGCGGGTCATAAAATCGGCCGAAGCACAGTAAACGGCTGGGTCACCGTTGTTATGGAAACTGTAGATCCTGGCGTGCTCTAGGTAACGATCCACAATACTGATCACCTTGATGTTTTCGCTTTGGCCCGGCACCCCCGGTTGCAGGCAGCAGATGCCCCGGATGATCAGGTCGATCTTGACCCCGGCATTGCTGGCTTGGTAAAGTTTCTCGATGATTTCCCGGTCTTGGATGCTGTTCAGCTTGAGGATCACGCGGGCGGGGTGACCAGCGGCGGCGTGGGTCATTTCCCGATCGATGAGCTTACTAATCCGCGCCCGCAAGTTGTGCGGGGCAATGAGCAGGTTGGTGGACTCGATCTTGTCGCTCTTGCGGCGCAAAAAGTCAAAGTGGTTGAGCAGTTCGTCGGTCAGGGCTGGGTTGGCGGTGAACAGGCCGACGTCACCATAGATCCGGGCGGTTTTCTCGTGGAAATTACCAGTGCCAAAATAGGCAAACCGGGTTTGTACTCCATTTTCTTTGTAGGTGATCACGCAGGTTTTGGAGTGAACTTTTAGGCCGGGGATGCTATAGGTCACTTTGGCCCCAGCCTTGATGAGTTCGTTGCCCCATTTGATGTTGTTTTCTTCGTCAAAACGGGCTTTCACTTCCACAAAAACCGTTACTTCTTTGCCCAGTTTGGCCGCCGCGATCAGGGCACTCACCACTTTGGAGTTGCCCACGGCCACGCGGTAGAGCGAGATGCGGATTTTGCTCACCAGCGGATGCTCGGCTGCTTCCAATAAAAACCGGCTCAAATAGTCATAGGAATGGTAAGGGAAGTGGATCATCCAGTCACGGGTGCGAATCGCGTCTATCATGGAAGAAAACTTGTCCAGTTCCGGAATTCGCAATGGTTGTATCGGTTCGTATTCTAGATCGGGGGCCAGCGGGTTGGGAAAGCCCATCAGGTCACGGAAGTTGTGGTAGCGGCCACCCATCATCAGGTCGTCGTCGGCCAGGGCCAACACTTTTTTGATGTGTTTTAGAAAGTCATCGGGCATTTCCCGATCGTAAAGGAAGCGGGAGGGCACGCCCAAATTGCGCTTGACCAAGCTCTTTTTTATTTTGTCAACCAAATCGCCCGAAAACTCATCATAAATGTACAGTTCGGCATCGCGGGTCACTTTTATGGAGTAGATGTTGTCCTGCTCTACTTTGGGGAACAGTTGGCAAAGGAAGAGGCGGATCACATCGTCCAGGGCAATGATGGAATAATGGCCCAACACTTCATCGGGCATGAGCAAAAAGCGGGGCAGGGAAACTGTTGGTATTTCTATCAAAGCATACACATAATCGCCTTCGTTGTCCAAAAAACGAATGGCATGATGGATTACATCGCTGGGTATGAACACTGGGCCCACGTTTTCGTGCAGAAAAACTGGGTTGAGCACGGGCATGACGTAGTTAGTAAAATATTCGCGCAGGAATTCCAATTGACTCGGCGAAACCTTCTGATCATCAATGAAAGTGATGTGATAGTTGCCCAACTCTTTGGTGAGGGCAGCAAAAAGCTCGGCATACTCAAGCCGTTGTTTTTTGACTATCCGTTGCACCAGCCGCAGCACTTGCCCCGGATCGAGGTCGAGCTTGCGCTTAGTCTTTTTCTTCAGGGTGGCCAAGCCGCGCAGGTAAGCCACCCGCACTTTGAAAAACTCATCCATGTTGGAGGAGTAGATGGCCATGAACTTAAAGCGCTCGTAAAGCGGAACCCGCTTGTCTTTGGCCTCCTGCAAAACCCGGTAATTGAAGGCCAACCAACTAACATCGCGATCATTGAAAGTATATCCTTGATGGGTGGCAGGATGGTTGGTCGCGCCCTTGGCGGGCGACTTGGCTACTGAGGATGTGGGCATTAACGTTTTAGTTATATCTATACCTGAACTTTCCCGGCATGGATAGGCGGGCAAAGTCCTTATTGTGTAGTAGTAAAATGAAACAAAATCTGCTTCCGATTCCCGGCCGGCACGGGAGCCACTCAAACAGCGCCCCCGATTTTGCCTGCTCAAAGATAAGGTACGGCTAGAAACGAATTTGGTTTTTCCAAATTAAATAATTGCAAATGTTTGACAAAAACAAGGCGGGTGGGAAAAATGCCAACTTAACAAAGTGTTTGTGAGGCAATATAAGTAAATTTGTCTGTTGGCCCAGTAGCAACCCCAGCGTTTTGCCGGCACCCAAAACGGCGGTACAACAAAGTGTGGCCGGAAGTGTCAGTGGATAAATTAGGAGATAAATTTACAAATATGATATAGAACTTACGCCATAAAAACCCGTAGAAGACCAGCAATGGAACTATTGAGCCGCTTGATGGCCTTGGCTTGAGCAATAAAGCGCAATTGTCAAAAAATATTTATTTATTTTTAAATCATTGATAATCAATTTATTGGTAATTTTAAAATAAATTTTATTCCACAATAAATTTGATAAATACAATTATTGGGCGCGCATCGGCACAAAAAATTCGGATTGGCAGTATTGAAGTATAAAAAAAGCTTTTATTTTTGCACCATACATTACACTTGTCCGCTTGTCAGCACAATCACTTCACTTCTACGCAGTAATCAGTTGATTATTTTCGGTTCACACTTACCGAATGCCCTATGGTCATGTTTAAGCATTTACTATTATCTTACTTGATGCTGTTGGGCGTAGCCTCACTGGCGCAGGTGACCCGACAAACCTCTACCAACCAGGTAGGATCCAACGAATCTTCCCGGATCCTTACAAGGTCTGCCAAGCTGGACAAGTTGCCCGGCAAGATTGAGCCAGCCCAATTTTTCCGCCAGAAGGATCGGTACGCTGCCACCCGCGCTGGCAACCGCTACCATGTGCTGGTCGGCCTGACCGATGCCCTCACTCCCCAGAAGGAGGCGGCATTGGCCCAACAGGGGATCCGGCTGACCTCGTACTTTGGCCAAGGGACTTGGTGGGCCGAAGTGAGCCCCCAAGCCACTGAAAATGGCATTGGAGGCGTGTATATAGTTCCACCCGCCGATAAAGCGGCCGACGGCCTGCTGAGTGCCAAGTCAATGGCGGGTCTGGTGGACATTGATCTGCTGGTCGCCCCAATGGCCCTGGGCACCGAAATGAGCAGCCAACTCGCCCAAGCCGGGGCCACCGTACTGGCCAAGCACGCAACCTTTGGCCTCCTGCGGGTGCGGGCCACCGAGGCCAAATTGCAAACTTTATTGGCTTTGCCCTACGTCTATTGGGCCGAACCGGGCGATCAGGCATTGGAGCTCCAAGATGAGTTCAGCCGCAACCACTACCGCGCCAACACCCTTGCCCTCCGCCCCAACCTAAGTGTGACCGGTCAGGGCGTGAAAATCGGGCAGTGGGACGGGGGGATGATGGCCCACATTGACATGACCAACCGCATTACCCAAGTGGAGGCCAATGGCAGCCAACCGATTGACAATATCCGGCACGGGACCAACGTGATGGGCATCATGGCCGGGGGCGGCTGGCGCTACCCTACTGCCGCCGGGATCGCCCCGGGCGCATCAGTGTTTTTTCACACGATCGGTGGCGTGTTCCCCGATAATTTCATTCCCTACGAAATGTACCAGGCCGTTGAGGGCCGGGACGTGTCCATCACCCAAAACTCTTATGGCCCGTCGTTGCTGTCCGGCTGCACCGGAATGCCCTATAGCACCCTGAACCGCGCGATTGACCAAATCGTGAACACACAACCCCAAGTTTTTCACGCTTTTGCTTCGGGCAACAGCGGCTCTTCGTGCAGTGGCTACCGGAGCGTGGTGAACGTGCCAAAAAATGCAATGGTGGTGGGCAACATCAATGCCTTTGTCGACATGGTGGAGGGTTCCAGCTCGCGGGGGCCCTCGCGCGATGGCCGGCTCTTCCCACAGATCGTCGTGGCTGGGGGCAGTGTGCTTTCCCTGCATGACAACAACAATTACAGCGTTCGCGGTTCCGCCACCTCGATGGCCTGTCCGCAGGTATCGGGTGGGGCCGCCGTCCTTTCCGAACTGTTTGGCAAATTAAACGGTGGGGCCAAGCCCGATGCCACGCTCCTCAAAGCAGTGATGTGCAACGGGGCCACCGAAGTGGGCAACCCCGGCCCTGATTATGTATCGGGTTTTGGCAAAATGAACCTGCTCAATGCCGCCAAAGCCTTGGAAAACCGCCAATATGAACTCCACCGAGTAGCCAACAACGGCCTTTATGCCAAAGCGATCACTTTACCCGCCAATACCCGCAAGTTGAAAGTAATGCTGGCTTGGAACGACCCCGCCGCCCTGCCCACCAGCGGAACGGCATTGGTCAACGACTTAAACCTTTCGCTCATCAGCCCCAGCGGGGAAACCATCTTGACTTGGGTGCTCAGCAATGTAGATGGCCAACTGGGCAATCCGGCAGTGCGGGGCATCGATAACCGCAACAACATCGAGCAGGCCACGGTGGACAACCCAGTGAGCGGCCAATGGACACTGCAAGTGCGCGGGGCCAATGTGCCCGTGGGAGCCAGTCAGGCTTTTGCCCTCACTTGGCAAGCGGACAACGATTATTTGCAGATCACCTATCCCAATGGCGGCGAGAAAGTGAACCCCCAAAATGATCAAGGCACCGTGCTCGGCTACCGAGTGCAGTGGGACGGCGAAGGGTTGACCGGCAACTTGACGTTGGAAATGTTCAATGGCATAGCTTGGACAGTGATCAATAACGCCCTGCCCGCCACCAGCCGCTGGGCCGATGTCAACTTCAACACCGCCCTGGTCACTGGCCAAGCCAAGTTCCGGATCAGCGGCCAAGGTATCGGTGGGGCCGCCCTGAACGATGAGTCGGATCGCTCCTTCCACGTAATCAATGCCCCCGTTTATGATTGGCTCAGCGCTTGGCCCGTCACCAACGATGTAGTGAACCTGAGCTGGAGCGCCGTTACTGGAGCTACGGCCTATGAGGTATTGCAATTTGATCTGGCCGCGTCCGCTTGGCGCACCATTGCCACCGTGGCTGCCCCGACCCTCAGTTTTGCCGCGCCCAATTTGCCCAAGAACCAAACCTACTGGTTCTCGATCCGGGCCAAAGCAGTGGTAAATGGAGTGGAAGTGGTGGGCGAGCGTGCCCCTGGCCGTTCGGTCACTTTGGGAGCCGCGCCCGTGGCTGGCACCGATCTGGAGCTGACCACCCTGTTTACCTCCCCGCGCCCAGATGCTTGTTATGTCAATTCCAATGCTCAGCCAGTGCGGATCCTACTGACCAACCGGGGCAATGCCCTCGCGTCGGGCGTGGTGGTTCCGGTCACTTATCAAGTGAACAGCCAAACGCCGGTGAGCCAAAATTTTGCGTTGACCCGCAATGTGGCCAATGGCGATACCATTAGCTGCTGGTTTACCCAGCGGGCCAACTTCTCGCTACCGGGCGATTATGTGGTTCGGGCCACGATTAGCCCGGTGGGCGATCTGGTGAGCGGCAACAATACCCAACAGATCAATTTCACCGTGAGCACTCCCCCGCTGATCGTAGCCTCGGCCTATCCTGCCGCTGCGGTGCCCAATGGCAAGGCGTACCTCAGCATCCCCGGCCTGCCCGTGAATGTGTACCAGTTGAGCGATGTGCCTTTTGCCCCCGAGGACATGGGCGGGGCCGCCGTGGTCAATTTTGGCAATGTGCTGTTCAGCGACCAATTGCCCATCGGGTTTGATTTCAAATTCTACAACGATACCTATAAGCACCTGTACATCACCCGCGAAGGGCTGATCAATTTTGACGGCTTTGATTTGACTTATATTGACAATATTCCCTCCATGCTGCGGCCCATCCCCAGCACGGTGTTGATCAACAATTACATTGCTTGTGCGTGGTCGGACATGACGGGCGGGAATGTCAAATACAAATTGGTGGGCACGGCCCCCAACCGCAAATTTGTGGTAGCCTACGAAGGGATGCAACAAGCCGCCGATCAAAGCAAACAAGTACAGGCACAAATCATATTGCACGAAGGCAGCAACTTGGTCGAGATCCACACCACCCAGATCGATGCGTATGACCGCCCCATGACCATGGGCATTGAGAGCCGCCAGGGCTTGTTCGGCACGGCGGTCCCGGGCCGCAATGCCGAGCTTTGGAACGATCCAGTGAGCAACGAGGGCAAACGGTTTACCCCCATCATCCCCAATATGGTTTGGCCCGATGGCAGCAATACCGCCGTTTTTGCCACCAATGGGGGCGGAACTTATCAATACGGCTACCGCGAATTTGACTGCTACTATCCCGGGGCGACCGATATTTTAAACACGCAGGACATCACCGCTCCGCTGATGGTCAAATTGAGCCCGGTCAATGGTACAGTCAATGTGCCGACCAACAAATTGAAACTGACCGTTGAATTCAACGAAAATATCCGTTTGGGCAATGCTGGCAATGTGATTTTGACGCACAGCAGCGGCTCGATAATCATGTCGCTGCGCGTAGGACCAGGCACTAACCCCGCGATGGAAATCATCGGTAATACAGTTACCTTCCAGCTTTCCCAAGATTTATTGGTCAATCAGAACTACACGGTCACAATTCCAGCGGGTGCTTTTATCGACTACGGAGTTCCCCCCAACGCATACGCAGGCATCAACACTTGGGTGTTCAGCACCGCTATCCAACCGGTGGTGACTTGGAACGGTACTGCGTGGTCGCCGGGCCAGCCCTCGATTTACACCGATGCCGTCATTGCGGGCCACTACCCCAACAACCAAAACGGGGCAGGCACTTTTGAAGCCAAAAACCTTACGGTGAACAGCGGGTCCAAATTGACGATTGCCGATCACCAGAGCGTAACGGTCAATGGCGTGTTCCGTTACGTGGGCGAATTGGAAGTGATGAACCTCGGGGCCTTTGTCCAAGCCGAGGGCAGCACGGTGGATCTAGCCTCGCCGGGTATTTTCCGGCTGCGCAAGTCGGGCCAAAGTGCCATTGCTTACAACTTTTGGTCGGCCCCCGTGGCCAATTTCGCACTGGCCAATCTGCCCTCGCACAACAACGAATGGCGCTTGCTGTACAACGAACCAACCGCCGTATGGCAGACTGCCAACGGCAACATGGTGCTGGGCCGGGGCTACACTGCGGTCCAGGCGGGCGCAGTCACTTTCACCGGTGCCCCCAACAACGGCAACATTACCAACGCTGCGGTTACCTTGACCAACAACAGCGGGTTCAACTTGGTGGGCAATCCGTACCCCTCGCCAGTGCGCCTGCGCGCCTTCTTCGGTTCCAATCCCCACTTGGACGGCACCGCGTGGCTCTGGCAGGACAATGCGCAAGGCCAAGGCAAGGGCAACTATGTCACCCTCAATCTGTTGAGCGATGTGCCGCAGATCGCAACGGCACAAGGATTCTTCGTTCGGCGCACCGATCCATTGGCGAGCAGCAATGTATTGTTCCGCAATACCCACCGCACTGGTGGAGCACCCCAGTTTTTCCGGACCGAAGAGATGGCTCCCGAGCGGATGCGCCTACAAGTGGAGCGCGGTGACGGGCTGAAGGATCAAATCATTGTCGGGTTCCACGACGACTTTACAACTGGAATCGACCGGCTCTACGATGGCAAAAAGATGGATGGCAATGCGCAAATGAGCTTGTCGGCCCTGCACAACAATGACCGCTTCGCCAACACCGCCCTGCCCAAGAGCCAATTGGAGGGTGCGTTTGAACTGCCCCTGCGCCTGCAAGTGGCCCAATCGGGTGACTACACCGTCCAGGCGGACGATCAACTGAAAGACCAAGTGGCGCAAGGGCTTTTCTTGGAGGATCGGCAAGCCAAGGAGTGGTATTTCTTGCAACCGGGCCGCAAACACACCCTCAGCCTGCAAGCCGGTGACTACCAAAACCGTTTCTTCCTCCGCAAGGGCAACGAAGTGGTAGGTGGGGCAACCGCTGAAGCCAAAGTGAATATTTATGCTTATGGCAGCGATATTTACTTGCAATTTGCCCAAGGCATTGCCCAAACGGCCCAAGCCTATTTAACCGACCTCAAGGGCAACACCGTTATCACTTACACCAACATCCAACCGGGGGCCAAAGTGGTGCTGCCCGCCAAGGTGGCCATCTCGGGCGTGTATGTGCTCAAGGTAGTGAGCCAAGCGGGAAGCTTTTCCCAAAAAATCTGGTTGGAGTAGTCAACTGGATTTCACGGTCAAACCCTCAAGGAGCAAATCCTTGGGGGTTTTTTCGTTGTTGAACCTCTTGATTAGCCGAAAACTTGGTATTTTTTGTAGAACCGACATTTCCCAGCACTAAATTTAAAAATGGGTATTTATCAGGTTTTATTACAAAAATGACAATCAATTATCATTTTTAAATCCAAAATTTTAGGTCAAAATCAGAACTTAAAGCAATGTGTCTGCCACCCGCAGGGGCCGGATCGCCGAGTATCGAGGTCAACCCCGAAGGGGCAATAACTGCCAGCTAAGGGCGCGGCCCTTGGCGGCTACCACCCAGCCCCGAAGAGATGTCCTGCCTGCTCCTAGGTGTGGCCTGGGGAATAGTGGGCCGCGAAATCCGGTCCTTCAAGCTGGGCCTCCCCGATGTGAAGGCTATTTTCAAAACCCAGTGAAATCTCAAAATGCAATAAAATTGGCCAAAAAAGACCCGGATCTTTTTTTAATCCCTAATTCTGTCCCAGAGTACATAACTAACGCGGCTTAAGTGGCAGACGCATTGTTGAAGATTACCTTAATTTTCAAGGCCCCAAAGTTTCGATAAAGCTTCAAAATGAAGGTGTAATAGCAACTTTAGACGCATTTTGATAAATACTAGGTTTAAAAAAGCGGCTGGGAAATGTCGGCCAAAGCCGTTGGCACTAAAATCAAGGGATGTCCAAAAAACCGGTGTTGATGTTACAGCCCTGCTGATAGAACGCCAAAAA